>Ga0126371_10004517_pt1 | contig 12265 bp, 9 predicted proteins | sample PanSoiMetaPlot_4_FD_110145 | JGI IMG/M metagenome (GOLD analysis project Ga0126371, IMG submission 110145) | Tropical forest soil microbial communities from Panama - MetaG Plot_4 | ecosystem: Environmental > Terrestrial > Soil > Tropical forest > Bulk soil | place: Panama | collected 2016-02-17
CTGGACACCTTGGCCACCTTCGACGGCGCCTTTTTCGCGCAGGCCGGGCCCAGCAGCACCGGGACACGGATATTCCGCTTCACCATGATGGGACAGGATCCTCAGGGCGGAGGAACTACGGTGATTCCTACGCGGATCAGTGAAGTTTCGCTGCAGCTGCTTAACGCTGATGGCACGGTTTTCCAGAATGTTTCCTATGCGCCTTTCGAGCAGAGGAGTCTGGAGTCGCCCAATTATGAGCCACTGAACTACCGTTCCGGGCATAACATCGAGTACGCCGACGCAGTTCATCGCGCGCAATTCTTCAACGTCATGGGACAGCTCTGGCACACCGTCTTGGTCCCACACATCGTGAATCGTGTGACCGTCGTTGTGCCGCGATTCGTGAATGTCCGACTATCGAACGGCACCATTATCCAGGCGCGGTCTTACTTCACCGGCACCGCTGCCGACGGCAGCACATTTGTGCTGATGCTGAACCTGCTATTCAATTTTTTCTTTGGCGAAGAGGTCGTGAGCGAAATCAACGCGGGGAATTTCACCACTAACGGGTTGAACCAGACCTGGTTCCCAAACACCTATCTGTTTTCGCTCAACGTAAACAATCCGAACACCCCGGGCGGTTGCTGCGTGCTCGGCTTCCACACCTACTTCTTTGAGCCCGGTGCGATACCGCAGCCCCGCTGGGTTACTCTTTACCAAAGCTGGATCTCGCCAGGAATCTTTGGTGGCGGGTTCCAGGATGTTACGGCGATGAGCCATGAAATTGCTGAGTCCTTCGGCGATCCGTTCATCGATAACCTAACCCCCAGTTGGCAGTTCCCCGGGCAGCCGGCGACCTCCAAGTTTTGTCAGGGGAATCTCGAAGAGGGTGATCCAATCGAGGTTCTGGCGAACGCCACCACTCCAATCACCGTGCAGGAAGGAAGCTTCAACTTCACCTACCACCCGCAGAATATTCCCTTGCTGCAGTGGTTTGAGATGGGCGCGACCTCCAATGCCATCGATGGCGCGTTCAGCTTCCCGGATGAGACTGTTCTGCCGCATTCGGCGATACCGTGTCCGCAGTAAAATCATCGTTTCGATCTCGAACTTCAAGGCGCCGGCGGTTTCGGCGCCTTTCATTCTTTCCGAGAAAATTTGCATCCCCATGGGGCCGCCCCAAATCAAATTAACTGATTAGTTAATTATTTGCGAGCTATCCTCGAAGACTACAGGCCGTACCGCCGAAAGCATCGACCGGCAGGCGCCGGTACCAGACACCAGCGACGTAAGCAGCAGCCGGGCAGCAGACCAAATCCAGGGAGGAGAATCACTTGACGGAACTCGTAAAGGTTCGTCGCGAGGAAGAGGAACAGGAACAGCCGCAGCGCATTGATCAGAGGCCCTCCCAGCAAGAGCGAGCGGCCGGCGTGTTTCGGCAATATCCGCGGGCGAAGTGGCTTGTGGCCGCTGCGATGCTGCTAGCTATCACAGCAGGGATCTTGGTCTGGCACTACTACGCGCTCCACGAGTCTACGGACGATGCGCAGATTGATGGGCATATCCATCCCATCGGTGCCCGCGTTTCCGGGACGGTCCTCGCCGTGCGTCACGACGACAACGAGATGGTCCAGGCCGGCACATTGCTGGTCGAGCTGGATCCCAAAGACTACCAGGTAGCACTGGACCGCGCGCGAGCCGACCTGGCCAACGCGCAGGCCAGCGCAACTGTCGCCCACGTGGATGTTCCTCTCACCAGCACGACCAGTTCCAGCCAGCTCGAGGCAGCCAATGCCGGGGTCAAAGCCGCGGATCGGGAAGTCCAGGCGTCGCAGGCCCGGGTCGACGAAGCCCAGGCCAATTACAACAAGGCCGCTACCGATCTCAAACGTATGGAGCAGCTGGTCGAGAAGGACGAGGTTTCCCGACAGCAATATGACGCCGCGGTAGCAACGGCGAGCGCTTTGCGCGCGACGCTGGAGGCGGCCAACGCCGCCGTTGCCGGCGCCGAGAGCCGCGCAGCACAGGCCCGGGCACAAGCGGCCGCGGCTGGAACCGTTCCTGAACAGATGCGCATGACGCGGGCCAAGGCCGGCGCCGCAGCGGCCGATGTACTGAAGTATCAAGCGGCGGTGGAACAGGCGGAACTCAACTTGCAATACACCAAGATCCATGCGCCGGTGACTGGAGTTTTGAGCAAGCGTAACGTGGAGCCGGGCCAGGTGATCCAACCCGGTCAGCCACTGTTTTCCATCGTCGATCTTGATGACATCTGGGTGACGGCCAACTTCAAGGAGACACAACTGAGGAACATGCGCCCCGGACAGAAGGCGACCATCAAAGTTGATGCGTACGGGCGTAACTACGGCGGCGTCGTGGAATCGATTGGCGGTGCCACCGGCTCACGCTTCAGCGTGCTGCCGCCGGAAAACGCCACCGGCAACTATGTAAAAGTTGTGCAGCGGCTGCCTGTGCGCATCCGCTTCGACCGCGGACAGGATCCCAACCATCTGCTGCGTCCTGGCATGTCGGTTGAACCCACGGTGTTGACCAGGTAAATGCCTGGCCGCGCCAATCCGGTCGTCAACCCCTGGATCATCGCGATCTCGGTGATGCTGGGCACCTTCATGGAGGTGCTCGACACCACGGTGGTCAACGTCTCGCTGCCGCACATCGCCGGCAATCTTTCCGCGAGCACCGACGAAGCCACATGGGTACTGACTTCCTACCTGGTGTCGAACGCCATCGTATTGCCGCTTACGGGCTGGCTGGCGAATTACTTTGGCCGGCGCAGGCTGCTGTTGCTTTCCGTCGGAGGCTTCACGCTCTTCTCTTTTCTTTGCGGCATCGCGCCCAACCTTCCCGCACTGATCCTGTTTCGTGTTTTGCAAGGCGCGACCGGAGGAGGCCTGCAGCCACTGTCGCAGGCCATCCTGATGGAGGCGTTTCCCCCGGACAAGCGCGCCAAAGCCATGGCTTTCTGGGCCCTGGGTATCGTGGTGGCGCCCATGCTGGGGCCGGTGCTCGGCGGCTGGATCACGGACAGTTACAGTTGGCGCTGGCTGTTTTATATCAACCTCCCAGTGGGGATTGCAGCTGCGACGATGATTTCGATGTTCGTCTTCGACCCGCCGTATATCCGTCGCGGGGAAGGCGGCGTGGACTACTGGGGAATCGGCATGCTCGCGCTCGGCATCGGCGCCCTGCAGATTATGCTCGACAAAGGCCAGGAAGATGACTGGTTCCAGTCCGGCTTCATCGTCACTCTTTTCTTGATCGCTCTGACCTGCCTGGCGGCCTTCGTGGCGCGGCAACTGACTGCCAAACACCCGGTAGTGGACCTGCAGATATTCAAGAACAGCACCTACGCCACAGGTGTCTTCATGATGACCGTGGTGGGTTTCGTTCTGTACGGCAGCACCGTGCTGCTGCCGGTATGGCTGCAGACGCTGATGGGGTATTCCGCGATGCAGGCCGGTCTGGCCCAGCTGCCGCGCGGCCTGGGATCGTTCATTTTCATGCCCGTGGTGGGCTTGCTGCTGTACAGGATCGAGGCCCGGAAGCTGCTGGCCGGCGGCCTCCTCATGGCCGCCTCAAGCCTGTACCTGCTTTCGCGATTGAACCTCAATGCCGGTTACTGGGATATCTTTTGGCCGCAGCTCCTCCAGGGACTGTCCATGGGAATGCTGTTCGTGCCCCTCACCACCGTGACCAATGCCCCCATTCCCAAGGAGCAGATGGGCAACGCCACCAGCCTCTTCAACCTGATGCGCAACCTCGGAGCCAGTATCGGCATTGCCAGCGTGACTACTATTGTCGCCCGCCATTCCCAGGCACACAGCAACGTCCTTACCGGTCATGTTACCGAGTACGATCCTGCGGCCGTGGCCATGCTGGATACTTTCAAGAACGGCATGATCGCCTCCGGCGCCGATCCCGCGACGGCAACTCAAACGGCCTACGCCATGGCCTTTGGCGTGGTGCAGCGCCATGCGGCTATGCTCGCTTACATCGACACGTTCTTGCTGCTGGCCATCATGTTCATTGCCGTGATCCCGCTCATTCTGATCATGAAGAAGCCCTCCCTGGGCGGCGGCGGAACCGAGGGCATGGGACATTGATCTAGAGCAAGTCTCTTAGTGGGCGTAGTCGTTGGCGCCGAACAGATGCAGCGAGACATAGGTTTCGCCTCCGACAACCCAGCTATCGTGGCCGGGCGGAATGTAGAAGATGTCGCCCGCCTTCATCTCGATGACTCGGCCGTCATCCATCGACGCAGTGGCGCGGCCTGACAACACCATGCCAACGTGCTCAACCGAGCAGCTCTTCGCTCCAAGCGTCTTTCCAACATGGACCGACCATTTCCATCCCGGCTCATAGGTAGCACGGCCCAGCACCATACCGCCGATGCGGACAATCTCAAACTTGCCCTTCTCGAACGTGCGAATCTCGTCGGGGCGTTCGAATCTTTTCAGGATCACGTCGAGCATGAAATGACCTCCAAATTCTTGAGGTGTACACCAAGACGCTGAAAAAATGTCCCTACGTGCGACAACTCTTACAGTAGCCGCCGATCTCCAAGCGTGCTATGGCGATAGAAAAGTTGCATTCCTTGGCGACCGTTCCTTTCAGCTTTTCAAACAGCGGGCTTTCAAACTCGATTACCTTTCCGCAGCGCAGGCAGGTCATGTGCATGTGATCGCGCCCGGTCCGGCGCTCGTAGAAGTGGCGCTCGCCCTCGACGTGCATCAGGTCGAGTTCGTCGATCAGGCCCTGGCGCTTGAGCAGGCCGATGGTCCTGTACACGGTGACGCGGTCGATCTCGGGATCGATTCGTCGGGCCCTACGCAGGATCTGGCCGGCATCGAGGTGTTGCTTGGCGGTTTCAATGATGCTCAAGATGGCGCGGCGCTGACGCGTTAGGCGTATGCCGCGGTCCATCAGTTGCGATTGCAGGAACCCCGGGGCTTCGGTCTGGGGAAGGGGCATGAGTGAGTTCTATACCTTCCTTGGAGATCCTATCCATGTTGCATCTAGTTGCAACAAGTTTGCAACACATTTCTTTCTGGACCCATTGACAGCGGCTCTGCCTCCCCCGATAAAATGATCCTCACAAGACATAGATGCAACAACGTTGCATCTCCAGCTTAGACCCCAGGACAGCCGAGCCAAAAAAGCTAATGACCGGAAGAAGGCCAGGTCTGCTGTTGAGCGGTCGTATTTAATTGCAACTGGGTTGCAATTTCGAAATAGCACCGCGTTGCGGGCAGGCGTGAAGCGAGACGGCAAAGGGTAGTGACAAGGAATCTGATGAGTATCCTGAAAAGCGGCGGCAGAAACCCCAAGCTGTGCAGCAGCTTCCTTTGCCTATCGCTGTCGGTGGTTGCGGTTTTGGCCCTGGGTTCTGTCTGCTCGGCCCAGGAGCTGCCTTACTTTGTGACTTACTCGGCGAACATGGAGGAGCCAGGCAACCTGGAGATCGCCACCAAGAGCGCGATCGGCAAGCCTCCTGACGGAAACCGGTTTATCGGCGCGTCCTTGGAGTTTGAATACGGCGCCAAAGCCTGGTGGACCACGGAATTCTATCTCGACGGCGCAACCGTGGCCCAGGACAGCACCATCTTCACGGGGTTTCGCTGGGAGAATCGTTTTCGTCCCTTGGCTCGGGAGCACTGGATCAACCCGGTGTTGTACGTGGAGTTCGAGAACATCAACGGCGCCAACAAAAGCCTGCTGGAAGTCGTGGGCCACGACGGCGCCGCCGATTTTGTCGAAGGCAATGCCGGTGGCCGCCAGGAGAAGGAGCGGGAGATCGAACTCAAACTCATCCTGAGCAGCAACTTCAAAGGATGGAACGTGAGCGAAAACATCATCGCCGAAAAGAACCTGTCCAACAACCCTTGGGAGTTCGGTTATGCGATCGGCGCCAGCCGGCCGTTGCGACTGGCGGCCAGCCCCAGGAAATGTGTCTTTTGCGCTCAAAAATTTGCTGCCGGAGTCGAGATATACGGTGGGCTGGGTGACCGCTCGAGCTTTGGCCTCCACAACACGTCGCAATATCTGGGCCCCACCATGAACTGGACTTCGCCCTCGGGCTGGACCTTGAGTTTCTCGCCGCAGTTTGGCCTCAACGACTATAGTGTGCCCCGTCTTTATCGGTTTGGTGTTTCGTACGAAATCAGCCAGGTGTTCGAGAAGACGCGGGCTCTATTTCGACGCGGGGAGAAGCAATGAACTTCAAGATCGCCTTTACGATCCTCCTCACGATATCCGCCGGCGGCATTCTCGCGGCCGCCGGCAGCGACTGGCTCAACCAGGTCCCGCCGCGCGAACAGCAAAAAACGAATCCGTTTCACGACCAGCCGCAAGCTATCCAGGCTGGCCGGTTGCTGTTTAAGGATCACTGCGCCCAATGCCATGGCGACAACGCTCAAGGCATGAACAAGCGGCCATCGTTGCGTTCCGGGCGACTCCAGTCAGCCAGCCAAGGCTCACTGCATTGGCTGCTGGTCAACGGCAGTGTTCGCCGTGGTATGCCTTCGTGGTCCAAACTTCCCGATCAACAACTGTGGCAATTAGTCGCGTACCTCAAATCACTCAAGGTGGAAGAGTAGAGATGGTACGCCGCGATTTGGAATCCTAGTCGGGATAAGGAAGTTCTAAGACAGGCGCCTCACAAACGCCCGCGAGATCGTACCAGTCTGCTACTGCCCTTTATCGGTCGCGATCCAAAAGTATGATTTGCCGGACAACTAATACGAGTGGCGATCTTCCTTGACACTCGATGTGAGCTGCCGTATCGTGTTGCGCGTATAGGGGCATCGAACTCGTAGTGTCAGCGTAGTGAGCTGGTGACTTGCCAAGTTGACGGAGTTCGTGCCGAAGAGGCCAGCAGTGGGGGTGTCCTTTCTTCAACTGCACGGATCAGGTTGCCGCCCTTTCGTCAGCAGTGTGGTTGTTTCCAAGACAGGCTACTCGCCATCGCCCGGTCGTGTGATGGTCGCAGTCCTGCCGCGCGAAGCGGCAGGCGTTTTTATCTCAACGCATCGTTAAGGAGACTGAACCATGAGGCGTTCACTTTTGGTATTACTTGTACTCTTGGGCATCGCGGTCGCGGCCCATGCCCAGACTTTTCGGGGGGCAATCAACGGTACCGTGACCGATCCGAGCGGCGCGGTTGTCCCCAACGCTAAGGTAAAGGCCACCGAGGTCGGAACCAGCATCGATCACAACACCGTCACAACCGGTGACGGCCAATTTGCCTTTCAAGACATTCCTGTCGGCACATATAAGGTCAGCGTGTCAGCGGCTGGTTTCGCCAATGTTACCGTCGACAAAGTAGAGGTTCTGGCAGGCTCGATCTACACGCTGCCCGTCAAGCTTACGATTGCCAAGGAAGTCACTACCGTCGAAGTGGCCGCGGCAGCCCTGACCATGGACACGACGACGCCGGCGCAGACCCAAACCATCGAGGCGCAGGTGGTGCAGGACATCCCCCTCAACGGGCGCGATTTCTCGCAGTTGATCGCGGTCAATCCCGGCTACGGCGGTTATTCGGTCGGCGGTTTCGGTTCGCTCAACGGCACCCGCCCCAACCAGATGAACTGGCAGATTGACGGCGTGGACAACAACGACTTCTGGCACAACATCCCGGCCGTCAACCAGGGCGGCGTTTCCGGGATTGCCGGCGTCATCTTGCCGATTGATGCAGTTGACGAGTTTTCCTCGCAGACGCAGAGCGGCGCGGAAGCAGGCCGCAACGCGGGGGGCACGGTCAACCTGGTCATGAGGTCCGGCGGCAACGTGCTGCATGGGTCGGCGTATTTCTACGACCGCAACGAGGCCTATGGCGCCGCGTCGCCGTTCTTTATCGCTACCCCGAGCGAGCCCAAAGCACCCAAGCTGCGCAACCTCAATTATGGCGGCAGCGTAGGGGGAGCGATCAAGAAAGACAGAGCGTTTTACTTCCTCACGTTTGAAAAACAGCAGTACATCATCGGCTTGTCGGGCAAGGCTAACGAGCCGTCCAACGCGTGGGTCACCCGGGCCCTCAATTTGATGGCGGCCCACGGTGTTGCCGAGAATCCGCTTTCCGCTACGCTGATCGGGCCGAGCGGTTTCTGGCCACGGAGCCTGATCGGAGGACTGCCTGCCACACCCGGTCAGCCGAACTTCTTCAGCCCGATCGCTTCCACCGGCTACAGCTACAACGGCACGATGAAGTTTGACTTCAATATCACGGACAAGCACCATCTGTCGGCCCACTGGTTCGGCGGACAGGGCAACCAGATTGCGCCGCTGGGCGGCAGCCCCGCGCTGGGAACAGCCAGCTCCAACTTGAAGGACTACTTCGAGGTTGCCCCCATCCACGTCTATAACTTCTCGGTGATTTTGAACTCATCGTTCACACCCCGTCTCAGCAACCAGGTCTTGATCGGAGTCAACTACTTCAATCAGATCTTTCACGACTTCAACAACAGCTTCAATACCAAAGCCATGGGCCTGTTCCTGAGCCCGGACGCCACCAATAACGGGCAGCCGATTCTGGGAGCGCCGAACATCGCTATCTCTGGATTTGAGCAGATCGGGCTCACCCCGCCCGAGGGCCGTAATGACGTGACCGGCCATTTGACCGATATCGTTTCCTACACGTTCGGCAAGCACCAGACGCGTTTCGGCGCCGAGTTCCGGCAGGCGCACGTGAACGAGTTCTACCATCGGCGCGGCACTGGAAAGTTCGTCTTCGACGGAACGCAAGGACCCTGGGCTGGCGACGCCACTGACACCGCTACCAAGGCCCTGGCCGATTTCCTGGCCGGGGACGTATCGTCATCCTCGATCGCCGTAGGCAATCCTGAGCGCTTTGTCACCGTCAATGCTTTCAACATGTATTTCCAGGATGCTTGGCAGGTTACTCGAAATTTGAATTTGAATCTCGGCCTCCGCTATGAATACTTCGGTCCTCTCCACAGCGACCGGAAAGATATAGCGGTTTTCATTCCCGGGCGAGGACTGGTGGTTCAAGGCGCCGGGATCAGTTCCATTTTCCCGCCCAATCGCAACGATTTCGCGCCGCGACTCGGCTTTGCCTACCAGCCCAGGGACAAGAGGGATTTAGTTGTGCGCGGCGGTCTAGGGATCTTTTTCGACCAGATCAACATGAACCCCTTCCTGGATTTCCGCCCGCCCATCGCAGCGGCGCAGGGCATTCAGGGGAATCCGTTCGGCGCATCGCCGGTTTCCACCTACAGCACCAATCTTCAGGGGCAGACGTCATATACCTGGCATACCAACCAGCAAATCTTCCCGGGCGTCATCGCCTGCGCCAACCCGCTGTGCACCACCACTCCCGGGTTCAACCTGTTCACGGTGAACCAGAATTTCCGCACGCCGCACTTCGCGAACTACAACCTGCAGGTGGAGAAAGGCTTGGGTAAGGCGGCTGTGCTCCAAGTCGGGTACGTGGGCAGCCAGGGGCGCAAGCTGAACATCGTGACCAACATCAACCAACCTGATCCCACGGGAACGATATTCCCATTTCCGAACTTCGGCAGCATTCTTCAACTCAACAGCGTTGGCACGTCGAACTACAACGCCCTGCAGACTACTTTCAAGGTGCGTGCATGGCACGGGCTGACCTCGACTTTCGGGTACACCTGGTCGCACGCCTTGGACGAAATCAGCGAGTACCGCGCCGCCATCGCCGACGACACCAAGAACATCAAGCGGGACTACGGCAGTGGCGATTACGATACGCGGCACTTGTTCAGCGTCAGCTTGACGTACGATGTTCCTCGTTCATCCCACGGCCCCAAACTACTTACGGAAGGGTGGCAAATCGGCAGTCTGATGAACTGGCATACCGGCCAGCCTTATGACGAGGTACTTTCCGGCCTCAGCCTGCTGGGCAACCCGTTTGCCGGGATTTCTCACAACTTCTCGGCCGCCAATGGCGGGACACTGTGGATCAATCCCACGGCATTCTGCGCTGCCGGAGTTGGGACCTGTCCCACCGGACCCATCGCCGGTGGATCGGATCTGGGTAACGTATCACGCAACAAGTTTTACGGCCCGGGCTACGGCGACGTGGACTTGTCGATCATCAAGAACATCCCCATCCGTGAGCGGCTGAAGGTACAGCTACGCGCGGAGATGTTTAACCTCTTCAACCGGGTGAACCTGGCTTCCGGCCCCGGATCGGTGACCACGGGTGGCTGCGCGCCCAATCCCTCGACTGGCAGGTGTGCGGCTTTCAACAATCCGGCTTACAGCGGTTTCGGCTTGGTCAGCGATACCATCGGCGACTTCAATGGCGCTCCAGGCATTGGACCCGGCGAGGCCTACAACATGCAACTGGCGATCAAGATCATCTTCTAGTCGCCACGCACGCGGCAGCATCCTTACGGCCATGCCATCACTGGCATGGCCTTTTTTGGTCTGCCGAGCATGTTTGACAGCTTGAAGGTGACAGTCCTTTTCACAACCTGAAAAGCGCAAGGGCGTCGCTGCGAGGCGGGAGAAACTCAAGCAGCACACCTTTGATAGACTTGTGGTCTTTGCTATGCAACGTAGGCGTCAGATACTCTCTAGGGTGATCGTATTGGCGGTGCTGGGGCCCTCGGCCCTGACTGCTTTCGGTCGGGCGCCGGCGGAAGCGGCATCTCCCGGTTCGTGCAACGCCCCCGCCGACAAGCCAATCACCTACCTGTCGCTACCGGGCCATCCTTTCGGGATCGCCGTCAGCAATGACGGCTGCCGCATTTTCGTCGCGGTGAGCCGTGAGTCGAACGGCATCGCGGCGCTGCGCCGCGAGGGCGGCAAGATCAAAGTGGAGCGAGTCGTATCGCTTCCCAACATGCCAACCGAGATTGTCCTCACCCATGACAACAAGCTTCTGATCGTGGCTGACGGGGAAGGCGTGACTTTCCTGGACGCGGAGGGAATGTGGGCGGGCAGCCATGATGCCGTTGTCGGGACCATTCGCGGCCGGGACGGAGACGCCACTATCAACGTGAACGTCACCTCCGACGATAAGTTTCTTTTCGTCAGCAATGAACGCGCCGCCAGCATCACAGTGATCGATCTCCAGAAGGCGCGTGGCGAAGGCTTCTCGGGCAGCGCGATCGTAGGCCGCGTACCGGTTGGTATCGCTCCCATCGCGCTGGTTTTTTCTCCTGATGAAAGACTGCTCTACACCACCAGCGAGGTCGTTCCGCGCGGGCTTGGCTGGCCGGCGAAATGCCAGCCGGAGGGACGGGCGGCGCGCGGCGCGGAGTACCCGCAGGGAGCCGTGTTTGTAGTGGATGTGGCTAAAGCAGAACGGGGAGCCGAAGAATCAGTGGTTGCCATCGTTCCTGCGGGCTGTAGCCCGGTACGCCTGGCCATATCTCCCGGCGGCGAATTTCTTTACGCGACTGCGCGCAACAGCAATTCCATGCTGTCCTTCAATACCCGAGCGTTGATCACCGACGCCGACCATGCGCTGGTGGGGATTGTTCCTGTTGGCGCTGCGCCGGTCCCGGTGACACTGGCCGACAGCGGCAAGAGAGTTCTGGTGGGAAATTCCAATCGCTTTGCCGCGGCGCGCGGCGAGCACCAGGACGTCACCGTCATCGACGCTGCCCGCGTCAAGGAAGGCAAAGCTGCGGTTTTGGGCAAGATTCCCGCCCAGGGCTTCCCTCGGAAGCTGGTGACATCGAACGATGGCCGGACCATCTTCCTGGGCAACTTCGCGTCGGATTCGCTCGAGATCATCGACGCGGAACGCCTCGCTGAAGTAACCAAGGCAAAGTAAGAGCGGCAAGCGGTACACAGGCTTTCCCCTGCGGCGCGTGGCTGCTACATGCTCGCGACTAAATTGATCTGTTTCACGACGGTTTCCGTCGCCTCAAGCTTACGGCCAATATGACGGTCGCCACGGCCATAAGGGCCCCGATGGAATGGTCGACAAGCCACGTCACCAAGGCGGCAACCGTCATCAGGCCGACCATTGTCTTAACCAGCATGAACTGAGGATACAGCCCTCGCTTAGGCTTCCAAGCATTTTCGCACCAAATGAAAGCCATTTATTTACTTAAACTTACAGCTTTCAAAGCTCAGTGTCGATTTCTCTTGACATCTATTACATATTGCAATACTATTATTGCGATTTGCAATATGACACTGGGCGAGAAATTACGCTATCTGCGGCTGGTAGAAGGAAATCTTCGCGGCCTCGGCCGGGATATGACGCAGCAAGAAGTGGTTCGCGCCATCGCCAGGGAGCTGAAGCAGAAGATCAGCC
>Ga0126371_10004518_pt1 | contig 12265 bp, 11 predicted proteins | sample PanSoiMetaPlot_4_FD_110145 | JGI IMG/M metagenome (GOLD analysis project Ga0126371, IMG submission 110145) | Tropical forest soil microbial communities from Panama - MetaG Plot_4 | ecosystem: Environmental > Terrestrial > Soil > Tropical forest > Bulk soil | place: Panama | collected 2016-02-17
CTTGCGACGCTGCTCGGTCCGAGCGGCTGCGGCAAGACCACCTTCCTCAGGATCGTCGCCGGGCTGATGTCGGCGAGCCGTGGCACCGTGCAGATCAACGGCCGCGACGTCACCGAGCCGCATCCGGATTTCGGCATCGTGTTTCAGCAGGCGAACCTGATGCCGTGGCGGACGGTGCTCAACAATGTGCTGTTTCCGATGGAAATCCTCCGCCGCCGCGACGCCCGCGCGGTGGCGCGGGCCAAGGAGCTGCTGGGGCTCGTAGGCCTCGCGGGCTTCGAGGCCGCCTATCCGGCCGAGCTCTCGGGCGGCATGCAGCAGCGCGTCGCGCTCTGCCGCGCCCTGGTCCACCGCCCCAAGCTCCTGCTCATGGACGAGCCGTTCGGGGCGCTCGACGAGCTCACGCGCATGGAAATGCAGGATCTGCTGCTCGACATTCGCGCCAAGACCGGGGCGACCGTCCTGTTCGTCACCCACAGCATTGCCGAGGCAGTCTACATTTCCGACGTGGTCGTGGTGTTCAGCAAGCGTCCCGCCGTGGTCGCCGACTTCATTCCGGTCGTCTTGCCCTATCCGCGCGCAGCCGAAATCCGTTACGCGGCGGAATTCACTGCGCTGGAACACCGCGCCGGCCGCGCCCTCGGAATCGCGCGATGACCCTGCGGGATCTGCGAACCGCGGTCTACCCGCTGCTCGGCGTCGCGGCGATCGTGGTCGTGTGGCAGCTCTATGTCGCGGCGTTCGGGGTCAGCCGCATCGTGCTGCCCGGGCCGCTCGATATCCTGCGTGCGATTGAGGCGAACTGGCCGATCCTGATGCGCGAGACCTGGCCGACCTTTCTGGAAAGCGTGCTCGGCTTCGCGCTCGCGACTGCGATCGGCATTCCGGTCGCCGTATGCGTCGCGAACTCGCGCGTGCTCAACCTGACGCTCTATCCGCTGCTGATCGCGACGCAGTCAATCCCGAAGGTCGCGGTCGCCCCGATCATCTTGGTGTGGTTCGGCCTCGGCCTGCAATCGAAGCTGGTAATCGCATTCCTGGTCGCGTTCTTTCCCATTGTGGTCGATACCGCGACTGGCCTGCGCGCGACCCCGGCCGGGCTGCTCGAGCTCGCCCGCTCGCTACGTGCCTCGTCGCTGCAGATTTTTCTGAAGGTTCAGTTCCCGGCGGCGCTGCCGTTCATCTTCGCCGGCGCCAAGGTCGCGGTGACGCTCGCCGTCATCGGCGCGGTGATCGGGGAGTTCGTCGGTTCGCTCAACGGGCTCGGCAACCTGCTGCTGACCGCGAATTCGCAGCTCGACAGTCCGCTCGCCTGGGCCGCGCTCGTATGGTTGAGCCTCCTCGGCATCGTTCTCTTTGCCGCGGTCGTGGTAGCCGAGCGTCTGACAATGCCGTGGTCCGGGCCAGCGCGTCACTGAAAGAAATCTGCTGCTGGTGTCGCTCGACAAAGAAGGGCTCCAGGCGTTGCGACTGATCGGCGGCCGAGCGATCGCTGCGCTTTGCCGTGACGCGTCCCGGCCTGCCTGTGCTCCGATGACTGTGATTTGAACCACCGATCGGAATATCAAACGGCGCAAGCCAAGGTCGCAGCCGCATCAGAGGCGATGGATGAGGCGGCGCTTCAGCTCCTGACGGTGATGCCCACCACGGTTGCCGGCGTCGCCGCGCTATTGATGCACGCGGCCGACTTCGAAGCGGGCGGCTTCGGCGGATTGCCGGACGACATCGTTGACGAGGATGATGACCCTGGCCGAGGTGATGGCCGAAAAGAAGTCATTGCGCCGCGGTTGTTGGAAGGGGCAAACTGACGCCGGGAACCGTGTGCCCGCGACCAGCTACCGCCGCCCGTCGGCGCGCTCTGGAACGGTCATCGAAGAACCTCGCATGGAGGCATGTTTGATGGTCTGACCGGCGTGACTAAGCTGTCGCTAAGTTGGAGATCGCTGTTGGCCCAACTCGTCGTCGTCTCCAATAGGGTCGCCGTCCCGGAAAAGAGTGCCAGCCAGCGCGCTGGGGGGCTGGAAGTTGCTGTGAATGCGGCCTTCAAGAACAAATCAGGCATATGGTTCGGCTGGAGCGGCAAGATCACGGCGAACACCAAGATCACAACACAAAAGGTGCACGACAACGTCACATACATCACGCTCGACCTCTCGCGCGAGGATCACAAGGAGTACTACAACGGTTTCGCCAACCGCGTTCTGTGGCCGATCCTTCACTACCGCGTCGACCTTGCGGAATTTTTCCGGCGCGACTTGAGCGGTTACCTGCGGGTGAACAATCATTTCGCGCACGAGCTGCACAAGGTGCTCGGGCCGGACGACATCGTGTGGGTGCATGACTATCACCTGATGCCGCTCGCCAGGGCACTGCGCGAGCGCGGTCACCAGCAGCGCATCGGATTCTTTCTTCACATTCCGTGTCCGCCGCCCGAAATGCTGACCGCGTTGCCGCACCACGAGCTGCTCATCCCGTCCCTCTGCGACTATGACTTGGTCGGCTTCCAGACCGGAGACGACGCCTTCAATTTCAGCCGCTATCTCGCGCGCGAATGCGGACTGCACAACCGCGATCTAAACTTCATGGTCGACGGGCGAACAATGCGTGTCGGCGTATTTCCGGTCGGGATCGAGACCGCCGCCTTCGCCGCCCTGGCACAGCGTTCCGAACGAACGCCGCTCGTTCGTAATGTGCTCGCGAGCCTGGCTGGCCGCGCGCTCATCATCGGGGTCGATCGGCTCGACTACTCGAAAGGCATGTTGCATCGGCTGGCCGCGTTCGAGGCTTTCATGGAGGCGCATTCCCAGTGGCGGGGCAAGGTGACCTATCTGCAGATCGCGCCGAAGAGCCGCGCCGAACTCCCCGAATATGCGGAAATTGCCAAGGGCATCGGCGCCGCCGCGGGCCGCATCAACGGCGCTTACGGTGAAGCCGACTGGACGCCGATCCGTTACGTCAACCGCGCGTATAGCCGTGCGACGCTCGCCGGCCTCTATCGCGCCGCGCGCGTCGGCTTGGTGACGCCGTTGCGCGACGGCATGAACCTGGTGGCCAAGGAATACGTCGCCGCGCAGGATCCGGACGATCCCGGCGTGCTCATTCTGTCGCAGTTCGCCGGCGCCGCGCACGAATGCGAGGAAGCGCTGCTGGTCAACCCTTACGACCCCGATAGCGTCGCGGCGGCGATCGGGCAGGCGCTCGCCATGCCGCTGGCCGAACGGCGCGCGCGCCATAAGGCGATGTTCGACGTGCTCTCGCGCAACGATATCCGGGCATGGGCGGACCGCTTTCTCGCCGCGCTGCAGCGCGCGCCTGACATGCTGGGGGGGCATCTTTGACCCGAAGCGAACGTTCCGAGTTCCCCGGGTTAGGTGTTCCGCAATGACGCATTCCCGGGTGTCACAAACGCCGCGTGACATCGGTTTGTCGAACCGGTCGCGTGGTAACGTCGTGGACTAGTATCCTGCGCCAGCTCGGAGCTGCGCTATCGCAGCGGAAAGACCCATGACATGATGACCCCGATCGAACCATTTCTGCAGCGCACGCGCATTGCCTATTTTTCGATGGAGATCGCGCTGTGCCCGGACATGCACACCTACAGCGGCGGTCTCGGCGTGCTGGCCGGGGACAGCGCCCGCTCGGCCGCGGACCTCGAGTTGCCAATGGTCTTCGTGAGCCTACTCAGCCGCGCCGGCTATATCCGCCAGGAGATTGACGCCGAGGGCCGCCAGATGGCGGGGCTCAATCCGTGGCAGCCAGAGCAGCGGGCGACCCCGCTCGGCATCATGGCGTCACTGGTCATTGAAGGCCGCGAGGTGTGGGTGCGGCCCTGGTTCTACCGTCTGCCATGCCCGCTCGGCCACTGCGTGCCGGTGCTGCTGCTCGACACCGACCTCGAGCAGAATCAGCCGGCCGATCGACAGATCACCCATCATCTCTACGGCGGGGACGATGCCTATCGCCTCAAGCAGGAGATCGTGCTCGGCATCGGCGGCGGCAGGCTGCTGCAGGCGCTCGGCTTCGACATTCGGACCTTCCACCTCAACGAGGGGCACGCGGCGCTGCTCACGCTGCACTTGCTGCGCCAGGTCCGGCGCAACGGCGACGCGGCGGACGATGCCGCGCGCGACGTCGCGAGGGTGCGTGAGCGCTGCGTCTTCACTACCCATACCCCAGTCGAGGCGGGCACCGACAGGTTCTCTTACGAGCTGGTCATCAAAACGCTGAGCAATCTCCATGACTACGTCGAGGTGGCCGAGCTCAAGCGGCTTGCCGGCGACGATCGGCTCAACATGACGCGGCTCGCGCTCAACCTGAGCGGCTACGTCAATGGCGTATCGAAAACTCACGCCCAGACCACCGCCAAGATGTTTCCGGGCTACGACGTCCGCGCGATCACCAACGGCGTGCACGCCGCAACCTGGACGCATGCGGGCTTCGCGCGGCTCTACGATGAGGCCTTGCCGCAATGGGCGCGCGATCCGGAAGTATTGGCGCGGGCCGACCAGCTCTCCGACGAGGCGATCTGGGCGGCACACGAGGAGGCAAAGCGCGACTTGCTGGCGCGCGTAAACGAACTGTCCTCGATCGAGCTGCGCCCCGACCTGCCGGTGATCGGGTTTGCGCGCCGCATGACCGAATATAAGCGCGCGGGTCTCTTGTTCGAAGACATTGAGCGGCTCGCCGAGATCGCGCGTCGCCGCCCGTTTCAGGTGGTGTTCGCGGGGCTGGCGCACCCGCGGGACGAGGGCGGCCGCGCGCTGATCTCGCAAATTCACCGCCATATCCGCCAGCTCTCCAATGCGGTGCCGATGATCTACGTCGCGAACTACGACATGCGGATCGCCGCGAGTCTCGTGTCCGGCGCAGACGTCTGGCTCAACACGCCGCTGCCACCGCTCGAAGCCTCTGGCACGAGCGGAATGAAGGCGGCGCTCAACGGCGTGCTGAACTTCAGCGTGCTCGACGGCTGGTGGGTCGAAGGCCACATCGAGGGCGTGACCGGCTGGGCGATCGGCGACGGCAAGGTGGGGAGCGCGTTGCATCCACGCGATGCCGATGACCTCTACCGGAAGCTCGATGAGGTCGTGCTGCCGCTCTGGTACGACGACCGCGCGCGCTGGATCTGGATGATGAAGCAGTCGATCAGCAAACTCGGGTCGTACTTCAACAGCACCCGCATGATGCGCCGCTACGCGGCGGAAGCCTACTTGCACTGAGGCAGGGGGTCGCAGGTTCAAATCCTGCCGCTCCGACCATCACTTGGCTCCGGTCGATTACCGCATCCGGCCAGATATCCAGACAGAAACGGAAAACGCCGCTCGCAGGCACCGCGCAGCGTCGTCTTCTGGTCCGGTACGACCTGGGCGCCGCGCTTGCCGCACGCGGGCGGCGGCAGCGTATGGGGGACGAGCAAGCGCCGTGTGCGACATCTCCACCTGAACGTCGGGCGATGCCGGATGCTCGAACCACCGCCAGTCGCCCACTTCGGCCCGCGCTGCGACCGAGGCAAACGCAGCGGCAACACCCAGTGCAAGCCTGAACATCCAAGCCCTCCCGGTCCCTCATCGCAAGAAGACTTGTCTCCATAATCGAGGGATCAAGATTCGGCTAGATGCGCCAGGCGACGACGGGCGGAACATGACCTCATCAAATCCTGCCGCTCCGACCAAATTGTTCTCGACAAATCGACGTTGGCTCCAATGGCGCGTCACGGCGCTCGCGGGTCAGCTGTCGAGGCGATTGATCGGCGATCGCTTCCAAGTCGTTCCGCGATGATGGGCAGCTTGCTTGGATCCTCGCGTACGGCCCGAACGGCACCGCGCATTCGGCAAGATGATATTCGCGAGCGACGTCATACGTTGATGAAGTCGTCTTTGACGATGTTCTTCGTGGCGGCTTTCGCGTCGCCGGTCAGAAGGCCGGTCAGGAATCCAATGGCCTTGTCTGCCGCTGGCTTTGCAACTTTGCCCGCGACCTCACCGGCGAACTCCTTTCCGACTTCGCCCGCCACCTTTTCGCCGAGCTTCGCGAGGACGCCGGTTGCGAGAGCCTTGAAGCTGGTATCGGGAAGCTGTTTGTCCTTGATCAGGGTCGTGCGCACCTGCTTCTTGGTGTCCTCATCCACGATCTCGTCAAGGAACGCGACGAACGCATCCACAGGCAGCTTGACGAGCTCTCTCGAGAATGATGCATCCGGAAACACGCCCTTCCTCTTCAAGCGCGCCGTAATTTCCTCTTTGAGGAGGGGGCTCTCCACGCCGAACGTGAGCAACGTGCCATCCTTGCTGAACCGCGTCTTCTTCAGTGCCGCGACGATCGCCTGGCGCAGATCCCCGTCCCGCGGCGTCGTTCGCAACTGCCAATTGAGGATCAGATTGCGGGCCCGTGTCGGGGTGATATTGAGCGCCCGGGCCAGATCGTAGAGCGGAGCCTGAGGGTCGATGACGCCGGCCTCGATGAGCGAGCCGAAGACAAGGAGGTCCACCTCCGATTTCGAGCGCGCTCCGAACGCCGGCGAGAGATAGCCTTCGATGAACGAAGTGCTGAATCTCGTGGCACTTGCGGGCTTCAACAGAGCCGCTTTCAAATCGGCTGTCATCTCCTCCCCCGATCATTCCGATCCGCGCGGACGCTGCGCCCCCGCCGGCCATTTCGTTCAGACATCGGCACGGAGATTTGCCCACCGGACCAAGCCTTCGCTCGCCGTGCAGCACTTCTAAGTTCTGCACACGCCGGTGTCATCCGACCGGGGGATTTCTTCGCCGCATCTTGCAGCGATTTTAAGTTCGTACTTGCCCGAACGTCTCATTGCGCGGCTGACCGATATTGCACATATGACACCCGTGTGACGGGAGGGCCGATATGCAGATCACTGAGGACGAAGCCATTGTGATGTTCGCACGCTACTGCCGCGCCCGGTTCGGGAAGTCGGCCATCCAGCGGGTCAGGGCAAAGGCCAAGGCGCTGGAGCAGCGCGGCGACACCAAGGGCCATCATATCTGGAACCGAGTGGCCGATGAGATCGAAACGAAAAGCAAGCCGCGTTCTGAGGGTCTTCCTGAACTGAGTCATGCCACTCCGGCGTCGTAGAACTGAGACACATCACAGGTAGACTGACACCCGTACTGGACAAATGACTTCTCCGCCCCCGGAACCAGCCTCTCCGGGGGCTTTTTTTGACGCAGTGATCGTGCTGACCTCGGCGAGACGGGTGAAGCTGATGAGCATTGCGCAGTCGTCGTGCAGCGAGCCATCACGCGCCGGATGTCACGCGAGCGTTATGGGCGCGGGCTACCTGTCGCGCTCGACCAGTTGCCACGCTCCGTGCAACATGTCGGACGACTTGCTATCGTGATTAAGTGACCTGTTCAGGGAGGAATCGCGATGCATACACCTTCTGAGTGGACCTTCTGGCTTTCAGTGGTCTTGGTCATCCTCGCGATCGTCGCGACGTTCGTGGGCATTCCATACCTCTCCAAATACGCGCTCTGGGTCGCGGTCATCGGCTACGCCGTCCTGGTCGTGGGCTGCAGAGTCAAAACGACCTAAGCGTCACACGCCCGCTGGCGCAGTGCGAGCGGATGTCCCGCGTCAATCGGGGCGGCTGCGACCTATTGCCTGGCGACGATCCGCGTCAGCAAATCATGTGGGCGCCACGCATCGTCATGGACGATACCCAGAGGATCACGGGGCCATCCAACCCCTCCTGAACCAGATCATGCTCGACCCGCTGAGCCAGTTCGACGGGAAGATGAAGACGAAGACGAAGGACTGGAGCAAGCCGCCGGGGGTCAATCGCAAAGCGAACCGCGTGGAGTATTCGACCACGCAGCAAACGGCCGCAGTGTGGGCGCGGCGCGCCTCCATGCGATCAAAAACCGACATTCTTGCGAGCGCAAGCCAGCACGAATTGGCGCTCGACGCGCTTTCAATCCGCCACGGTGTGACCGCTCGCTATGTGCCTCAACGTCGCGCTCGCGTTGACGCGCGAACATACGCCGTGTCAACGTTTCGCCGAGCCCCGGAAACAGCAAAAGCAAGAGCCGCGGGGCCGCCAGGGAGGATGGGTCGACATGGCGGCTCGATCCGCATGACCGCGATCCCGTCGGGCACGGCGCCCTCGGCGCCCCACGGCGCGCATCGTTTGCTGGAGATCGTCGGCGTGACCATGCGCTTCGGCGGCATCGTCGCGCTCGATGACGTGAGCTTCAGCGTCGACAAGGGCTCCATCGTCGGGCTGATCGGGCCTAATGGCGCCGGCAAGACCACCCTGTTCAACTGTCTGAGCCGGCTCTACCGGCCCGAGCATGGCGACATCCGGCTCGGCGGCACGTCGCTGCGGCACTGCGCGCCATCGGCGATCGCCGCTTTGGGCGTCAGCCGCACCTTCCAGAGCACGGCCCTGTTTGCCTCGATGTCGGTGCTCGGCAATGTCAAGGTCGGCCTGCATGCGTGCGGCCGCAGCACGCCATGGCGCGACGCCCTGACGTTGCCGGCCGCGCGCCGCGAGGAGCGCGCGTTCGAGGAGATCGCGCGCGCCAAGCTCGCTTTCGTCGGGCTCGAGGCCATCGCGGCTGCGCCGGCCGCAACGCTGTCGCTCGGCGCGCGCAAGCGCGTCGAGCTTGCCCGCGCGCTCGCTGCCGAGCCCCTGCTGCTGCTGCTCGACGAGCCGGCCGGCGGGCTCAATCACGAGGAAGTGGCGGAACTCGGCGGGCTCATTCGCAAGATCCGCGATCGGCTCGGCGTCACCGTGCTTCTGGTCGAGCATCACGTCGGCCTGGTGATGAGCCTCTCCGACCAGGTCGTGGTGCTCAATTTCGGCCGCGTCATCGCCGACGGGCCGCCGGCCGCGGTGCAGGGCAATCCCGCGGTCAGCGAAGCTTATCTCGGGACGCGACGCTGATGGCGCCGATCCTCGAACTGCGGGGCGTCAAGGCGTTCTACGGCCAGTCCGAGGTTTTGCACGGGATCGACGTCGCGGTCGAGGACGGCGGCATGACCGTACTGCTCGGCGCCAACGGCGCCGGCAAGACCACGACCTTGCGAGCCATCTGCGGCATGGTGCGCACCGAGGGCGAGATCGCATTCGCCGGCATGCGATTAGACCGCCGTCCGACCGAAGCCATCGCGGCCCTCGGCATCGCCCATGTGCCCGAGGGCCGCGGCACCTTTGCCGGGCTCACCGTGGAAGAGAATCTGCGGCTCGGCGCCTATCTGCGCGCCAGCAACGCGACCGCCGGCATGCAGCGTATGTACGGCTATTTTCCGATCCTCGCCGACCGCCGGCGCCAGCAGGCCGGCGCGCTGTCCGGCGGCGAGCAGCAGATGCTGGCGATCGCGCGGGCCCTGATGATGACGCCGCGCCTTCTGGTGCTCGATGAGCCATCGTTCGGCCTGGCGCCGCGCGTGGTCGAAGGCATTTTTGCCATCGTCGAGCGCATCCGCAAGGAGGAGCACGTCAGCGTGCTCCTGGTCGAGCAGAACGCCGTGCTGGCGCTCGCGCTCGCCGACCGCGCCTATCTGATCGAGACCGGCTACGTGGTCGCCGCCGGCAGCGCCAAGGCGCTCGCCGCCGACCCGCAAATCCGCCGCTCCTATCTCGGCTACTGAGGAACGTGCGATGCACCAGCTGTTGCAGCAGATCTTCTCCGGGCTCGCCAGCGGCGCCATCTATGCGAGCCTCGCGCTCGCTCTGGTGATGATCTACCGCGCGACCGATCTGGTGAACTTCGCCCAGGGCGAGATGGCGATGTTCTCGACCTACATCGCCTGGACCCTGGTCAATGCCGACGTGCCGTTCTGGGCGGCTTTCGCCGTCACGCTCGCGGCGTCGTTCGCAGCCGGCATGGCGATCGAGCGCATTGTCATCCGGCCGGTCGAGAGCTCGCCGGTGCTCGCCGCCGTCGTCGTCACCATCGGGCTCCTCCTGATCCTCAATGCGTCGGCAGGCTGGATCTACAGCTATACGCTGCAGGAATTCCCGAGCCCGTTTCCCGACCGGCCGGTGTTCGGCGCCCTGATGACCACCCGCGATCTCGGCGTCATTGCGGTGACGCTCGTGATGCTCGCCATGCTCGCTGCGTTCTTCCGCTTCACCGCGACTGGATTGGCGATGCGCGCGGCGGCGCAGAATCCGGAATCGGCGCGGCTGTGCGGCATTCGCGTCGGCCGCATGCTGGCGATCGGCTGGGGCATGGCGGCGGCGATCGGCGCGACCGCCGGCATCATGGTGGCGCCGGTGCTGTTTCTTGATCCGAACATGATGAGCGGTGTGTTGCTCTACGCCTTCACCGCGGCGCTCCTTGGCGGCATCACCAGCCCCACCGGCGCCGTCGTCGGCGGGCTCATCGTCGGCGTCACCGAGAACGTGGTCGGCACCTATCTGATCGCCAGCCAGCTGAAACTGACGGTGGCGCTGGTGCTGATCATCCTGGTGCTGGTGTTCAGGCCGAACGGGCTGTTCGGTACTGCAATCGTGCGGCGGGTGTGACCATGGCAAGCGACCCGCGCGCCTGGCGATGGATCGGTGCGCTCGTCCTGATCGCGCTCGCGGCGGCGCTGCCGTTTGCTCTGAGCAACTATCACGTTTTCGAGTTGACCATCGTCATGATCTACGCCATCGCCGTGCTCGGGCTCAACATCCTCACCGGCTACAACGGGCAGATCTCGCTCGGCCATGGCGGCTTCTTCGCCGCCGGCGCCTATACGGCGGCGATCCTGATGCACCGCTACGGCGTGCCGTATTGGGCGACGCTGCCGCCGGCGGCGGTGGTCTGCTTCGTGCTCGGCGTGCTGTTCGGCTGGCCGGCGTTGCGCTTCGAGGGCCCTTATCTGGCGCTGGTGACGCTGGCGATGGCGGTGGCGATGCCGCAATTGCTCAAATATTTCGACAGCTGGACCGGGGGCCAGCAGGGCATCAGCCTGGTCAAGCCGCTGCCGCCGCCGTGGGTTCCACTCGACCGGGACCGCTGGCTCTATCTGGTGGTGCTCGCAGCACTCGTTATCGCGATGCGGCTCGCCGCCAACCTGCTGCACGGCCGCACCGGCCGCGCGCTGGTCGCGATCCGCGATCACCCGATCGCCGCCGCCGCCATGGGCATCGACATCGCCCACTACAAGACGTTCGCCTTTGGCGCCTCGACGCTGGTGACCGGCGTCGCGGGCGCACTGTCGGCCATTGTCATCGGCTTCGTCGCGCCGGAAGGCTTCGGCCTGTTTCTGTCGCTGTCGCTTCTGGTCGGCGCCGCGGTCGGCGGTATCGTCACCATCTCCGGCGCCATCGTCGGCGGCCTGTTCATCCATTTCGTGCCCAATATCGCCAACGATATTTCCGATGCCGCCCCATGGGCCATCTATGGGCTGGCCATGCTACTATTCATGTACGCGATGCCGCGCGGAGTCGTCGGCTCGGTTGCACCCGCGATGGCCAGGCTGATGGCCCGCGCCGCCGCATCGTCGAACGCCCGCAAGCAATGAATGGGGCTGGATCAGGTGCGCAAAGGGAGGACGTCATGGCAATGAAACGGCGTGTCGTGACCGGCCTGGCGACGGCCGGCATCGTTTTGGTGAGCACGCTCGCCTTCGCGGCCGGCCAATACGGGCCCGGCGTCAGCGACACCGAGATCAAGATCGGTAACACCATGCCCTATAGCGGGCCGGCGTCGGCCTACGGCGTGCTCGGCCGGGTCGATGCCGCCTACTTCGCCATGATCAACGAGCAGGGCGGCATCAACGGCCGCAAGGTCACCTTCATCAGCCGCGACGACGCCTACAGCCCGCCGAAGACCGTCGAGCAGGTGCGCCGGCTGGTCGAGCAGGACCTGGTGCTGCTGCTGTTCCACACGCTGGGCACACCGCCCAACGTGGCGATCCACGGCTACCTCAACGATAACAAAATCCCGCAGCTGTTTCCGGCGACCGGCGCCGACCAATGGAACGATCCCAAGCACTTTCCGTGGACCATGATGTGGTTGCCGAGCTACGGCACCGAAGCCCACATCTATGCGCGCTATATCCTGAAGAACCTGCCCAACGCCAAGATCGCTGTGCTCTATCAGAACGACGATTACGGCAAGGACTATCTCAACGGGCTGCGCGAAGGGCTCGGCGACAAGGCCAAGACGATGATCGTGGCGACGCAGTCCTACGAGACCACCGATCCGACCGTCGATTCCCAGATCGTCGCGCTGCAGGGCAGCGGCGCCGACGTGCTCCTGACCGCGGCGATCCCGAAATTCGCGGCGCAAACGGTGCGCAAGGTCTA
>Ga0126371_10004519_pt1 | contig 12264 bp, 12 predicted proteins | sample PanSoiMetaPlot_4_FD_110145 | JGI IMG/M metagenome (GOLD analysis project Ga0126371, IMG submission 110145) | Tropical forest soil microbial communities from Panama - MetaG Plot_4 | ecosystem: Environmental > Terrestrial > Soil > Tropical forest > Bulk soil | place: Panama | collected 2016-02-17
CTTTTGACTTGCTGCGGGAGTGCCAGGGGCCGGTGTCAAAACGAAGTGGACATTCTGCAAATCGATCTGTTTTTTGGGCGAACCGTGGCGATTTTCTTCGAGAGGGACTGACTGACGCTCCCCAGTGTCAGCCCCGCTCCATCGATCGATTCAGTCGAACCGATCACAGCGGTACGGAAGCCGACTCTAACAGCCAATCGCAGAGTCCGCAAATTGCCTGATGGTGGAAGCGCATGGCCCGAAGAGGCTGCAGGATTATGACAGTTCTCGACTAGCAGAATTTTGAGTTTCTACTGTCGCTCCATGTTTCCGCCATCTTGCGGTCGTCCGCCGGCACCATGAGCTACTTCACTCATTCCGGTGCTCATTCTCGCGGCGTTACCGTATACAAGCTCAATAGGCGTGCCACTAAGACAGCCAGGAACAGTTGCCCTCCCACACCTTCCAGGATGGCTATGCCACGTGCGACGTCGGTACGGGGTACGATATCGCCGTAACCAATGGTTGCCAGCGTAACGAAGCTATAGTAGATCGCTCCCGTTCGTGAGAAATTGGTGGCCACAAGGCTTCCCGGGTGAATTTGCTCGACAGCCCAGAAGAGCAGGCCAAAGTAGAGTCCCGCCAACAGGTAGGCACTTAGGGCAGCAAATAAATGTTCTGCATCAACCCTTTTACCGCCCATGGCAAAGCGCAGTGCAGCCACCGCTGCAACCAGCCCAATCAACGTCCAGGCAGTGAGTGTCACTTGCGACAGTGTCGGGTGTCCCAACAACGCCGTGAGGGGACGCGCCAGCCACAACAGAATCATGAAGGCCAGTAGAAGCCTCCGAGCTTTGCCTTGCCTCAACGGCATCAAGGCTGCAAGCAGGCTGGCTGCCAGGAATGACTCAATCACATCACCGCTCAGTCCTAGCGTGGCTACCACGGGAGATGTCACCAGCGTGAAAACCAAAGCGTAAAACAAAATCGTATAGCGTCGGTTTAGATAATTCTGTCCGAGCGACCGAATCAGTGCTGGCGTCGATTGCAGAAAACTTGTCTCTTGCTGTTCCGTTGGAGTATCCCCCGCTGCGAAAGGTATATCCGCACCCCCCCAATCACGGTTTGCAGTTAGAGCCCTCTCGCGCCTCATAGCTTAGGCCCGTCATTCGCGCCTCGTCACCTGTAGCAACTCACAGGTGACCACCGACATCGCGAAGGCTTACGATTGGAGTGGAGGCAGGCTCGCGATGAAGTTAATCACTTTCGCAATCGCGCTGCTCCTTTTGCCGGTCGCTCCCAGCGACAGGATTCCGGCGGGTACCGTTATCCCTGTCATGCTCAGTTCCAGCCTAAATGCTGTGAAAGACAAACCCGACAGCAAACTCGAAGGCAGGGTCATGCAAGAGATCACGCTGCCTTCCGGCGTCAAAATTCGGCAAGGAGCCCAGATTCTCGGCCACACGGTAAGCGTGATCAAGGGATCGTCAGGCTCCAGCATCATCGTGAAATTCAATGCCATTCAGAACGAAGGCCGGAGAATTCCGGTCACGACCGGCCTGCTGGCTGTAGCTTCCATGGCCTTCGTAAGCGACGCAAATAGTCCTGTGAGCGTGAATTCAGAAATGGTTCCCGACACCCAGTGGGTTACACGCCAGGTAGGCGGGGATATAGTCCAGCGTGGATGGGGGAAGGTGTTCTCATCCGGTGGCGTCGAAGGTAGATGGATGGGTGGGTCCTCGGTAGCGATAAGGCTGACACCGAATGCCCAGGCTGGATGCAGCGGTGGCGCGGGTTACGATCACGAACAATCCGTGTGGATATTCTCCAGCGCGGCCTGCGGCACCTACGGTCTGCCGAACGTGAAAATCGCGAGTTCCGGTATAACCAAGCCCATTGGTGAAATTGGTCTGAGTTCCGATCGCAACATCAACATTCGCGGTGGGAGCGGCTGGTTGTTGATTGTTGTGGGAGAGTCCGCCGAGCAGACAGAATAGCAATCTCCTGCAATGAATGCGCATCACGTAGCTTACATGCGTACGCGTGCGAGCGGATCCACTCCCATCGACTTGATCTGAGGGGCTAGCGACTCCAGGACTTCAAGGAACACGAGCACGTCCGGCACCTTGTTCGACCTGACACTGACCGCGCTCAGCCATTTCCCCTGCTTCTTGATTTGCAGGTTGCTACCCGCGAGTTCAGCCTTGGTGACCTCTGTTATCGGGATGGAATTTCCCTTCCAAATGACCGCCGTTGCCGAAAGTCCCAGGTCACCGAACTGGACTGTATCGCCTCGCTGCACTCTGCTTTTCACGTTCTGCACCATCGGCGGCAGGATCCGACTGAGAATCATGCCAATGGCCTCGTCAGCATGTTGGTAGTTGGAGGTCACCTTCAGCTTCTTGCGATCACGATCAATGAGTTCCAAGGTAAGATGCGCCCGCGCGGATTTTTTGCTCGTCATTGCGATCAGAGCGCCAATGAGCCCAAAATGCGCGTACACATTAATGGGAACCACTTGGTAGCGGGTCTCGGCAATCTGACTCCAGGCAACCTCCTGCTGACCGAACAATGACTCGCGACGCACACCACAGTCGCTGATGACCACAGCGCTTTTGCCCAGGGCAATCCAAAAGCCGATACCCGCAAGTAGCAATGCAACAGAAATCCACATCAAAGTTGGGTGGGAGGCTACACGTGGGTCGTCCTGCGATGCCCACATCCCAGCCAGAAACCCAAAGACCACCAGGACGACAATGATCCGCGCCGTGTACGCGGCGCCGAATCGACGCTCGCCATATGCCATTGCTGCAGTAGCCATAAGCACTCCCCAATTGTGGAGGGCTCCCGAACCCATCCACGGTTTGCTGCGCATATCGTAGGAGCAAACTTTCGGGTGTGCTAATTACCTCTGTAATGGCTGGTTGGGCGGAAATTAACCGGCGACTAGGCCGGTTCGACTTCGATCTTCTTCGCGGCGCGATCGAGTTTAACGATGCGGAAGCTGCGGACTTGTCCGGCGCGGGCCGGTTCGGCCTTGACGGGCGCTCCAGCCCCTGTTTTCCAGCGCGCTTGGAGCATCGAACTCAGCGACGAAAGATCGGCCTTCGCGGGGGTGGCAGATTCAGCTTTGGTTGGCGCCTTTGATGCAGTCTTGCACATCGCGAAAATGCCTTCGCCCAGTTCCGCACGTGCACCGGATTCATCGGTGAGGCGGCCCGTTACAACGTCTCCCTCTTTGTGTTCGGCGAGGTACTCGTCCAGGCCGGTCGGCACTAGCTGTTTCATGCTCAGCTTCATCTGGCGCTTTTCGGGATCGACGCCGATGACCAGCGTCTTCACACGTTGTCCCACGCGCAGTACTTCGGCGGGCTGTCCGATACGCTTGTCGGCGCTGATCTCGCTGAGGTGAATCAATCCCTCGATGCCCTCGGAAAGCTGCATGAATGCACCGAATTTCATAAGGCTCGTGATTGGCCCCTCAACTTCGGAGCCAAGGGGATACCGCTTCGGCACGTCAACCCAAGGATCTCCCAGAGCCTGCTTGAGCCCCAATGAGATGCGGCGCTCCGTGGGATTAATACCGAGGATAATAGCTTCGACGACCTCTCCAGGTTTCACGACGTCGCTGGGCTTGCGCACTTTACTCTTAGCCCAAGACATTTCCGATATGTGGATCAGGCCTTCGACGCCGGGCTCCATTTCCACGAATGCGCCGAAATCCATCAGTTTCGAGACCGTGCCGCGGACGCGATCTCCGACTTTGTATTTCTGCGGAACTGCTTCCCAAGGCTGCGGCTGAAGTTGCTTCAGACCGACCGAGATGCGGTGCTTGTCTCCTTCATTGGCTAGTTTGAGAACCTTGACTTCCAGTTGCTGCCCAACGGAGAGGACATCGGCAGGCTTGTTGACGCGGGCCCACGAGATATCACCCACGTGCAGGAGGGCATCGACGCCGCCCAAGTCGACGAATGCACCATATTCCATCAGGCTGCGAACCGTGCCGGTGAGGGTATCTCCTTCTTTGATCTGGCCGTAAATTCTTTCGCGCGCAACACGTTCTTCCTCTTCTGCAACCACGCGGCGGTCCACGACGACATCTTCATCGGCAACATCTAGCTTGATGATGCGGCAGCGGATCTCCTGCCCGACAAGGTTCGCCATCTCGGACGCTTCGCGAACTCCGCTGCGCGACGCAGGCATAAAGGCGCGGATCCCGACGTCAACGCTGAATCCACCCTTGACCACTGCAGTCACAGTGCCAAGGATTGCCGATTTGTCCGTGAAGGCCTTCTCGAACGCGGACCAGTCCGTGGGTCGCTCGACCTTGAAGCGCGACAGTTCATAGTAGCCGTCCAGATCGCGGCCTTTAACGGTTACCTGTGCCTTGTCCCCCGGCTTCAGGGTTTCGCCTTGCAGCGCCGTAACCGGGAGGATTCCTTCGGATTTGTACCCGATGTCGAAAAAGACGGCTTCGTCGGTGACGGCGATAACGGTGCCTTCGAGCTGTTGGCCGCCCTGGGTGCGGTGCGAGTGCGTCTTCTGAAACTGAGAGAGAATATCGCCGAAGGACTCAGCCGGTTCGTGGGTTTGGCGTTCAGAATTTTGAGAGTTAGAGAGTTCAGGATCAGGCATGAAGAAGGATGTCGCTCGTTGAGGATTGAAGTATCTAGGATAGCACTAGTGGTGCGACCATTGCGGGTCGTCTTCGGGATTTACGATCTGCCCGTCGCGCATATGGATGATGCGGTCCCCATATTCGGCGGCTTGGGGATTATGCGTAATCATCATGACGGTTTGCCCCAGCTCTTTGTTGGAGAGGCGGAGCATGTCGAGGACGATTTCGGAATTCTTGGAGTCGAGGTTCCCGGTAGGCTCGTCGGCCAGGACGACGGTCGGCTTGTTGATCAAGGCGCGGGCAAGAGCAACACGTTGCTGCTCGCCTCCGGAAAGCTCCGACGGGCGATGGTTCAGGCGCTTGGTCAGCCCGAGCAGGTCGGTGATACGGTTGAAGTGGGCGGAATCCAGGTCTCCGTTGCCCGAGATTTCCTTCGCCATTAGGATGTTTGAGTTGGCATCGAGCGTCGGCAGCAGATTGAACTTCTGAAACACGAATCCAATTTTGCGCTTGCGCATGCGGGTGCGCTCGGTGTCGGAGAGTTTGGCGAGATCGTCGCCATCCAGGATCACGCTGCCGCCGTCGGCGTGAGTAAGGCCGCCCAGCAGGTAGAAAAGCGTGGACTTGCCGCTGCCTGAGGGCCCGACAACACTGACGAACTCACCTCGTTCCACGCTAAAGGAAATTCCGCGCAGCGCCTCAACTTCGATCTTGCCAACGTGGTAGGTCTTGCGCAGGTCGCGCGCTTCGATAAATGCTCCGGCCATGCTGAAAGAATCTTACACGAACGCCAGCATCGCGGCTGATGGGGTTGCTGAGAGAAGCCCTCCAACCAGTTGGGGCACGTAGGTTTACCGGAATGATTACTCGATCCGGGATCAGGCAACGACGACCTGCTCCGCAATCTCGGGCTGCAATCTCTGGTGCAAACGTTTGGGGCCGCGCTTGCGAACCAGTAACTGCCGAACGCGTTCCAGCAGATCGGCCGGGGAATACATTCCCTTCGTAAGAAAGACGTCGGCACGCGAATCGTGGTCGTAGAGGCGAACCTTGCTGGAGATCAGGATGGCTGGAGTTTGTGGCGATGTGTCTTTGATCCTGGCGATCAGTTGAGGACCGTCGAGACCGGGCATAGCCATATCGGCAATGACCAGATCGACCCCTCCTTGCAGGAATCGCGCGAGCGCGTCTTCCCCGCGGTTGAAGCTGGCCACGCGATATCCACGTGTTTCCAGCACAATTTTGCGATGAGACAAGGATTGTTCGTTGTCATCGACACAAAGAATCGTGCGTTTTGGTTTCATCAAGCCTTCCGCAACCCAGCGGCGCACCCGGCGCAGCCGCTGGAGGCTTTTCTAGAAAATAATGTACAGAGCGAGATGGATGCTAAAAGGAAATGGCGACGCTGTAAAGTGCCACCGAAGCCAATGGAACCTTCCGGCTATTGATTTTTTTCGCGATGGATGCGCGCCAATATTTTCCGCATGTTGCGCAGCGTGAGCTAGAGAAAAACTTCGCCCCGTATTACTTCGACGGCGCTGCCTCCGACGCGAACGTTAACTATCCGGTTATCGTGCTTAGACGCACGCACGAAAATCCGGCTCGGACGCTGCATCTCGACCCCTTGTTCAATGAGCACTCGCTGATCGGGAGCCGCAACGCCGTGCGCAACCATCCACGCAGCGGTGCAACCCGCCGCAGATCCAGTTGCTGGATCTTCGCCGTTATAGAACAGCATGCGCGCATGCAGGCCGGCTGCGGGGTCTACGGTCTCGCGAGTTACAAAGTAGAAAAACCTGCCCCCAGTTCTTTCCAGGTATTCGCTTGTGCGATGAAGATTGACACCGAGTTTCTGAATCACTGTTAGCGATTTCAGCGGTGTCACCGTAAAGGGAAGCCCCGTTGAAACCGTCTGGATGGGAAGCGACGGGTCGAAGTCATCTACGTTCAATCCGGTGGCGTGAGCAACAGCCTCGCGCTCGTGCACCACTCCGAACACCGGATCCACCTGAGTCATTTCCCCAAAGACCGGCTGGCCTGGCGTTTGTTCAAACCGGACTGGAACTTTTCCCACGTTCAATTCGAGCACGACTTCGTTTTCCGCTCCGCCGTTGCGAATAGAGAAGGCTGTTCCCAGAGTCGGATGCCCGGCAAATGGAAGTTCCTCCTGCACCGTGAAAATTCGGACTCGTACTCCGCGCTCCCGTTCGGTGTTGGGATCGCGTGGGAGGATGAAGGTCGTTTCGGAGAGATTCATCTCCTTTGCGATCGCTTGCATTTCCAGATCTGTGAGCCCGCGCGCATCTGAAAAGACGGCGAGCGAGTTACCTTCGAGCGGCGTGGAAGAAAAAACGTCCCACTGTGACATGGATAGGCGGCGCGATGGTGTGGTCATAATCGCCCTCGACACTGGAGTGGAGATGGACTTAAGTCGATGAAAATTGTGAGCATAGCGATGCAGAAAAGTCGCTGGAATGGCCTTTTGTCGCGGGGTCCGGCGTTGACAGAGAGTCCTGCCCCGCCTATTCTTCTACTATATATGTTCCGCCCGTACGCCATCGGGGCTATGTGCTGTTGTTGCTGTCCGATGCCGGCGTGTGGGTAGGACTAGCGAAATTCTTCCCACCCCACCCGGCGAAGCGGGTGGGTTTTGCTTTCATCCGCTTTCTAAGCTAGGAGCCGGGTCGGGCCGGACTTTCGGAATCTTCAGGAACAAGAATCTACGGAGGACACACAAATGAGTACCGCGACTGCAAATGAGACCTATAGCGTTCCCAGAATCAACGATACCGCTCCGGATTTCTCGGCCGAGACAACCCAGGGAACGATCCGCTTCCATGAGTGGATCGGAGATGGCTGGGCGGTATTATTTTCGCATCCGAAAGACTTCACGCCAGTGTGCACTACCGAGTTGGGATACATGGCGAAGCTTCAACCGGAGTTTGCCAAACGGAATGTGAAGATCATCGGGCTGAGCGTCGATCCCGTTTCGAGCCACGAGAAATGGGAGGGCGACATCGAAGAAACGCAGGGTGCGAAGGTTACCTATCCGATGATTGGAGACCCGCAACTCAAAGTGGCAAAGCTGTACGGAATGTTGCCGGGCGATGCCGGCGAAAGCTGCGAAGGCCGCACTCCCGCCGACAATGCCACAGTTCGTACAGTCTTTGTGGTCGGACCTGACAAAAAGATCAAGCTACAGATCAGCTATCCAATGACCACGGGACGAAACTTCGACGAAATCCTGCGCGTGATCGATTCGATGCAGCTTACCGCGAAACACAAAGTTGCGACGCCGGTGAACTGGAAGCCCGGCGATGATGTAATTCTGACCGCCGCGGTATCGAACGAAGAGGCACAGCAAAAATTTCCGGGCTTCAAGACAATCAAGCCCTATCTGCGAGTTGCGAAGCAGCCGCAGTAACGTCGGCACAGGGTAGAATTGGCCACGGATTGCGAAGGGTTTCACGAATTGTTATTGATGGACGTGACCCTAACTTTCCGTGGCATTTCTTTGTTGAGGCTAGGTTGAGGCGAGACGGAAGCGCATGCGGTCCGGTGATCGTCCCGGTCTTCAAAACCGGCGGATGGCAGGCAATCCTGTCATCGGTGGGTTCGACCCCCACTCGCTTCCGCCATGATATCCCCCGCCAATCAACCATTTTGTTAAGGGATTTGGACCGCGATCTCGGCATGGCCTTAGAACGAGTCGCGAGCATTAGCCGTCAATGTCCGATGAAGAAAGGACAAAGTTACACATGCCATTGGCAGCCTTATGAAAAGAACAAGGCCCGAAAACCAACTGTGGAAGGCCTCGGGCCTCGTCTTCCCGTCTAGCACGGAGTGGTCATGGGCATGAACTCCGCGACAGAGGGGAGATTGCCCAGGTGCCAACAGCGTCTCTCTCCCAAACGAGAACGAGGATATGCGCCTTTGGCGATGCCGGTTGTAAAGAATAAGATCAGCAACTGTAAACAAATGGTAAGAAGCGCAGTTGGAGCACCTTACTTATGCAATTTGCTTCGGCCGCCGTTTTCGTCCTCTGGCGAAGTTCTAACTGTTTTCCACTTGATCAATCAGAATCTCGCGTTTACACACCTGGCATATCCTAGGCTTGGATTCAGGCTCGGTAATGTCTACGGGCCGGACGGGTGCTTGCTCTTGAGCAAGGGCTGGAAGTGCAGAATTGGATACAATGTCCAAACCGTGAAAACTTCGGATCATGATGATACGTCGGCTAGCGGACTGTGGCGAGGCATCAAGAACGCCAGTTTGCTCATTATTCCTCTGTGGCTGTTGTTCACTTGGCTTCTTGTCTTCCTGGTGCGGTGAGATCCGCTAAGAGGAAGGAAATTAGGATTTTGGGCAGAACGTGCGGATTGATTCCAAAGGCTTTATAAATGCTGTCAGCATCTTAGAGACCACGGTGCGCGTTCGACGCCACTCGCTCCGCACTTTTCAAAGGTCAAGGCGCAGTGTTAACGATTGGCATGGTCTCGTGTCTTTTTCTTTTTTTTTCGTTGAGCTGCCAATTCTTCGAGTAAATATTTCAAAGCTGCACATTCGCGGATCACCGCTTCCAGTTTCGGAATCGTGACCTTCAGTTCCCTGTCTTCAACTACTCCGTCGGCCAAGGTTTCTCCTACGCTTTCCAGTGCTTCGCCAACTTCCTTGATCAGGTTCGATACAGCGGCCAACTCCTCTTCGAGATTCACATCAATTTTGGGGAGTTTAAAGGCGACGCGTCCAGCTTGGCTTTCGAGCACATCTAAGGCCTCATAGTTATTCAGAAGCATGCACATTTGCGGCAATAGATGCGCAGGTATGTGGCGTTCTCCACGGAGCCAGTACATCAGGGAGCGGTAATTGGTTCCCAATTGTTGAGCCAGAAGGCGGACGTCGTATTCCTCCTTCGCTTCTACCACCCGGCTTATCACTGCAGCGAGATCGTCTTGAGGCACGCCGAGCTCCCACGCATCGGTGTCGTTCAAAGATGCGTTCAAATTGAACCGTAAAGACGCTCATTCTAGCTGAATTGATGGGATCGTCGGCATTGATTACAGTAGTTGTCGTTCGAAAGATGCTGCTGCAACTGGGTTCAGCATCGAGTCGAACTTCATGGGCGAGCGCACCGAAGTCTATGAAAACAATTGACAACCTGAAGGTCGGGAATTACCTTTCAGGGTCCGCAAATCTGTGAAGATCTGCTAGTCATTGGCTTATCCGGCAAGCCCGCCGCGAGGAGGCCCAATGTCGAAGAAGTGGTACAACTACATCGTTTCCGTTGACGATGACCCTGCTCAGCAAGGTCAAGCCACCGAAGGCACGACTCCGGCTACGAAATCGGCTGCGCAGAGCGTGGCCGAGATCGCGGCAACCATTGCTCCCGAGCCTCAATTCACAACGCCTGTTTCGGACCCAACCTCGTTTGAAGAAATCTATAAGGCCGCTGAGATTCCTCCGGGTTCGAAGGGATACACCATCCTCAAAGTTGCTCAGATGCTGGAAAGCGATCACATTCGCAATCTGCCCTCTGACGTGAGGAAGTCATCGGTCCTTGTGGCGTTGGATGCCGCGGGCGTGGATATCAAAGATGTCATCCAAGATGCGATCCGGCGTGACCGCGCACTCGACACCTATGAACGCGTGCAACAGCGCGCGGCCGAGGAACTGGAGTCGCGTAAGTCAAAGGAGAACAACGAGATTCAGGCGCAGATCGACAAGTATGTAACCGAACAGCGAGCCAAGATCCAGGCGAACAATGACGAGATTTCGCGCGAGAAGGAACGGTTCACGGGCTGGCGGCTGAAGAAGCAGCAGGAAGAAAAGAAAATTGCCGAGGCAGTTGGATACTTCGTCGCGGAAAACCCGATTACCACCGGGGACGTGAATTCCCTTCCGTCTCCCACCAAAGCAACGCAGCGTTCGTGAAGGCAGGAGGCCTCATATGTGGCAACGTTTCAGCAGAATGATTCGGTCTTTTGTGGGTTTCTTCATTTCTGTAGCCGAGGATCCGGAGCTGATCCTGCAACAAAACATCCGGGATATGAACGACCAGGTGCCTCGCATGAACGAGAGCATCGCCATGGTCAAGGCAAACGTAACGCTTCTTGAGAAAGAAGAGGCGAAATACAAGACCGACATGGCGAACCTCACTGCGAAGGTGAAGGCCTCGATTCAGGCGAACAGGGACGACCTGGCAGGAGCGTTTGCCACCCAGTTGGAGCAGGTCAAAAGTGCTCTTGCTCGCACGCAGGGACAGTTACAAACTGCTCGCGCAGCCTTCGAGAAGGCGATGAGCGTGAAACAGGCCTTCATGCGCGAGAAGGAGCGCAAGACGCAGGAAGCCCTGAACGCAATTGCAGATTATCGCCGGGCACAATGGCAGAAGAAGGTCGCCGATGCCATGGAGCAGTTTGAAGTTGCTGGCATCAGCCAGACGCACGACGAGATGGTCCGCAAGATCGAAGAGATGACCGCGGTCAACGAAGCTCGGATGGATATGGCGATGAGCAACGTCGACCATCAGCGAGTCAAGATTGAAGACGAAGCGGAGAAGATCCAGGCCAGCGAATTGGTGAAGCAGTTCAAGATCGAAATGGGCTTGGCGGCTCCGGATGCGACTGCAGGAGCCGAGAAGACGATTGGCGCGAAGGAACCGCAGAAAACTGCCTAAAGCTCGCCTCGTTAGCGGGTTTGGAAAGGGCATGGCTTCAGCTGTGCGCTTCAGAGTTGCGACTAGACTCGGCTTAGCCGCTGAGGGCCGATGTGACGGAGAAAATCATTTTTGAAACACGCGCTAAGCGGGCGCACGCACGGAGGGCGTTATGGCGGTCAAAATTGAAAGAGGTGGATGGGTCCTTATATTCCTGATCGGCGTAGCCATCGTAGGCTACAGCCTGAATCGATATGGGTTAGTCGATCTCAACAAGTTCATGCCCGGGAGCAAGGGCGAGACGGCGAGTGGCGAGGCCGTGGATGCCTCGAAGCCATTGCTGATCCCGGCTTCTTCCTCCAGCAACGATGCCGAGGTACGGGTACGCGTCAATGTTTGGGTTGGGTGCGTCGGAGGTCTGGTCGCGAATGGCGGTCTCGATACGCAACCGGACTCGATCTTCGGCAAGAAGGGCCTGAAGGTTAGTTTCAAGATCATCGACGACTGGACCGAAGGGGCCGCAGCGCTTGCGACCAACAATGTTGATGTCATGTTGACCACGGCCGACGTCTACGCAAAGGATTACGCCCAGTTCAAAGAGAAGGGATTCGGCTCCCACGCTTTCCTGATGGTGGACTGGTCGCGCGGGGCGGATGGCGTAATCGGCAAGCAAGGAATCAACAGCATTGAAGATCTCGCAGGAAAAACAGTCGCATTCGCACCGTACACACCCTCCCATTTCCTGCTCTATAACGGATTAAAGGCTTCGGGATTGGGCACGGAGCAACGCAACGAGATCTTCAACAAAGCGGTTCACACGAAAGATGGCATCGAGCCGGCGACTCTGTTCGCACAGGAGAAAGTCGACGCAGCCGTAGCCTGGGATCCAGATATGAGCGATGCCGTCGCGAAGCGGCCCGGGGCGAAGAAGATCTATGACACCAAGATCGCGAATCGGCTGATCGCCGACATTCTGGTCGTGAGTGACAGTTTCTCGACGAAACATCCGCAA
>Ga0126371_10004520_pt1 | contig 12263 bp, 8 predicted proteins | sample PanSoiMetaPlot_4_FD_110145 | JGI IMG/M metagenome (GOLD analysis project Ga0126371, IMG submission 110145) | Tropical forest soil microbial communities from Panama - MetaG Plot_4 | ecosystem: Environmental > Terrestrial > Soil > Tropical forest > Bulk soil | place: Panama | collected 2016-02-17
CACGTCGCTTCACCGAACCGGACGAGCTCATTCGCTTTCATGAAGCGATTCTGTTTCTGAGAGCCTTTCCTCACGATGCCGGCGTGGTTCGCCTCGCGGAAAACCTGCTGAACAGCTTCCACCAACGCGTGGAACAATTGCGCGCCGCGGGAATCGACATGGACGTTTTCGACGACTTCGACACTTCGGGCATCGCCGGAACGGAAATGCAAGACACACTGAGCTTCGAGGTAGCGCGGTGGCTGGTCAGGCACATTCCCGGGCAAGTCGAAATCAACTGGGAAGATTACGATGAAAGCCGCGCGATAGGCGACGTCTGGCCGGAACTGCTTCCTTTATTGGAAGACGACGCCTGGGTTGAAGCCGATACGCCGTGGCGGGAATGGCTTAGCGGCGCCAGAGGGCGCGAAGACGAGCTCGCATGGCTGATCAAGAGCTTTGAGCGCTTGCCCTGCGCGCCACTCGATCGCGCGCGGCTCTTCAATTCTCTTCGCCTGCCGATTCGCTGGAAGCTGGACAATTTGCGTTTCTCGCGAACGCGCAACTGGCGCAGACCGCGCTCCGTCTTCTTTCATCGCGAGGCGCTGATCACGCGCAGCCAGGTATCGCTCAACACGGAACTGAGCCGCGGGAAGCCGACGCTCAAAAGACTTCCAGCCGGCGAAGGCGCGAAAGTGATGGACACCATCCGCGAGGTGATGGCTGTCCGCTACCGCGAGCTTTACGGAACCACCCTCGGCGATCCGCGTTCTGTGGTGCGAGCCGACGTGGGCCGTGGGGTTGAAATCTATTTGTGGAACCTGCCGCCGGAGCGCCGGCTTCCCTTGCGTGCCTACGTGGCAGGCTTCACGCTGAAGAACGGCGTGCCCATCAACTACGTGGAGGCGATCGGCTTGTGCGAGTGGATCGAGGTGGGATTCAACACCTTCTATACGTTTCGCAATGGAGAAACCGCCTGGATCTATGCGCAGGCGATGCGCTGCCTGTGCCAGTTCACGGGTGCGAGGTGCATCTCGATTTATCCCTATCAGATCGGCAAGGATAATGACGAAGCCATCGACTCGGGCGCTTTCTGGTTCTACCGCAAGCTAGGCTTTCGCCCGGGAAGTCCGGAGCTTTTGCGCCTCACCGAAGGCGAAGAGCGACGGATCGCCGCCAATCCCAAATACCGGACTCCGGCACGCACTCTGACAAAGCTGGCGGACGGGTACATCTTCTATGAGTTGCCGGGAAGCCAGCCCGGAGCGTGGGACCGATTCTCCAAGCGCGGCATTGGACTGCGCGTGAACCGCATGATGGCGGGGGAATACGCCGGGGATTTATTGCGTATGCGCTCAGCGTCTGTAGAGAAAGTTTGCCGAGCCTTGGGATTCAGTCCCGCGCGATGGAGGCCATTGGAAAAGCGTGCCCTGGAGAATCTGGCGCCGGTTCTCGCGCTGATTCCCGATCTGGGAAGATGGTCGGCTCAGGAAAAAAGCGGCGTGGTTGAAATTATTCGCGCCAAAGCTGCCGCCAACGAGATGCGGTACCTCGATCTGACTGCCAGACACTCTCGCCTGCGACGGCATCTTCTGCGGCTGGGGAAAATATCAGAAAACGTGCCGTCTGTCCCCTAGTTTCATCCGCACCCGCCCAAGCCTTAGGCTGCCATCTTAGTTAGTTTGCGACCCAGGAACTCACGAATGGCAGTGGCGATTTCCTGGGCATGCGTTTCCAGCGCAAAATGGCCGGTGTCAAAGAAATGGACTTCGGCGTTCGGGTTGTCCCGCTTGAACGCCTCAGCGCCTGGAGGCAGAAAGAATGGATCATTCTTCCCCCAGACCGCAAGCAGCGGTGGGTGTTTGCTGCGGAAGTACTCCTGAAACTTGGGATAGAGCGCGACATTGCTCGCATAGTCGAGGAACAAATCAAGCTGGATCTCATCGTTTCCCGGACGAGCCAGGAGTGCGGAATCAAGTTCATACGCCTCCGGCGCCAAAAGCGTCACGTCCTCGACCCCGTGCTCGTATTGCCACTTGGTTGTCTCAGGTTTCAGGAACTGACGCAGCGCCGCGCGGTTTTCGGGCGTCGGCTGGCTCCAGTATTTCTGGATGGGGTTCCACCCTTCGCTGAGCCCCTCTTCGTAGGCGTTGCCGTTCTGGGAAATGATCGCCGTGACGCGCTCCGGACGCGCAAGTGCCAGACGGAACCCGACCGGCGCGCCGTAATCGAAAACATAGATCGCGAAGCTCTTGAGACCAATGGCGTCAGTAAAGTTCGCGATCGTTGTGGCCAGGTGATCGAATGTGTAGCGGAACTGCTTGCGGTCAGGAGCATCGGAGAAGCCGAAGCCCGGCAGATCGGGAGCCACAACGTGATACCGATCGGCCAGAGCTGGAATGAGATTGCGAAACATGTGTGAAGACGTTGGAAACCCGTGCAGCAAAAGGATCGTTGGGGCGGCTTTGGAGCCGGCCTCGCGATAAAAGATCTTGTGGCCGTCGACAGCGGCGTGCTGATAGCTGGTCATTGCATTAACCTCCTCGGAAGATGCGGCCTGTTGGCCTCGGCCTCTGGATGCGTCGGACCCGGATCGCAGCGGCCACTCCTAATAGAAGATTCGCTAAACGACAAAATGATTCATCATCCGGGTTATCGCGCGCCGAATCGCCGGAATCGCGGCGCTATCGCCGAGATCGGGAAAGCAAGACCTAACCGCTGATGAACGCTGATCAGAGGGGCAGCGGCCCAAAGTCAGCTGTCCCATTTTCCTTTTTCCTCCTTTTTCCTCCTCCTTATCCTGAGGGTACAACCTTGGACCAAAGGCTGATAAAAATAAATCTGAGCCTATAGGATTATATATATCATCCTATGACGAGAAAGGAGAACTTCCAAATGTCTCATGCAATTTTGTCAGAGGTCCCCACAGGCGTGCCCAGCGTGCCTAGACCCACAACAACCGCAGTGCTGGTCATTGAGACTCCCAAGCAGGGGGTAACCCCTCAACAAATCATGGCCGTGATACCGAAGGAGATTCGGGCAACTGTGAAGCTCTATCTGGACGGGAAAATCCGCGAGTGGTATTCGCGCGGCGATGGCAAAGGCGTCATCTTCCTGGTCGACGCCAAGACTGCGGACGAGGCGCGAGCCCTTATGGAGACGCTGCCACTCGCAAAGGAAGATTTGATGGAGCACGAATATATTCCCGTCGGTCCCTTGATACCGCTGATGGCTTTGATGGGGCCGCCGCGAGCGCAGCAGTGATTTTAGACGAAAGGAATCAACCCACCCTTTGCTCCGGCGCAAAAACCAAAACCGCCCTGCCCAAGGTCGCGCAAACCGGCACGATCTTGGGGGCCCGCAAAGGATGGGGTAGCCTCCTGATCGATAGGGATAGAGAAAGCAAGGGCGGGCCACCCGCCCTTAGATGGCCTTTTTTGCCAATGCCTAATCGCCGGCTGGCGTCAAAAGCTCCCCTAGATTCTGTATACCTGCCTAATTGATCTTGAGCATCGCAAAACGGGGAAAGCACTGATGGCGATTGGGCTCACTCGAGAATAGAATCCTGCTCCCATTCCTAAGTACCCGGAGCGTTTTATGAGGCGGGCTTTCCCGTTTTTGACTGCAATCATTGTTTCTGCAATCGCCAGCGGATGTGGAGGGGGTGGCGGCGCAATCTCTGTTCCCGCGACTCCCGGGTTTACCGTATCACTCTCCAGCAGTACCATAACCGTGAACCAGGGCGGCACGCAGAATCTGCAAGTATCGGTTGCCGCCCATGACGGCTTCAGCGGCCCGGTGCTCGTCTCCGCGCCCGCGGTACCGGCAGGAGTTTCAGTTTCGCCTTCGTCACTTTCTCTGACGCCCGGCTCATCCAGCACATTCACTTTCACGGCTTCCAAGACCGCCGGCATTGTGCAGCAGCCCAGCCTACTTGAGGCGGTTGCAGGGTCGCTGGCGGTGGAAACTGCAATCGAATTCAGCGTAAACGGCCCCGCCGTTCCCGATCCCTTTCACGTAATTGGCGGGGAAATCGTGCACGGATTTTACGATCCGGCACGGCAGCTGCTCTTCGCAAGCAACCCCGGGCTCAACGAAATTGACGTGGTTTCAGGGGTTGATTTCTCCGTTCGTGCCCGAGTCAGTGCCCCGCAGCCCTGGGGGATCGACCAAATGGCGGACAACAAGACGCTGGTGATCGGCACCGCGGCTCAACAAATCCTCACGCTTGATGAAGATACGCTGGTGGTGACGCAACACCCAGTCAGCTTAATCACCCACACTCTTGGCTTGTTCTATCCGAATCCGGTTGCGCTCGCGAATGGGAAGGTTCTGATCATTGGGCAGGAACAGGGCATTGAGTCAGGTGACATTCAAGACGGCGGACAATTCGTTGTGGAATGGGACTCAATCGGAAATACTTTCCAGGTTCTCCGGCCGTTGCCAGGACAGCTTGGCTTTGAAACAGACAGGCTTGCGCGCAGCGGGGACCATAAGTGGGCAATCTTCTCTGCTGACCAGTTTTACCTGTACAGCTCTGATGCTGATACTTTGACTACGGCCCCACTATCCACAGTAAATCCACCAGTTGACAGCTTTGGAGTTCGTGGATATGCGACGAATGCAGATGGAACTGTGATCGGTGTAGCTTCTGCCGAGCAGGTTACATTCCTGGACCGCTCATTCAATTTGCTTGGAACCGCACAAATTCCGTCTGCGTTCCAGTCGGCGCGCACCATTGTTACATTCACCCCTGACGGCAGCCGGCTCCTGCTGCAATATGCTCTGCCCACGGCCATTGAAGTAGTAGACGCAAACCAGCACACTGCACTCGGGTACTACACTGCAATACTGAATCCGCAGGACAACTCTGCGAAACTTATAGGGCTGGACTCATCAGTACGGGCCTTTGTCGGGACGTCCGGCGGCATTCTCGCCGTCGACATGACCCAGCCGATTATCCCCAACGACCCAGGAAACCAATCCATTGGCGCAGCATTTTGTGCGTTGCCAGCTCAATCCACGATACCCCTGAATGTCGCAGTCCAGGGGGACATATCACTGTCATCTGGCGAACAAGGCACGAGCTTTTACTTCGGAGGTCAACCGGCGCCGGTGCTCGCGAACGGCACCAAAATTAATATTCCGTCGTCGTCCATTGCCGGTCCTGTGGATATCGAATGCATCGGCCCAAGTGGAAAGACTTTTATGGAAGCGAACTCCTTTTCCTATGGAGTGGACACGATCGGCATGAGCGCAAGCCTTCTGCCGCCGAATGGGAATGCGCACGTCACCGTATTTGGATATGGATTCTCTTCCGCAGGAAATCCTCCGGTGGTGACCGTGGGAGGCCAAGCGACTCCGCCTCCGCAGATCCTGAGTGTGCTTGATTCCGGGGTGCTGCAGGCGGTAGACATCCACGTCCCAAACGCAAGCGGCGGCCACCCCGCGGATGTGAATGTGAGCAGCGCGAATGGAAGTTCCACCCTGACCCAGGCGGCGACCTACATTCCGTCCAGCACAATTATTCCGGCGAAGGGATTGCTTCAAGTTTTGTATGACACGCACCGCAACCTGCTGTATGCGCTGAAGGCAGGAGAGCTAGCGACCTTCAATCCTGCTACCCTGCAATTCCAATCTGTGGTTCCGTTGCCGGGATTGACCGGCGCCGGCAACTATAACGTGATGGCATTGAGTCCCGATGGAACCCGGCTGATCGCTTCATCCCCGGATGGTTATGTGGCCGTGCTTGATCCCAGCAGCCCCGCGAGCGTCTCGGTGGTTGCCACCAACCTCACTGCGGGGGTTCAGACGGGTTCTGTAGCGGTAACAAAATTCAACAAAGCGGTGATTACCGGCTTTCCAACCGCCGTTCAAGTGGACTTAGCAACTCTGGCTGTGACGGTGATCCATTCCCATCTGGGTAGTCTGGTGAGAGCCTCGGCTGATGGGAACTTCCTCTATGGAGTGGATCTGAACACCTCAAACGGTGAAGTGTATGCGATTAATCCCGTGACGTATTCAACACAAAGCGAGAGTTTCGGATTCCTGTTTTGGACCGATCTGGCGGTATCGCCTGACGGAAGCCAGGCTACGGCCATCTTCGGATTTCCGAATGCGTTTGGTGACCTTCTGGGCTTTTTCGACGCCAGCCGGCATCTGCTGAACACGAATGTCTATCCCCTGGTCAGTCCTCCGAGAGATGTGCTGGTCCTGGGTTCCGTTTACAGCCCTCAAGGTAAGGTACTGCTGACGCCCCTGGGGAATTCAATTGAGTTCTGGGATGCAGCCTCAGGGACGCTTCGCGCGCGGTTAGCGACTCCCGAGGAATTGCCCGTGCTGGCTTTTCCGGAAGGACCCGAGGCGCCACAAATGGCAGTTGACTCCACTGGACAAACAATCTTCGCGATCTCCGCTACAGGTTTGACCGTCCTGGGATTACCGCAACCGGTGGATACCATGCCTGCCAAGCAGTGGGCCGTAGGGGCAGCGACGCCGGCGCAAAAGGGGGCCGTTGCAGCAGGGATAAAGGCGCGAGTTTCTGCTATGCGTTCAACGAAATCGAAGTAAGGCTGCGCAGCAAGTACGCAGCCTTGGAATGAGGAATGTAAAAACTCTTGCTGATCCCACGGGACGCGGTCTGAGCTTCGCGGCCGATTGGGCGAAAATCAGCGTTTGAGCTGCGTCTCTGATTCAGGCTGCGGTTCAGGCTGAGGCTCAAGCGGCGCGGCTTCGAGTCCTTCGACGCAATATTCGTGCTCGGCCAGGCGCTGCATCCGGCGCGCAATCTCTTCCTGAACCAGCACCAGATCCTGGGACTCCGGATGCGGCGAAGCAGCAGTGTGAAGGAACCTACGAAACGCCATCGACCAAAGTAGGCGTTCGAATTGTTCTTTGACGACGTAGGTGACGCCTTCATGCTGGTGTACGCCCATTACCCAGGCGACATCGGGATCGTGAATCCAACTGCAGGGAGCATTCTGGCTGGGAGCATGAGCAAACGTGGCGCGGAGACGCGCTGCCGCGCGCCAGCGCTCTTCGCCCTCGATGCCGAGAGCGGCAAGCGCGTCCGCCAGCGGCTGGCGCAGACGCAGCGAATCGAATGACTGCGCGGTTGCGGCAGCGGCGGTTTGTGGACGTTCAACTTGCATACCGCCGATCGCCTCCAGGGCACACCAGGCAAGAACCACGCCCCAGGCAGTTACGTTGCGGCGGTGCAAATCCGCCACGGGAAGAATGGTCTGCGCTTCTTCCGGCCAGCGCAGGTGAGCTTCATCGCAGAGTTCAAGCAAGCGCCGCACGGTGCGGATGTTGGCAAGCATAGTCTTGATCGGCTCGTCCGGCGCATGTGACGCCGGCGATCCCGCAGCGCCGACGGAGGTGTAGCGGCGAACTTCAGCCAGCAGCACTCGGGCACGATGGGCGATGGTCTCCAGAACAGCGTCGGAGTTGACGCGCGAATGACCGTCGCCGGCAGCTTCGGAATCGGCATCGGCATCCGCGCTGGCGAGTGATTCAGCCAGCACTGGATCGACGACGCTGCGGAAGGCATCGTGCACTGGACGAAGCTGCAACGCGAGCAACGCGTCTTCAAGGCTGGGCACGCCGTGGCCGGCAAGCTCCCGACAAAGCTGGCCCCAGGGATGAGAAGCATCCTCGCGCAGTTCGATCCAGTCGATGAAGACATGGGTCTGGTAGGCATGCAACTCCACGTGCATGCCGCGTTCCACCAGATCGCGCGAGCGATGAAGATATTGCTGTCCGGTGAGAGCGTCGTGGCAGGCGGAGAACATCTGATGATCGGCGGGAAGCCCGAAGGAATCTGCCAGCGAGCGCTGGCGCACGTGCTTGCTGCCGTCCGGGTGTTTCTCGACGTAGGCGCAGGAGTATCGCACCCAGCCGCGCGCGCTGGAATAGCGATTGTTGAAGACGATCAGAGCCCGCTCCTGGCCGTGGCGATTGGAGTAGGCAAAAACGTCTTCATTTACGTCGCCGTGATCGGTGAAGAAGTCATAGAGCAGAAAATCGCGGACTTCGGCAAAAAGATAACGGCGATGCAGCAGCGGAGAAATTTCCCGCTCGTGGCGCGCCACCAGCCAGGGATCGGGATGCTCTTCGTGGTAGGCACGGCGATATTCCATGCCGTAGCGCTCGGTGAAGCCTTCGATCTGACCATGGCCGAACATGGGAAGGCCCGGCAAGGTGGCCATGAGAGTGCAGATGCCGAAGTATTTGTCGCCCTTGCCAAACTGGTCCACGGCGGTGCGCTCGTCAGGATTGTTCATGAAGTTGACATAGCGCTTGAGGACTTCAGGATCGAAGCTCAGCGTATTTTTGATCACGCTGCGATAATTGGCGTTCTCCTCGTCGCGCAGCATGTTCATGAAGGCGCTGTTGTAGACGCGATGCATGCCCAGAGTCCGGACAAAATAGCTCTCCATCAACCAGAAGGCCTCAGCCAGAAGCAGAGTGTTGGGAGCTTCCGCGGCAACGCGATCGACCACTTCCCTCCAGAACTCCTGCGGCATGGCAGCATCAAATTGCTGCTTGGTCAGCCCGTGCTCGGCGCGCGAAGGGATGGCGCCGCCGGTTCCCGGTTCGGGAAACCAGAGCCGCTGGTAATGGCGTTTGCTCAACGTCATCGCCGCGTCAAAACGGATGATGGGGAATTTGCGCGCTACGTGGAGGATGGTTTGAATGACTCCTTCGCGGACCTCGGGCTTCAGATAATTGAGCTGCGCGGTATCGTTCCAGGGATAGCTGGTGCCGTCATTGCCGTGATAGATGTAGCGCGTCTCGCCGGTCCAGCGGTCGCGGCGCTGAAATACGACAGCAGCGTCGGTACGGGTGAAATAGTGGTCTTCAATTTTGATTTCCACACGGCCATCGTGCGAGACGTCAGGGCCATTGAAGGTGTAAGCCGGAAACGGGCTGTGCGGGAGCGACAAAAACCAGTCAGGATGCTCGATGACCCAGCGTGAATCGATGCCCATGTGGTTAGGAACCATGTCGCTGGCGAGACGAATCCCGCGCGACCAGGCGCGGTTGCGCAGGTCTTCATAGGCCTCATCGCCGCCCAACTCAGAGGCGATGACGTAATCGGAGAGCGAATAGGCGGAAGCCGCAGCTTCAGGGTTGCCACACATCTGCTTGATGCGCTGCGACGCGCCGCTTCGCTCCCAGACTCCTATGAGCCACAACCCGTTGAAGCCGAGGCGGCAAAGACGCTGCAGTTCTTCGTCGGGAATCTGGTCAAGCCGGTGGACATGCCGGTGATAAGTCTTCGACAGCTGGTCGAGCCAGACATAGATGCTCTTGGCGATCATCACGCTCCGAGGCATCCAGTCCAGATCAGGGCTGAAGCGCTCATCTTCGTGCTCGACTCCGGAGAATTGCGGAACCGCAGCGGCGCTGGAATCGCCGCCCCAGGTCTGCGCGCCGCCAAAATGGCCTTCTGAAGGATGGAAGCGCATCCAGACGGCGACTTCCTCCTCCTTCAGCACATCGAGCGCGCGCAGCATTCGTTCCACCAGATCGCCTACAAGCTCCGACCATTGGTCGCGGATATATGCCAGCTGACCATCGAGGGAGTCGGAGGCCAGAGCAGGAGCGCGCAGCAGGTCAATGAGGTTCTGGTTTTCGGGTCCAAAGCGAGGACGGGTTTCGAAATATTGTCGCAACGCCGAGGCGAGCTGAGTGTAGGAGGTGCTCCGGGCGAGATCGCTGTCGTCAAACAATTCTTTGAAGGGCTTGAATGCTTTGTTGAGGTTCGCCAGCCAGAGAAGAATCATCTCCTCCAGCACGATGGCGCGATTGGGCACGCCCGAAGTCTGGCGTGCCAGCCAGTCGGCCGTGCTCTGTTCACCGCGATAGACACTGACGGTGGGATACTGATCGGCGAAGCTCAGCAGCGTACGTTCAAGCGCCTCATGTCCAAGCCGCGCTTCAAACCAGGAAAGCGCATCGACCATCGCCCGTGGATCGCGCTGGCTCCGGTACAAACCGACCATGACGTGCAGCGCCTCATCAATCAACCCCAGAGCATTCAGCGCACCAGGATGAACCGCGAGCTCCGGATGGCGCTCGACATCGCGCACGCGATTGATGCGATGGGCAAACTCTCGCGCAGCCGCGAGATTCGCGAAAAGTACGTTTCCAGCCAGCGAGAACACCTGCTCGTCAAACTGGTACCGGTCGCGCACCGCTCGAGATACGTGAAATTCGAACAAGGAACCGCTCCGCCTTCAGTCACTATATCAATCTGATGCGGTTTACAGGGTGGATCGATGGGTTACTGGGCTGCACGCACCGGCTTTGCTGCCGATGGCCGGCGTCTCAGCTGTCCCGCCAGAGATTCAATGCTCTCGGCCGTCGTCATGGCGGGTGAACGGGCGGATTTGGCGTCGTCCGTTTTCAGCGTGCTGGCCGCAACAGTATTACGATGCTGCGGGTCAAGCAGAACGTCGACCTGCGTTTTCAGTTGGAGCGCGAGCTGCAGGCACAAACGAGACTGGCGGCGAAGCTCTTCGTCCACGTTGCCGGCGGAATCATTTGTGACGGCGCTCATTGCGGGACGGGGCATGCGGTGTCCGGAAAGAGTGATGCGCAGATCGTGAGAGTACCGTTCCAGCTTCTCCGCCAATGAATCCGGCTTTGTCGTTCGCGCTTCCGGACCGCTCTCCACAGCCTGGTTCAGATCGATGGCAAGCTGCAGGATTTTGCCGGTATCGAAAGTGAGCCGGTCATTACGATCGCGAAGCCTTGCTTCCTCCTGCTCCTTTTCCAGCTTTTTGTTTCGCTCGTACTGTTCGGCGCTCGCGGAGACCTCATCCAGCTGGATGCTGCGCAGAGGCACGTCATCGACTCGCCCGGTGGGAGGAGTCGAGGGAGCGGGCTGCGCACCTGGTGATGGCACACGCTGCCCCTGAGCAAACGGCAGAAACGCAAACAGGAGCAACACAATCAGAGATGAGGCAAGCGAGGAAAGGCGAGCAATCGAGGCCAGCTCAAGTTGAGGGAACCTGAACATGTACTCACCTCTGACAATGGTAATACCTCGTCCGCATGGCGGGTAGCACCAATTTTTGGGGGCACTTCAGCGTACAGGAAAAGAGATGAAGTGACTTCAGAGCTGCTCTGTATCACTCCATCTCTTTCCTTGGCCAGACTGGTGGGGGCAAGAGGGGAAACACAGGTCTGGGCGGCTGGCGAGTTCATTTCAGGCCGCGTTGCGTGTGGCCATCGTTTGACTCAGCCATACCTGTGCTCCCGCCGCTCTTGAATCTCCAGGTCATGACCACCAATGCATTTCGATGTTGGGACAGTTCGTGCGCACGCTGCCCGATGCTTATTCTCAGCTCGGCCTGCCTCATTGCCTCGCTTCCTGAGGTTGTTGCGGCTCTTGTTGCGGGGATCACATTCCTTTCTTCCATTTTGGGAATCCGACCCCTCGCAAATAATGATGAATGATAAGGCAATTGGCAAATGCAAAAATCTATTGGCGCGTCTTGGCGTTCTATCCGGTTGTTGCGAAGATATAGAAGCCCAGTTTCCGACGAAGATGAGAAGTTTTTAAGACTAAAGAACTTTTGTAGCGATCCTGCATCAAAAACTGTATTGCGCTGCACTGACGAGCAGCATCACTATAATGCACCAACTGAGGTTGTCGTATGCATCCAGATCTCCTCAATTCATGGAAGGAAATCGCCGCGTATCTAGGTCGCGGCGTGCGGACGGTGCAGCGCTGGGAGATTGAGCTGCGGTTGCCTGTCCACCGTCCCCATCGGAAGGCGCGGACCGCCGTAATAGCGTCGCGATCCGAGTTGAACGATTGGTTGCGGGTGCAAACCAGTTTGCCGTCACACGCCGTCAAGGTCTCTCACAACATTGCGCTCCTCCGCGCCTACCGGCTGGAACAACACTCGAGATTCGAACGGCTTAAGGAAACCGTGCAGAACACTCGACGGTTGGTTGCGTCCTTGTCGTTGACAGCCAAAAAGAAATCAGATCCGGAAACACATGAGAATCCCCTGCTGCAAAGCACTTCATCGTCCAGAATAATCGGTGGAAAAGCGACAGTGCAGTTAGCCTTCTCGACGCCAATCCGAACCGTGGTGAACTTCAAGCCAAAAATATTACCTCCCATGCAAGAGTCAACGGTCGCGGACACGATTGCGAGAGCAAAGAAGTTGGCCTAGACCTGCAGGCAGCGCATGCGCGAGAACCAGGATTCTTTCCTGAGTGCACCCGAGCTGCTCTCGAGACAAATCGTCGAAAGGGACTGG
>Ga0126371_10004521_pt1 | contig 12260 bp, 13 predicted proteins | sample PanSoiMetaPlot_4_FD_110145 | JGI IMG/M metagenome (GOLD analysis project Ga0126371, IMG submission 110145) | Tropical forest soil microbial communities from Panama - MetaG Plot_4 | ecosystem: Environmental > Terrestrial > Soil > Tropical forest > Bulk soil | place: Panama | collected 2016-02-17
ACAGGAAGGAAACAAGAATCTTTTTCCGGAGCGCTGCTTGCCTGAACCTTCCCGCCAGGAACGTAGCGATCGTCGCGCCCAGAATTCCTGCGCTTAGCCCCATAGCTATCGCCATCGGAACTCCGAGCTCCGGAGGCCCCCACAGCATCATCACCACCATGCAAGCGCCAACCACCAATCCGGAAGCGAGCCGCGGCAGCTTGCGCAGAATGGTCAGCAAAAGCATCACCGCGAGCGCGGTCAAGGGGATACACAGCGCGGCAAAGAGGGTCGCAAAGGCAAAATCGAAGCGGTAGCCGAATCCGGTCTGCAGATACAGTCCGCCAATAACCACGGTCGCGGCCGCGGCCGCGAGCGTTCCCCAGACCGCCCCGCGTCGCGATTCCGGCCCGGGACGGATCAGCATCCAATTCTTGGACCACCAAACCCTGACCTTCAGCCACACGTCGTTCGCTTGAAACCACACACTTTCCGCGCGTGTCGACAGAGACATGTCATGGCCTCCATCCCGTTATTCATGCACTCGACGGAATCCCGCATCCCGAAATGTTCGGGACCACTCACCGCCCGACTCGCGGAGAGCCTCCCAAAGGTATTGACGTCAGCGACGGCGTGAAGTCAGCTGGAAATAAGAAGGCCTCCCGACCGGAGTCAGGAAGCCTATCCAATCGCCTTGACCCAGGGCGTTGACGCTGGCTCGAAGCGACTAACTCTTGCCGGTGGCAGCGGCCTTGGCCATCTTCGCGGCATACTCCTGCGAGCGCCGCTTCATTTCCTCGGGCGCGACGTCTTCTACGTGTTGCGCCAGTCCCCAGCTATGGCCGAAGGGATCGGTGATTTTGCCGTAGCGGTCGCCCCAGAACTGATTCTCGAGCGGCATATCCACTTTTGCGCCGGCGCCAACCGCACGATTAAAAGCAGCGTCGACGTTTTCGAGATACAGGAAAATGCCACACGCATTCGTGACTCCCGGCGTGGGCGCCGCATTCATACCGGGGAACTCATCCGCCAGAAAGATGTGAGAATCTCCGATCTTTAATTCGGCGTGACCGATCTTGCCATCGGGCCCGGTCATCCGCATGATTTCCGTGGCGCCAAACACTGACTTGTAAAAATCCATGGCCTTCGCCGAGTTCTTGCAGGTCAAATACGGGGTCACAGTGTGATACCCCTCGGGAATTGCGCGAACAGGATTGGACATGACTGCCTCCTAGGAGATTTGATGTGCGCGCACAGAAACGGAAGGGGGTTCGGTAGAGCCGTGCGCAAATCTGTTGATACTCCTGTTGGCAAGCCGTGTCAACGGGAATGAGGTCTACAAAACCAGAAACGCTAAAGCCGGCGGCCAATCGGCGCATCGTCGCCCAACTGCGCTTGCACATCCACGAGGCATTGGAGGACGCGTGAGGATTCCGGCGTCTGCGGGTAGCCGAACCACGAGCGGTGATTCATCTTCAGTCGCGGTAATCGTTCCCGCGCGCCGCAAGACTCGGTGAGCGGCTCTGGAAAGAGCTGCGTCTGGCTTGGCCAGGTGTTCGAGCACGAAGCACAGAAGAACATGATCGAAGTGCCCCTCGGCAAAGGGAAGCTCGAACAGGTCTGCCTGTTGGGACTCGAGATTTCGGTGTCCGCGAGCCTCAACTCGGAGACGCGCTTGCTCGAGCGAGGCCGTGGATCCGCCGACGTAGCCATGGTCATCGGAGGCTCGGTATTAAGGTCTAGATCTCTACGCCTTGGGCGCGCAGAAAAACGATCAGCCGACTTACCGGCAGCGCCGTCACAAAGTTATAGCTACCGGAAATCCGATCCGCGAAAAACAGGGCGGCATCGCTCTCGAAGGCGCCTGCGTAGTTCAATACCGAGTATTTGCGAATGTATTCCCGGATTTCGCGTTCGATGAGCGGCCGAAAGCAGATATTCGAAGTTTCAACACTGGACAGTATCTTTCCTGTCTGTGCGCTGAACACCGCAAGCGCGGTGACAAACTGGAATTCGCTGCCGGACAATTCTCTGAGGAATTGCGCCGCTTCCTCAACGCTCTGCGGCTTTTCATAAATCTTGCCGTTTTTCGCCGCAACCGCGTCGCCTGAGACGACCACGGCGTCCCGATGCTCGTTCGCGACTTTTTGTGCCTTGGCCTCCGCGAGCTTGCGCGTCAAGCAGACCGGATCGTTATCTCGTATGGCCTTTTCATCGACCCTGCTCGGACACACTTCATACGCGAGACCCAGCATATCCAGCGCCCGCTTGCGAAACGGAGACTCCGAAGCAAGAACAATTCTCATTCTGCAACCTTCTATAGCTTTGTCCTGGTTCGCCGAAAGAGGCGCTCTAGACTGAATCGCCCCGAGCCCTGCGTGGCTACGTAGAGAAAGAAAAAGCAGTAAAGCACCGCGCGCTCGCCGCCGTTCCGAATTGGCCAAAATCCGCGGGGCGCATGCGCTTGGAAATACGCAACGGCCATTTCGCCGCTCGCGATAAACGCTGCGATTCCAGCAAACAAACCAAGCGCAATGAGCGATCCTCCGAAAAACTCGATCACGCCTGCCAGCAAGCCCTGCGGATCATGAACTTCCCGTGGGCCACCAAGAACTCCAAACAGTTTCTGCGCACCATGACATGCAAACAAGCAGCCGACCACAAACCGCGCGGCGGGATAAACGCGGTCCCCATATTGCGCAAGATTTTTTTGCATGGCGATTCTCCCTTCTGCTTTTCTGGTGGTAAATCATTGCGTTAGACGGAGTTCGTCGAAGGTGGCCTCGAAGCCCGTACCTTCGGGAGAGCAGCACATGACGCCGGCATCCACGTTGGCTTCGAGTGGGAGATAGCCGAGGCGAGTGGAGACGAAGTTCTTGCCATCGGCAGAATAAAGAACTTCGAGCGAAGAGCCTTTTCGGACGATGCGCCACCACAGTGGTTCGTTTGTCGCCACGCCGCGAACAGTGGACCAATCGGAATAATCTCGCGTCACCACAACACTCGCGTGACCTATGCCATCGACGAGTTCGAGGCCGCACTTCAACCAGTTGTTGTTGTCTATGCGCACCATCAGGCCCGCTTGATCGTAAAGCGCGGCGTATTTTCCAACCGCACGGCTTTCCAAGGTGAAATCACCGGCAACCTGCAGGAAGAAAAAGTGTCCGTTGTCGGTGACGTAATCATAGAAAGTCTTGCGCCAGTAATCCGTCTTGGGTTTCGTCCTGACCGCAAGTTGGTCCCCGGATTGCCTCGCCGATGCGGGCTCGTTGAACCATTTCATCCTGGCGATAAGCGCTTTCCCGTAAAGCTCTCGTTCGACCGCCGGGGATGGCGCCGCCAGCAGGCTCTTGCCCAGGGCCACTGGTCTCGAAAGGGCCGCGCAGGTGAACGCTGACGCGGAGGCCAGGAATTGCCGACGTGCGGGATTCATAGTGTTCTCCTGAAGTAGGTTCCCAGCTTAGACGCGAATAATAGCAGTTTGGCTTATTCCCTATAAACGGAGATGTACATCGGCAAAGATCCTGCGCCTCACTCAGGGTGACGCTTCTCTATTGTCGGATTTGACGCGTGCGCAAGCGCGAGAGAAAATGCGCGGCGAAGCGGCAGCAAATACCACGGCAAAGGGGCGGAGTGCCGGGAACCACGGAGTGAAGAGCTATGCGATACGACTTCCTGGTGGAAACTTACGAGACCGAGCGCATTAAGGTGTTGAGCGTGTGGAGCGAGTTTCGCGACGAAGATTTGACGGTTCGGCCGCGAGCAGGCGATCCGCGGGGACGAAGTGTACACGAGCAGCTGGTTCACCAGTGCGTCAGCGAGAATCTGTGGTTCGCGAACATGCTGGGAATTGACGTGGGCGGCTCACCTCTGCCGGCAAAGGAGACGCGGCTCGAATTCATCCAAAAATATGCGGAGGACAGCCGGAAGCGGCTGGCGGCGCTGAAGGCCAAGGACGAGCCTTGGTGGGAAGGAGAGACGAGATTTTTTGACGTGCCGCGGTCGCGAGCGTGGGTGATGGTGAGGAGAATCGCGCATACCGCCCATCACCGCGGGCAACAGATGGCCATGCTGCGGATGCTGGGACGGGACTTGCACAGCAATTACGGGCCTACCGCGGACACCGGCGGGCTCATGCAAAATCAAGCGCCGACGATCTATGCCTACGACGGCGTGGAGGCTTTGCTTGCGGGCGAATTGGCAGGCGGCGCGAAAAGGAAGCTGCCCGGCACAGCAGGAAAAGCGGTGACCGAGCGGCCGGATGGCAAGGTATAAGATTCACAAGCTTCCAGTTTTGCGTGGACGCCTAGGGTGTGATGTGAGACGAAGAAACTACGAGGAAGTAGGTTTTGCCGGGACCCGGATTCGTGTTTGCGACCCGCTTCAACAATTTCTTATCTTTTGTAAAAATCGGGAAAGTCTTTTTTCAGGTTTTCGAGTTTGGGCAGGTCGTTGTAGACGATGTATGGATTTGCGGGATTGCGCACCAGAAAATCCTGGTGATAGTCCTCGGCGGGATAAAAGGCCTTAAACGCTTCGACTTTGGTGACGATGGGTCGCGAATAGACTTTGCCAGCGTCAAGTTGGGCGATGTAAGCCTCGGCGATGCGCTTTTGTTCATCGCTCGTGTAGAAAATCACGGAGCGGTATTGCGAACCGGTGTCCGGGCCCTGCCGATTCCATTGCGTTGGATCATGCGCGACAGAAAAGAATACCATCAGCAGCTGGCCGTAGGTGATCTTCGATGGATCGAAAGTGACGCTAACGGATTCGGCGTGGCCCGTGACCCCCATACTGACGGTTTCGTAGGAGGGCGACTTGACGAAACCGCCGGAGTACCCGGAGGTGACCGATTTGACGCCCTTCAAGTGTTCGAAGACGGCTTGCACGCCCCAGAAGCAGCCGCCCGCGAGGACCGCCGTTTCATGGGACTTGGCAGAAGCCAATGGCGCATCGACGGCGGGCGCTGGGAAAGGAAACTTGGGAGTCTCCGGCGGACGCGCGCCCAACGCTCGGACGGCCATCCAAACGATTACGGCGAGGATCGCGGCATAGGCGATACCGCGTCCGAGGAAGGGGCTCTTCATGTGGCCCTCCTGCAAACCGCCTGACCAAGACTCTTGCTAGTTTACGCCCGAACAGGCAGATTCGATGCGCGAGGGAGGCGAGAAGAGCGTCGCTGGAACCAACTCGAAGAATAGTGCATCCTACAAAGGCAAGATCAACTTGGAACGGAGAGAGGTTTCTCGAATGCGCTCGAAGACTGTCTTTTGTTTGGCCGCCAGCTTGGGGACGGCGGCTTGGTTGCCGGCGCAGGTGACGCATGGGCAAAAGCCAAAACTGCCAGCGCCCTATGCTACGAGGTCTGCGGGCAATGGGCCGGACCGCGTCAAACCGCCGGAGGGATTTCTGCCCAGCGTGCCGGCGGGCTTTCGCGTGAATGTGTTTTCGGCAAGCTTTAAGAGGCCGCGCCTTCTGACGGTGGCGCCGAACGGTGACATTTTCCTAGCCGACACAACCGGGTCCGGGCAAATCATCGTGCTTCGCGACCTCAAGGACACCGGCGGCGCCCAGGAGCGCGAAGTGTTTGTAGACGGGATGAAGCGGCCGTTTGGGATCGCTTTTCATGACGACTACGTGTACGTGGGCAACACGAACGAGCTGGTTCGTTTCAAGTACGATCCCAAAACTTCAAAGCGCCTCGGGGAGAAAGAGCATCTAATGAGCTTGCCTTCGGGCGGACACGATACCCGCACATTGGCTTTTTCGCCCGATGGCAAACATTTGTTCATCGCCGTGGGTTCGGGTTCGAACATCAATACCGGGGAGCCGCCCATCCGTGCGGCGGTAACGATTTGCGACCCGGATGGAAAGAATGCGCGGCAGTATGCCACGGGGCTCAGGAATCCGGTGGGGCTGGCCTTTAATCCCGTGACGGGAGCGCTGTGGACCAGCGTCAATGAACGAGACGACCTTGGCGACGACTTGCCGCCGGATTATTTCACTTCGCTCGAAGACGGTGGATTCTATGGATGGCCGTACAGCTACATCGGCGACAACGTCGATCCGCGCGTGAAGCAGGAGCATCCGGATTTGGTGAAACGCGCGATCATTCCGGACGTGCTGCTGGGGGCGCATGTGGCGCCGCTCGAATTCGCGTTTTACACCGGGAGGCAGTTTCCGGAAAGCTACTGGGGCGGAGCATTCATTGCCGAGCACGGCTCGTGGAACCGGGCGGCGCGGTCGGGATACCAAGTGGCGTTCGTAGCCTTCAAAGACGGTAAGCCGTCAGCAGATCCCGTGCCCTTCCTGACAGGCCTGGTGCCGGATCCCCGTGGGTCGGATGTGTACGGGCGGCCGGTCGGAGTGGCGGTTGCGCCGGACGGCGCGCTGCTGGTGTCGGACGATGGAGCGGACATGGTGTATCGGGTGTCCGTGGCCAGGTGAAACGGAAGCGACGTTGTGCGTCCTTGGTCCCAGCCACCGGCGAAATAGAATTCTCCAAGTACGACGAAAATCAGGAGCGGGCGGGCGGCTTTCGGCCGAAGGTACAAATCCATCCTTTGGCTCGTTCCTCGATGACCTGAACCCCGGAAAAACCTGCGTTGGTGAGGAGTTGGCCATGCTCGTCCGCACTCAGGAGCAGCAGGCCTGTGCGCGGGGCGTATTTTTCGGCCAGCTTGGAAACTGTGGTGATTGCTCCTTTGTAGACTTCCGCAATGACGATGAGGTTGCCGCCCGGCTTGGTGACGCGGAACACTTCGCGGATGTCGCCGGGCAGATCAGGCCACCAGAAGTGAGTTTCCACGGCAGTGACGAGATCAAACATGCCGTCCGGGAAGGGCAACTGAGAAACAGAGCCGTGGTAGATCTCGACGCTGCCGAGATCGATCCCGCGTGCATTCGTTCTCTTGGTGGCGGCGACGCTCGCCTCGGAATAATCGACGCCGTAGACTTTTCCTTGCCTGGCCATCGCCGCCAGTTTGCTGACGGTCCGGCCGCCGCCACAACCGACGTCGAGGATGGTGTAATTGTCCTTGACGGAGATGTGCCCCAAGCCCCAGTCGGTGAGTCCGGCATGGCTCGCATTCATTCGCCACAGGTTGAAGCGGCCCAGCCATCCGGTGGGTTTGCTGCACTGATTTACCGGCACCGTCCTGCTGGTCACAGCGGTTACCTCGGCTGACAGTCTAACTTGAATACGCACCGGCGCGTCGGCTAATAACCCTCGGACGCTCAAACAGAGGATTTGGGCGGCCAGGCGATTTGGCCGCCGCGGTGGTAAGCGAGGTTGGCAATTTGGCCGGCGCGCGCCGCGGCCACGCCGGTTTCTACCGGCGCATTTGGCTCTTTGCGGGACCGGACACAATCAAGAAAGTTTTGCATGTGGTCGATGGTGCCGTCGCGAAAGCTGTCGGCCTTGACGACGGGATTTCCCCTCTCCGGCACGCCTTCGTGATAAACGCCGAAGCCGCTCCGGTTGATCTTTAGGGTTGCGTCCGTGCCGCGGAACTCGAGGCCGCCATCGTCGATCGAGGAGGCCATCATCCCCTCGTACACGACATCAAATCCGGGATAGCGGAATGCCGCTTGCACGGTGTCGGGGCACTCCCACTGCGGGAAGATGGATTTATCGGCAAGCAACTGGGCGTTGCTGGGCTGATCGGATTTCATGGCCCAATGGGCGACGTCGATCCAATGGGTAAAGAGATCGGTCATGGCGCCGCCGCCAAAGTTCCAAAACCAGCGCCAGCGGTAGAACTTTTCCTCACTAAAGGGCTGATCGGGAGCATTGCCGAGCCACTGTTTCCAATCGAGTGCCTGAACGTCAACGGCTTTATGCTCCCGCCACGCCAGATAGTTCTGCCACCAATAGGTGCGGACCTGCGGGACGCGGCCGAGGCTGCCGCCCTGAATCAGATCCACGGCATCACGGAAGTGGCTCCAACTGCGCTGCTGCATGCCGCATTGCAGGATTTGTTTGCTCGAGCGGACCGCGCGAGCGAGCGTCGCGCCTTCCTCGATCGTGTGGGTAACCGGCTTTTCCAGATAGACGTCTTTGCCGGCGGAGATGGCGTCGACAGCCATGCGCACATGCCAGTGGTCGGGCGAGGCGATGATGACCGCATCGACTTTTTGTTCGAGCAGTTCGCGATAATCCGAGTGCGTGGTGGCGGTGCCTTTGGACCGTTCTTTCATGGCGTCGCGGCGCGGCGCATAAACGTCGCAAACGGCGACAAGCTGACAGTTGCCGACTCTATCGGCGGCCCCCAGCAGGTCATTCATGCGGCCGCCCGCGCCGATGACGCCGACGCGCAGCATGTCATTGGCGCCTAGAACCCGGGTCGAGGCAAGGGCGGTCAGTCCACCAGCGACAAGAAAAGTTCGGCGATCCAGTTGGTGCGTCATGGAAAGCATCTTAGCGGGTCAGCGCCAACGGGGAAAGAGGCGCGACCGGGATTTCGCTATATGGAAAACACCGCCAGCACGTGTATCGCATGACAGGAGTTCGAGACCGTCGGCGATCCTAGCCGGGTCTCCAGTGAGGATGCTGGGTAAAGAGCCCATTCACGAAGCCGACCTCGTAACAGATGAAAATCCCAAAACACAAACTGACAAGGCCCGAGCCAAGGACCAGGGTGCGATTGAGCCAGGCGAACCGGTTGCCGGCAAAAGAGAAAGGCAGGGCCAGGGCGGCGGTTATCAGCATCATGCCGACAATCGTGCCGACCCCGAAAACCAGCAAATAGACGAGCGCCCACTTCGGCTCGCGAATGGTGCTCAACACCAGCAGAGCGACAGCCGCGGATCCGGCAAGGCCGTGCACGATGCCGACCAGAACGGGGCGAAGGGCGTGAAAGAGGCCGAGGCGCGCGAAGGGTTTGCCGAGCCAACCCGGGGTCGAAAGGCTATCGCCGTGATGCTGCTGGTCGGCAGCGTGAGAGTGCCAGTGAAAATGCAAGTGGTGGTTATGCTCGTGGATATGGGCATGGGTTCCGGCGACGGGCGGGTGAGCGGGAGAGAGTTTTTCGCTGAGCCATTTCATGGTTCCGGTGAGATTGAGAACTCCGAGCAAGATCAGCATCAGGCCAACGGAGAATTCCATAGTTAAGCCGGCACGGGGCGGGATGACGACACCGAAGAGAATGATGGCGCTGCCGACCATGGCAATCGTCAGCGTGTGACCGCAGCCCCAGAAGATGCCAATCAAACCGGCTTTGAGGATGGAACGCTCCCGGCTGACGATGGTGGAAACGGCAATGACGTGATCAGGATCGGTGGCATGGCGCATCCCGAGAAGAAAACCAATCAAAAGAATGGCGAGCCCGCTAGTCACTTGCGCACACCGGTTAATTCGAAGCTTAGAAATTCAAATCAGCAGCATACCTGAGAAAATCGCCCTTGAGAAACTGGGGACCGACACCGCTCATTCGCCGCGAAGGATGCGCATGAGTTCGGCGGAGGCGAAAGGAAGGCGCGCCCCGCGGCGTGAAATGAGGTAAACGTGGCGGGGAATATTGAGCTGGCGAATCTTTACTTCCTTCATCCAGCCGCGGTCGATTTCCCACTGCACGCACATGCGCGGGACGATGGCCACGCCCATGCCCATCTGTACAAAACGCTTGATGCTCTCGATGGTGGGCATTTCGATAGGCATGTTGAGCGCCGCACGATGACGCGCGAATAATTCGATAACCCGGCGCCGAAAAGGCGATTCGACGATGTGGGCGATGAAGGTTTCGCTGGCAAGCTCGGAGACGTCGACTTCGCGCTTTTTTGCAAGCGTGTGCTTGGGCGGCACGACGAGCGTCAACTCGTCTTTCAAGATCTCGGTGGCCTGGAGCTGGGGATCGCGCGGCACAAAGGATATGGCGCCGAGATCGAGGCGGTAGTTCAGGACTTCGTGGGGAATATCGCGGGAGAACATGCGGTGAACGCGCACCTGGACCCCGGGATGCAACTCGCGAAATTTGGCGAGAGCGGGAAGAAGCGCGTGGATGGAGCTTTCGTTGACGCCAAGCGAGAGTTCCCCGCGGTTGAGGCCTTCGAGTTCGGTGAGGCCTTTCTTGACTTCGTCGCGGAGGTTGATGAGACGCTCAGCGTAATCTCGGAGAAGTGTGCCGGCATCGGTCAGGCGGACCGGGCGGGCGCCACGAACGAAGAGCGGCTGGCCGAGAGAGTCCTCGAGCTTGCGGATGGCCAGACTGATGGCCGGCTGCGTTCGGTAAAGACGCTCGGCAGCCCGAGAGAAGCTGCCTTCCTTTGCGACGGTCAGAAACACCTGGAGCTCGCCGAGATCCACACGTCCTCCTGGCTTCGCGTTCTTGCTGTGGCGCGTAGGGACGCGCCACAGCGCGCCGCTACAGGCGCCTGCGGCTCGAAAGCCTGACAACGAATCCCGTCGGGGCGGCACCGGCGGCCTAGTATAAAACGAAATTATCAAAAGCAGAATAAAGATAAATTGGACCAGGCCGGTCCCGCCGTGCGTTACTAGAGGCTGGGGGATTTTATGGACACGGTACGGATCTTTGACACCACGCTCCGTGACGGCGAGCAATCACCGGGCTTTTCGATGAACACAAACGAAAAGGTGAGGATGGCCCGGCAGCTTGCCGCGCTGAACGTGGACGTGATCGAAGCCGGTTTTCCAATCGCGTCGCGAGGCGATCTGGAAGCGGTGCAGACGGTGGCGAAAGAAATCCGCGACGTGCCGATTGCCGCGCTGGCGCGCGCCAAGAAAGAAGACGTGAGCGCGGCGCTCGAAGCGCTGGAGCCGGCGGCAGCGCCACGATTGCACGTTTTTTTGGCCACTTCTGATCTGCACCTGCGTGTGAAGTTGAACATGACGCGCGAACAGGCTCTGGAAGCCATCGCCGCGATGATCCGGTACGGGCGTCAGCATGTAGATGTCGTGGAATTCTCGGCGGAAGACGCCGGGCGGACGGATATTGACTTCTTGTGTCAGGTTTGCCGCCTGGCGGTGGATGCAGGCGCGACGGTGTTGAACCTGCCGGATACCGTGGGGTACGCGGTGCCGGAAGAGTACGGCGCGATGTTCACCAAGGTGCGCGAATTTCTGGGCGATCCGGGCGGAATCACGCTGAGCGCACACTGTCACGATGACCTGGGCCTGGCGGTGGCGAATTCGCTGGCAGCCGTGCGGGCCGGTGTACGCCAAATTGAATGCACGATCAATGGCATCGGCGAGCGAGCCGGAAACGCCTCGCTCGAAGAAGTCGTGGTGGCGCTGGCGGTACGCAAGGAAAACTTCGGCGTAACGACAGGCATTCAGCTGGATCAGCTCTTCCCGGCCAGCCGTCTCCTTACGGAAATCACGGGAGCACAGGTGGCGCCGAACAAGGCGGTGGTGGGCGCGAACGCCTTTGCACATGAAGCAGGCATCCACCAGGACGGGATCATCAAGAACCCACTGACTTACGAAATCATTTCGCCGCAAACGGTAGGCGTGCCGAATCGCTCCTTGGTGGTGGGCAAACATTCGGGCCGCCACGCCTTGCGCCTGACGCTGAAAGACTTGGGTTATGACGCGAGTGACACGGAACTCGTAGAGATTTACAGGCGGGTGACCACACTGGCCGACCAGTCGAAGCAGGTCAGACCCCGTGACATTGTGGGCATCGCCCACGAAGTGATCCGCCGAGGTCCCGCGGCGATGGCAGCGAAATCGTCTTCCGTTGCCTGATTCACTCGCGGCAACAGAGATTGCGAAGCGGCAGGCCCGACTTTCAAGTAGAGTTTTCCACAGGTCCTGCAGCAGAGCAGCATTGTATTAGCTCGGGGATTACCATGAAAAAGAAGATCGTTTTGCTCCCGGGAGACGGCATCGGGCCAGAAGTCACCCGGGCTGCAGCAGCTGTTTTGCGGGAAACGGCTCACGAGTTCAATCACGAATTTGAATTTGTTGAACTTCCGCTGGGCGGCGCAGCCATTGACGCCGCGGGGACGCCTCTGCCCACAGAAACGCTGGACGTTTGCCGGAAGGCCGACGCTGTGTTTTTGGGCGCGGTTGGCGGGCCAAAGTGGGATGCGCTGCCGGTCGGCAAGCGGCCAGAGAGCGGGCTGCTTGGACTGCGCAAGGGCATGGGGCTTTTCGTCAACGTGCGGCCGGTGAAACTAATTGAGCCGCTGCGCGGGCTTTCGCCGCTGAAGCAGGAAAGGCTGGGCGACCTGGACCTGGAAATCGTTCGCGAGCTTTCCGGAGGAATGTACTTTGGCGAGCGCGGCAACGTGGCGGAAAACGGCGTGGAGCGGGCATGGGA
>Ga0126371_10004523_pt1 | contig 12257 bp, 16 predicted proteins | sample PanSoiMetaPlot_4_FD_110145 | JGI IMG/M metagenome (GOLD analysis project Ga0126371, IMG submission 110145) | Tropical forest soil microbial communities from Panama - MetaG Plot_4 | ecosystem: Environmental > Terrestrial > Soil > Tropical forest > Bulk soil | place: Panama | collected 2016-02-17
ACGTCGCGTGTGCCCGGAGTGCGGGGCGAACTATCATGTCGACTCGGCGCCATCCGCGCGCGCCGATGTCTGCGACCGCTGCGGTCATGCGCTCGAACAGCGCGAAGACGATAGCGAGACGACAGTGATGCACCGGCTCGACGTGTATCACGAATCGACCCGGCCTCTCATCGCGTTCTATGAGAAGAAGGGTCTGCTCCACCGCGTTGACGGCACGATGCCGGTGGATGCAGTCAATAAAGCGATCATGGCCGCTGTCGCTGCGCCGGCAAGCACCTCGGTGAAGGCGTCATGATCAGTTGCAAGAGCGAGCGCGAACTCGAGCTTATGCGCGCAAGCGGCGCGTTGACGGCGCGTGCGCTGACGGCGCTGCGACCCGCGGTCGTGCCTGGCGCGACGACGAAAGAGATCGATGCGCTCGCCGACCGTTTGATCCGCGAGGGCGGCGGCGTGCCGGCGTTTTTGGGCTATCACGGCTTTGCGGGCTCGATCTGCGCGTCGGTCAACGATGAAGTCGTCCACGGAATCCCGAGCGGACGGCGCCTGCGCGAGGGCGATCTGCTCAAAGTCGACATCGGTGCGGTGCTCGAGGGCTGGTATTCGGATATGGCGTGCACGATCGCCGTGGGCCAGGTGTCGGATGCGGCGCAACGGCTGATGCGCGTGACGGAAGAAGCGCTCTATGTCGGCATCGGCGCAGTACGACCAGGCGTGCACGTGTCGGACATCGGCAACGCGGTGCAGACCTACGTCGAGCGCCATGGATATTCGGTCGTTCGCGCGCTGGTCGGACACGGCGTCGGCACGCACCTGCACGAAGACCCGCCGGTGCCGAACTTCGGGCGCAAAGGTATGGGTCCGATTCTCAAGCCCGGGATGGTGCTGGCGATCGAGCCCATGGTCAACGAAGGCGGCTTCCAGGTGCGCACGCTCGACGACCGCTGGACGGTCGTGACCACCGACGGCAAGCTGTCGGCCCATTACGAACACACCGTCGCGGTGCGCGCGACCGGTTTTGACATACTGACTGCGGTCGACGCGGCGCAAGCCGCGGAGCTGGCCCAGCGGGCGATGAACGGAGGAACGATTGGCGCGACGCAACCGCCCAATGCGGCGGCCGGCTAAGAACAAGCCGCCCAAAGCCGACGCGAACCCCTCACCCAAAGAAGAGGCGATCGAGGTCGAGGGCACCGTCGTTGAGCCGCTACCCAACGCGTTTTTCCGCGTCGAGCTGTCCAACGGCCACAAAGTGCTGGCCCGCGTTTCCGGCAAGATCAGGATGAACTTCATCCGCATCCTGCCCGGCGACCGCGTCCTGGTGGAACTGTCGCCATACGACTTGAGCCAAGGGCGGATAACCTACCGGTACAAGTAGAATAGGATACAGATGAAAGTCAGACCGAGCGTCAAGAGAATATGCGACAAATGCAAGATCATCAAACGGCGGGGACGCACGCGCGTGATCTGCGAGAACCCCAAGCATAAGCAGGCTCAGGGGTAGGAGAGACGATGGCACGCATCGCTGGAATCGACCTGCCGCGCGAAAAGCGCGTGGAGATCGCGTTGACCTACATCTACGGCATCGGACGGCCCACCGCCACGAAGCTGTTGAAGCAGACCGGCGTGAATCCCGACACGCGCGTGAAGAGCCTCACGGATGAGGACATCCAAAAACTGCGCGAACAGATCGAGAAGAATCTTAAAGTCGAGGGCGATCTTCGGCGGGAGGTCACGGGCGCGATCAAACGGCTCGTCGACATCGGCTCGTACCGCGGCGCCCGTCACCGGCGCGGCCTGCCCGTGCGTGGCCAGCGCACGCGGACGAATGCGCGCACCCGCAAGGGACCGCGCAAGACCGTCGCCGGCAAGAAGAAGACCGCGGGACCGGGGGTTGGCAAGTAAATGGCAGCAGCACCAAAACGCGCGCGGCGCACCAAGAAAAAGGAGATCAAACACGTCTCCCAAGGCATCGCGCGCATCCACGCGAGTTTCAACAACACGCTCGTCACCATCACCGACCTGCAAGGCGGCGCGATCGCTTGGGCGAGCGCCGGCGGGATGGGCTTTGCCGGCAGCAAGAAATCGACGCCGTTCGCGGCGCAGCTCGCAGCCGAAAGCGCGGCGCGCAAGTCGATGGAGCACGGCATGAAGCAGGTCGAGGTGCACGTCAAAGGTCCAGGCGCGGGCCGCGAGGCCGCCATCCGCGCACTGCAAGCGGCCGGTCTTGAGATCGTGTTGATCAAAGACGTCACCCCGATTCCGCACAACGGCTGCCGGCCGCCGAAACGCCGGAGAGTATAAGGAGAACGTCGAAGTCTTATGGCTCGATACACAGGACCAGTATGCCGGCTGTGCCGGCGCGAGAGCGCCAGCGGCACCAAGCCGGGCGAAAAGGTCAAGCTCTTCTTGAAAGGCGAGCGCTGCCTCTCTAAGAAGTGCGCCGTCGAGCGCCGCACCGCGGCGCCCGGTCAAAAGGCGCAGACCAAGAATCGCCCCAAGGTGTCGGAGTTCGGCCGTCAGCTGCGCGAGAAGCAGAAGATGCGCCGCATCTACGGCGTGCTCGAGCGGCAATTCGAGAACTACTTCAAGCGCGCAAGTTCTGCGAAGGGTCAAACCGGAGCGGCACTGCTCGCGCAGCTCGAAACGCGCCTCGACAACGTGATCTACCGGCTGAATCTCGCGACGTCGCGCGCGCAGGCGCGCCAGCTCGTGCGCCATCGCCACTTCACGCTCAACGGCCGGCGCGTCAACGTGCCGTCGATGCAAGTGCGGCCGGGCGATGAGATCGGTGTGGTCGAGTCGAGCCGCAAGACGAACCTGTTCCAAGGCCTGGAGCAATACGCGAAGGGCCGGCGGGTGCCGACGTGGCTCGAGCTGGACGAGCAGACGCTTAAGGCCAAGGTGCTGGCGCGGCCGACGCGCGCCGACATCGACACGAACGTCGAAGAACAATTGATCGTCGAATACTACTCGCGATAGAGAAACAGACGAAAACACAAGAAAACCGATAAGGGGAGCTATGTCAGTTCTAGAATTTCAGAGAGCTTCGATCGAGGTCCGCGAGCGCGGAGACTCGTACGCGAAGTTCGTCATCGAGCCGCTCGAGCGCGGTTTCGGCATCACGTTGGGCAACGCGTTGCGCCGCCTGCTGCTGTCGTCACTGCCCGGAGCAGCCGTCACCTATGTCAAAATCGACGGCGTGCTGCACGAGTTCTCGACTATCCCGGGGGTGGTGGAAGATACGACCCACATCATCCTCAACCTCAAAGGTCTCCCATTGAAGATGGCGACCGATGAGCCGAAGGTGCTGCGCATCGAGGCGTCGGGGGAGCGCGAAGTCACCGCCGCCGACATCGTGCCCGACCCTGATGTCGAGCTGCTCGATCCAAGCTATCACATCGCCACGCTTTCAGACAAAAAGGCGCGGCTGTTCATGGAGATCGGCATCGAGAAATGGCGCGGCTACGTCACCGCCGACAAACAGCGTAACGTCGAGCACGTCATCGGACTGATCCCCGTCGACTCGATCTTCACGCCGATCCGCAAGGTTAACTACGCGGTCGAAGACACGCGCGTCGGACAGGTGACCGATTACGATCGCCTCATCATGGAAGTCGAGACCAACGGCAGCATCACGCCGGACGAGGCGTTGTCCACCGCGGCTCGCATCTTGTCCGAGCAACTCGCCCTGTTCGTGAACTTCACAGGACGGGCGGAGGCCGAAGCGCCAGTCGAGGAGGCTGCGCCGTTCTCCGATTGGGATATCCCGGTCGACGAACTCGACCTCTCAGTGCGCTCGTACAACTGTCTCAAGCGGGCGGGCATCAGCAAGATCTCGGAGCTGCTGCAGCGCACCGAAGACGAGATCATGAACATGCGCAACTTGGGCAAGAAGTCGGTCGACGAGATCAAAGAGAAGCTCGCCGAACGCAACTTGTCGCTCAAGGCGTCGTAAGCGACCGATCATGCGCCACAAGAAAGCGGACAAGCGCCTCGGCCGCAATGACGACCACCGCCGGTCGATGCTGCGCAACCTCGTGACTTCGCTGTTCACGCACGGCAAGATCGAGACGACGATCGTGCGGGCGAAAGAGACGTCGCGCGTCGCGTCGCGTTTGATCACGCGTGCGAAACGCGCCGACCTCTCAAGCCGTCGCGCGGTGAGCGCATATCTGACCGACGAGGCGGTTGCGAAGAAGCTGGTGGATCAGATCGCCCCAAGCCTCGCGTCGCGGGCCGGCGGCTACACGCGCATCGTGCGCACGCGCATCCGCAAGGGTGACGCGGCGGAGATGGCACAGCTCGAACTGCTGACTTCATGAGCAAAGCAGCCACCTGAAAAAGCGGCTGCCCAAAAGGACTCCTATCCAGCTGACCCGAACGACGGCGACAATGAGAACGAACCATATCCACGGTTGGTGGTGGTGGGCACAAGCCCGCCAGGTTCGTCATGCCTGCGTGTACGTCTAAAGACTAGCACGTAGCCGACATACCGCAACGGCGGGCTCGAAGCAAACGAGCCGGCCGTTTTTATTTTCCTTCGGAGCAGCAATCATGATCGCCACTTACAGTCAGCCTCTCCCCGTCGCCACCGATCGATTCTTGGCCGACGGCATCACCCCGATCGCGGCGTTCGCCGCATTGCGCGGGCTGCGCATGGGCCCGGCGTTCCTCTTTGAGAGCGCGCCGGGTGCGGGCGAAGCGGCCCGTCATTCGATCATCGGGCTCGGCGTGCGCGGCGAACTCGTCGCTGAAGATGACGCTGTGCGCTTGCGCATCGACGGCCGGGACGTACACGAGGTGGGTGCGGGAGGTCAAGACGTCATGGACGCCGCGCGCGAACTTCTCCAGCGCTTGCGTCCGACGGGTGATATGGTCACGCCGTTCTTAGGCGCATATGGTGCCACCGCATACGAATTCGCGGGCCGATTCGAGCGCTTGCCTGCATTGCCGCGCGGCCGTGACCCGATGCCCGACCTTCACCTCGTCGTGCCCGAGGCGTTCGTCGTCTTCGACCACTTCTCGCACGAGCTCGACATCTGCGCGCTCGCGTCCGAAAACGGAAATGCCGTCGTACAACGCGTGCGCGATGCATTGGCCGATGCGCGGGTCGCACCGCTCGAGGGACCGCGCGAGAGCGCATCGATGACACTCGTGCCTGGCGCGTTGCCCTACGTGACGGCAGTGCAGCGGGCAAAAACCGCCATTTACGACGGTGAGGCGTTTCAAATCGTCTTGGCGCAGCGCTGGGAAGCACCGCTGACGAACTTGGCCTTCGACGCATACCGTGCGTTGCGCGCCCTCAATCCGTCACCGTACATGTTCTTCCTCGACCTCGGGTGGGGCCAGCTGTTCGGGTCGTCGCCGGAGATGCTGGTCGCGACGAGCGGTCGTGCGGTGCGCATCCGCCCGCTTGCCGGAACTCGGCCGCGCGCGAGCGATACGGCTGCCGACATGCAGCAGGCGCGCGATCTGCGTCGCGATCCGAAGGAACGCGCGGAGCATACGATGCTTGTCGACCTCGCACGCAACGATCTCTCGCGCGTGTGCGAAGCCGGAAGCGTGAAAGTCACCGAACTGCGGGCCGTCGAGCGTTTCAGCCACGTGATGCACCTCGTCTCCGAGGTGACTGGGCAGCTCCAGGCTTCGCGCGATGCGTTCGACGCGTTCGCGGCGGCATTCCCGGCCGGCACGGTAAGCGGCGCTCCGAAGATCCGCGCCATGGAGCTCATCGCCGAGTTCGAAGGGCGGCGTCGGGGCTTTTATGCGGGCAGCGTGTGCCGTTTCGGATTCGACGGGTCGGCGGACTCGTGCATCACGCTGCGGAGCGCACACGCCTATGAGGGCGTCTACCATTGCGCTGCCGGCGCCGGCATCGTAGCCGCGTCGGATCCGGAGCACGAGGACGCGGAATGCCGCATGAAGGCCGAGGCCGTTGTTGCGGCGATCGGCATGGCGGCGCGTAAACGCGCGGCGAGGAGCGTCGCATGACGACCGCTGCACACGATCAGCGCAGTGCGGCCGTGCTGGTCGTCGATAACTACGATTCGTTCACGTACAATCTCGTGCACGAGATCGAACGGTACGGCGTCCACGCGGACGTCGTTCGCAACGATGCGTTCGATGTCGCGGCGGTGGCGAAGGCGCCACCCGTTGCCATCGTGTTCTCCCCCGGTCCGGGAACGCCCGAGCGCGCCGGGAATAGCGTCGCCCTCGTCGCGGCGCTGCGCGAGTCGACGCCGATGCTCGGTGTGTGCTTGGGTCATCAAGCCATTGGCGCGGCGTACGGTGCGCACGTCGCGCACGCACGCGAGGTTGTCCACGGACGCGCGACGTCCGCTCAACACTCTGGGCACGCCTTGTTCGAGGGCATTCCCCGGCGCTTTGCCGCCGGTCGCTATCATTCGTTGTGCGTCGATCCGCAAACGCTGCCGCCGCAGCTTGAAGCGATCGCCCTGTCCGATGACGGCACGCTGATGGCGCTTGCGGATCGGAACGCGCCTGTATTCGGCGTGCAGTTCCATCCTGAATCGGTGTTGACAAAGCACGGACCTCGTCTGCTCGCCAACTTCCTGACGATTGCGGGGATACGGCTATGATCGCGACGGCAAGCACGCAACAAACGACATCCATCGCCCCCCAGATCAAGCGCGCGGTCGCCGGGACGCATCTAGACGCCGGCGAGATGCGAGACGCGGTCAACGCCATCATGGACGGCGCAGTCTCGCCAGCGCAGATCGCCGCGCTCCTCACCGCTTTGGCGATCAAGGGTGAGACGGTCGACGAGATCACCGGAGCCGCGCGCGCGATGCGCGAGCATGTAATCGCGGTTCGTTCCAACGGCGCTCGCGCGATCGACGTGTGTGGCACCGGGGGCGACGGCGCCGGCACGTTCAACATCTCGACAGCGGTCGCGTTCGTGGTCGCGGGCGCCGGTGTCCCCGTGGCTAAACATGGCAACCGTGCCATGAGCAGCCGCTGCGGCAGCGCGGACGTGTTGGACGAGCTTGGCGTACGCATCGACCTCGCGCCCGAACGCATCGCCCAGATTCTCGACGAGCACGCGATCGCGTTCATGTTCGCGCAAGCCCATCACCCGGCGATGCGTCACGTCGCGCCGGTACGCCGGGAGCTCGGCATGCGCACCGTCTTCAACCTGCTTGGACCGTTGACAAACCCGGCGTCGGTGTCGCGCCAGGTCGTCGGTGTCGCGCACGATGGCGCACGCAGCAAACTCGCGCAGGCGCTTGGCCGTTTGGGCAGCCAGCGTGCGGCGGTACTTTCAGGCAGTGACGGATTGGACGAGGCGACGCTTGCTGGTCCGACGCGCGTGGCGGAATGGACGGGACATGACGTTCGCGAGTACGAGATCGTTCCTGAAGGCGCGGGCATCGAGAGAGCACCCACCGCAGCGTTGGCGGGCGGCGACGTCGCGAGCAATGCGGCTACGGTGAGAGCGGTCTTGAGCTCCGAGCATGGCCCGCGCCGCGACGTCGTGATTCTCAATGCCGCCATCGCGCTCTACGTCGCCGGCGCAGCGGACAACCTCGCTGACGGCGCTTCGCATGCGCGTCGCTCGATCGATTCCGGAGCGGCCCATGCGAAGCTTGACACGCTGGTCCGGGAGACCAACCGATGAGTCAGCTCGACGACATCGTGGGGCGCCGCTTGCGCGATGTGCGGCAGCGCAAGGCGCGCGCGCCCATCGAAACGGTGCGCGAAGCCGCACGCCGTCGGCCTCCGAGCCGCCAGTTCGCCCGCGCGCTGTGTAGCGGTGCGCCGTCGATCATCGCCGAGTTCAAACGCTCTTCACCGTCGGCTGGCCCGATCGGTGAGCCGGACCTTGCGACGACTGTGCGCGCGTATCAGGCGGGAGGGGCCTACGCGCTCTCCATCCTCACCGAACCTCATTGGTTCGGTGGCGGCCTCGGCGATCTCGTAGCGGCCCGCGAAGCGAGCACGCTGCCGGCGCTGCGCAAAGATTTCATCGTCGACGAGTATCAGATCTGGGAATCGGCGCAAGCCGGCGCGGACGCGATCTTGCTCATCGCGGCGATCCTCACCACAGGCGAGCTGGACGCGTTCCGCGGTATCGCCGAGTCGTTGGGCATGGACGCCCTGGTCGAGGTGCACGACGAGAGTGAGGCTCGGCGGGCGCTGCGCGCCGGCGCGAAGGTCATCGGCATCAACAACCGCGACCTGCGCACTATGCAGGTCGATCTGACGACGGCCCCTCGAGTGCGCCGCGCCTTGCCGGAGCGATGTACAGTGGTCGCGGAGAGCGGTTACCGCAGCGCCGCAGATATAGAGACCTGCGCGCGTGCCGGCATGAACGCAGTGCTGGTGGGCGAGTCGCTCATGCGCGCCGCAGATCCCGTCGCGGCGCTCGAGCGTCTTCGAGGTGTTCCAGTATGATCAAACTCAAGATCTGCGGCATGCAGACACAGGCTGACGTCGAGCTGTGCGCGAGCGCGGGCGCAGACGCGCTCGGGTTCATCTTCGCCGATGGACCGCGCCGGCTCTCGCCCGCGCAGGCAGCGCCGCTCACCAAAGCCGTTCCTACCGGCGTGATGCGCGTCGGGGTTTTCGCGGATTCGCCTCGGGCGCTCATCGAAGAGGCGCTCGCGCTGTGCGAGCTTGACGCGTTGCAGTTCGCAGGCGCGGAGTCGCCGGAGACGTGCGGATCGTTTGGACTACCTACCCTCGTGGTCGCGCGCGATTACGCGCCCGCGCTTGACGTGCTCGCTCGCGCACGCGCGATTGCGCTCATCGCCGACGCGCGCAGTGTGGGACTGTACGGCGGCACAGGAATCCGGCTCAGCGATGCGCTCGCCAGTCGCATCCGCTCCGGCAGCGGAGCGCCGTTCATTCTAGCCGGAGGCCTGACGCCCGACAACGTGGCACACGCGATCCGCACGCTGCGCCCAGACGGCGTCGACGTGCGCAGCGGTGTCGAGCGCAACGGACGCAAGGACCCGAAGCTCGTCACCGCGTTCGCGGAGGCGGTCATGGAGGCATACGGTGTCGCACGGACCTGACGAACGCGGATATTTCGGCCGCTATGGTGGTCGCTTTGTGCCCGAGGTGTTGGTGGAACCGTTGCGGATTCTCGAGCATGCGTTTGCCGAGGCAATCGTAGACGAATCGTTCGTTGCCGAATACCACCGCTTGCTGCGCGAGTACGTCGGGCGGCCGACGCCGCTGACGACCTGCGAAAATCTCACGCGCTCGGTCCGCGGCGCGACGATTGTCCTCAAACGAGAAGACACCAACCATACGGGCGCGCACAAGATCAACAACGCGATCGGGCAGGCACTTTTAGCCAAGCGCATGGGAGCGCGGCGCATCATCGCGGAGACCGGTGCCGGCCAGCATGGCGTCGCCACGGCAACAGCCGGTGCACTGCTTGGCATTCCGGTCGCCGTCTACATGGGGGCAGACGATGTCGAGCGCCAAGCGCTGAACGTCTACCTCATGCGCCTGCTCGGCGCGACAGTCAATACGGTAGAAAGCGGATCGCGCACACTCAAAGACGCCACCAACGAAGCGCTGCGCGATTGGGCCGCGAGCGCGCAAGAAACGTTCTATCTCATCGGCTCCGCGGTCGGGCCGCATCCGTATCCGATGATGGTGCGCGAGTTCGTGCGTGTCATCGGCGACGAGGCGCGCGCGCAAACGCTCGAACGCTTCGGGAAACTGCCCGACCATGTCGTCGCCTGCGTCGGCGGCGGCAGTAACGCGCTCGGCATCTTCAGCGCGTTCCTCGATGATCCGGATGTGCAGCTGTGGGGAGTGGAGGCAGGCGGAGCGGGACCTGAAAGGCGCGGCGCGCATGCAGCGACGCTTGCAGCGGGCGGCGACGGAGTTCTGCACGGCGCCTTGACCAAGGTGCTCCAAGATCGAGAGGGGCAGATCGACGCGACGCACTCGATCGCGGCGGGACTCGATTATCCCGGTGTCGGTCCGCAACACGCGGCGCTACAAGCATCTGGTCGTGCGGGTTACGTCGTCGTGAAGGACGAGCAGGCACGGGAGGCGTTCGAGCTGCTGGCTCGCAGCGAAGGTATCGTGCCCGCGTTGGAGAGCGCTCATGCCGTCGCATACGCCACGATCGTCGCGGCAACGCTTCCGCGCGAAGCGATCGTTCTGGTGAACTGCTCGGGAAGGGGAGACAAGGATGTTGTCCGCTTCGCCAGTGCAGGTTCGCGCGCCGTCGCGGAGCCGTCAGCGTTATTATGATCCGCGAAGCAGAAAGCGTTGGCGCGGTCTTCGCTCGCTGTCACGCACAGCGCAAAGCGGCGTTCATCGCGTTTCTCACCGCAGGGTTTCCGTCGCTCGCGCTCACGCCGCAGCTCATCCGTGCCGCGGCGCATGCGGGCGCGGATATGATTGAAGTTGGCTTTCCTTACTCCGATCCGCTTGCGGACGGCCCGCTTATCGCTGCGTCATCGCAGCGCGCGCTCGCGAACGGCGTGACGTTCGATACGGTGTTGGAACTGGCTATTCGCGCGAACAGTCCGGTCCCGCTCATCGCGTTCTGCTACTATAATCCGCTTTTCGCCCGCGGTTTCGCGCGCTCGGCAGCAGACCTGCGGAGTGCAGGTTTCGCGGGGCTCATCGTGCCGGATCTTCCGCCGGAAGAGGCGGGCGGGCTCATCGACGCGCTCGCAGCACAGGATCTGAGCATCTCGTTCTTGGTCGCGCCGACAACGCCGGTCGCACGGGCGCGTGAGATCGCGCGGCTCTGTAGCGGATTCGTGTACGTCGCGGGCCGGATGGGCGTGACTGGTACCCACGCGCGCCCTCACGAGACGCTGCGCGAACGACTCGACGAATTACGGAAAGCGACCAAAAAGCCGCTCGCGGCTGGTATCGGCATCAGCTCGCCAGAAGACGTCGCTCGCGTCTCGCCATATGCGGACGGAGTCATCGTGGGCAGCGCGCTGATTCAGGCGGCCGGGTCAGGCGATCCGGTGGAAGCGGTTGAGAAGACGTGCGCGGCCTTGTCGCGCGCGCGCCGGCGTCTTACCTAGGCAGTGGTTCGCTGCGCTCCCGTGGTGCAGCGTTCGAGAAGAAGCAGTTCGTACAACTGTGTCCCACGATCGTCCGCAAATGCGAGATCGCACGCGAGCGGGTCGGCGTTTAGAAACGCCGCGGGCGCCGCTTCATCGCCCGGCGCCACCGGCACTGCGTTGCACAGCACAATGTCGCATGTACCGACGTGTTTGAGCGCGACCTCCTTCCACTTCCGTCCAGGATCGGTGGCGACCATCACTGATGCTTTTGGTTTCATCCAGTCGAGTGCAGTCGTGCCCTCGATGACCACGCCTTGCGCACCTTTGGATGCCAGATAGCGCATCGCGGCTTCGACCGCGTCCGGTGCGGCTTCGCGCAAGGAGATGATCCACGCGACCGCAACGGCGCCGGCGTTCGACAGACGCCACGTATCGGTGCCGGGCTTTTTTATCGCACCTTCAGCTGTGATCAAGCGGCTCGGCACTTTGGTTGAAACTGTCTCGCACACACCGCACGACATGCCACGGCCGCAGATGCCGGCTGCGTCTGCCACCGCAAGTGCGGATGACCCGTGGTCGTGCTCGAGGTCGCGTTCGCCGTCGGCGACGGTTAGCTTGATGGCGCCATAGCGCCGGCCCGCCAACGCACGCAGCGCGATTTCCGACGCGAGCGTTTTGCCGACGCCGGAGTGCGGCCCGCCGACGATTACGACATCCATGGAGGTGGAGTTCGACGCTGGGTCAGCCGACCTTTGGTGCCGCAGCGGCCACGTCAGCCGTCGCCGCGCCTTCGAATCGCTTGAAGTTGTCGGCGAACAGGCGCGCGAGCTCCGCGGCCTTTGCGTCATACGCTGATTTCGACTCCCACGTGGCACGCGGGTCCAGCACTTCGCTCGGCACGCCGGGTACTGCTTTTGGCACGGCGACTTTGAAGACAGGATCCGGCACGAATTCCGCGCTGGCGAGTTGTCCGGAAAGCGCCGCCTTGATCATCGCGCGCGTGTACGGCAGCTTCATGCGTTTCCCGACGCCGTACGGACCGCCGCTCCAGCCGGTGTTCACAAGCCAGCAGTCAACCTTGTGAGCGGCGATGCGCTCGCCGAGGAGTTTCGCGTACGTCATTGGATGGTGCACCATGAACGGCGCCCCGAAGCAATAGGAGAAGGTGGCTTGCGGTTCGGTGACCCCTTTTTCGGTGCCGGCGACGCGTGCAGTGTAGCCGGATAAGAAATGATACATGGC
>Ga0126371_10004525_pt1 | contig 12255 bp, 11 predicted proteins | sample PanSoiMetaPlot_4_FD_110145 | JGI IMG/M metagenome (GOLD analysis project Ga0126371, IMG submission 110145) | Tropical forest soil microbial communities from Panama - MetaG Plot_4 | ecosystem: Environmental > Terrestrial > Soil > Tropical forest > Bulk soil | place: Panama | collected 2016-02-17
GAGTCGGCGAAGGCGTACCTGTCGGCGGTGACCACCAGGCTGTGCATCGATCACGCACGATCGGCGCGGGTCAGGCGTGAGAGCTACGTCGGCGAGTGGCTGCCCGAGCCGCTGCTGACCGATCTGGCCGCGCCTGACCCTGGCCGCCTGGCCGAGCAGTCCGACACGCTGTCGATGGCGTTCCTGCTGCTGCTCGAGCGGCTGTCACCCGTCGAGCGAGCCGTGTTCTTGCTGCACGACGTATTCAGCTACGGCTACGACGAGGTGGCCGACATCGTAGGACGGGGCGAACAGGCGTGCCGTCAGCTCGGCTACCGTGCGCGCAAGCACGTGGCGACCGGCCGCCGCCGCTTCGACGCGTCCCGCCGGGAAGGCGCCGAGCTCGCCGAGCGATTTTTCGCGGCGGTCGGCGCGGGCGACATGGACGGGCTGGTCTCGATGCTCGCCGCCGACGCGGTCGCGGTTGGCGACAGCGGCGGCGTCCGGCCGTCCTGGCCGAACGCGATCATCGGCCGTGACAACATCGGCAGGCTCTTCGCCAGCCTCGGCGACCAGCTGCGGCAGATCGGCGGCACGATCAGGCTGACCGGCGTGAACGGTCAGCCCGGCGCGATGTTCCTTGCCGCGGACGGCACGCTGATCAGCGTGATGACGCTGGAGATCACAGACGGCGAGGTGACTCACGCCCGCAGCGTGATCAACAGGGACAAGCTGCGTCACCTCGGTCCGCTTGCCGACCTCCCAGCGCTGCTCGAACAGGTACGCCGCCGCTGAGCCTCGCTATCGAGCACGCTGGCCCACCCTGTGAACCCCTGGTGGGGCAATTTCAGCTCCATCCCTCTACCCTCTGGACGCCTGCTGGTGCTAGAGCGCCCCCGAGGGTTCAGTGGGTGGGCGCCTTCCGAACAGGTAGGCCCGCCAAGGGTTCATAGGGTGGGTCCTCGCCGGTGAGCAGGCCCCCTGAGGTTCATTTGGGGAGCCGAGGGCGTTGCTAGCTGCCAGCGAGCGCGCTATTTTCCGATGCGTGGAACCGACGGATGCGCTCATGGCGGCGCGCCTGGCGGCCGGAGACGACCACGCGCTCGCGGAGGCCTTCGACCACTTGGCGCCGACCGTCTACGGGGCCGCGCTGCGAGTTCTCGGTGAGGGCTCGGCGGCGCAGGACGTCGTCCAGGAGGTGTTCGTCGAGCTATGGAGCCATCCGGACCGCTACAACCCAGCGAATGGGACTCTCGGCACCTACCTGAACCTGCTCGCCAGGCACCGGGCCGTCGACCTGTTGCGCAGTGAGGTTCGCCGGCTCGCCAGGCAGGCGCGCCACCACCGGCTGACCCTTGACGGCCATGACCCCTCCCCCGGCGACGCCGTGGCGGCCGCTGACACGGCGGACGCGGTCCGCGCCGCAGTCAGCCTGCTACCAGATGATCAGCGGCAGGCGGTGGAGTTGGCGTATTTTCAGGGACTTAGCTACCGTGAGGTTGCGCTTGCGACGGGTATACCGGAAGGTACCGCGAAGTCTAGACTGAGACTCGCGCTGGCCAAGCTCGAGACCGTGCTCGACCGGCATTTGCTGGAGTCCTCATGACCGCGGACAGGCGAGATCAGGCTGTGCCAACGGGGCTGCGCGAACGCGTCATCACAGCCTCGCGCCAAGCCAGGCCCGCCGGCGTGGCGGTTCCCGAGATAACGCCTGACTCGCCGATGGAGGCATTCAGCACCGCCGCCGACGCCTTCTACGACATGCTCACCACCCTCAGCGCCGAGGACTGGCAACTGCCCGCGCTCAGGGACCTGGACGTGCAGGGCCTCGTCGGCCACCTCGTTGGCGTCGAGCGCGACGTGCAGCGGTGCATGGGCGGTGACGAGGCTGTAGGCAGCGCGAATCACGTCGAGTCGACCCAGCCTTTCGCGCTCGCGCAGGCCGGCCGGGCGACCGCCGCGACGACCGCCGAGTGGCGCGAGGCGGCCAACAGGACCCTCGCGATGGCGAGCCAGGCCGACCTGGACGCCATCGTCGCCATCCATGGTGTGGCGCTACGGCTGCGCGACCTGCTCGTCGCCAGGACATTCGAGCTATGGACACACGAGAACGACATTCGGGCGGTCGCGGGCCTGGCACCGTCGGTGCCCGGGCCGTCGACTCTGCGGCCGATGACCGAACTCGCGACCGCGCTTTTGCCGTTCGGGGCGGCATTCACGGACTTGCACGAGCCGATCAGCGTGCATCTGGTCCTGACCGGGCCAGGCGGCGGCACCTGGGACGTGGCCGTCGGTGAGCCGTCGCCTGACCCAGCCGAGCTCGGAATCGTCGCCGATGTGATCGACTTCTGCCGCCTGTTCGCGAACCGGATAAGCCCCGCCGACCTCGATGTGTTCGTCGCTGGCGATTCCGACCATGCCACGTCCGTGCTGGCGGCGGCGGCTGCGCTCGCACTGGACTGATTTCGCCATCCTCGGGTGATCCGCCCGGCCTGCCCGCGACGTACCACTACGAGAAGGCGCGCGCCTTCTTCGCGCATAGCAGTCATCGAAGGGGGGTCGGTTCGTGAGCGTATTGATCGTCGGAAAATTCCAGGGCGACACCGCGAAGGTCCGCCAGGCATTCGTCGATCGTGCCGACGAGTTCGTGAAGATCGCGGACGAGGCGAAAGGGGCCGGCGCGATCCATCATCGCTTTGGAATTGGCGACGGCATGGTCATGATCGTCGACGAGTGGGAGAGCGTCGAGAAGTTCGAGAAGTTCTTCAGCAACCCCGACCTGCAAGTGTTCATCGGCTCGATCGGTGCCGCACCAGCTCCGCCTGAGCTGACGGTCACCGAAGCGGTCACTACACCAGATCAGTTCTGACTTTCCTTGGCCAGCGACGCAAGCCGGTAGGAGGGGAGCCGACGGCCAGCGCTGTCCGTCGGCACCGGCTGCGAGCTGGCGCAATCACCAGCATCGATCCGATCAGCACTGAGGAGGTCAGGCCGGGCGAGCTATATTGACAAGCGCTCGCCGATTGGAGTTGCGCGATGAGGGCATTCGCCTCCTCTGCCGACCTCGCCGACAAGGAACAGACCCTCGAGGTGCTGGGCGACGGGGTCTACGCGCTGACCGCGGAGGGCGACCCGAACGTCGGCGCCATCGAGGGCGACGATTTCGTCGTCTGCTTCGAGGCGATGGCGACTCCGGTCGCGGCCCGCGGCTGGCTAACCAGGCTTCGTGAGCACACCGACAAACCCGTCCGCTATCTGGTGCTGTCGCACTACCACGCGGTGCGCGTGCTTGGCGCGAGCGCCTTCGACGCCAAGGTGATCATCGCCCACGACAACACGCGCGCGCTGATCGCCGAGCGCGGGCTGCAGGACTGGGAGTCCGAGCTCGCACGGATGCCGAGACTGTTCCGCGATCCCGCGTCGATTCCCGGGTTGACCTGGCCGACCACCACCTTCTCCGACCGCCTCACCATTCAGCTTGGCGGCTCCCGCGGTGAGCTCGTCCTCGCGTATTGCGGCCGCGGCCACACCGAGGGCGACATCGTGGCCTGGCTGCCGCGACACAAGATCCTGTTCGCCGGAGACCTCGTCGAGGCCCAAGCCGCGCTGTACACCGGCGACGCGTTTCACGCCGAGTGGGCAGGCGGCACGCTCGACGCCGTCGTCGCGTTTGGCGCCGAGTCGCTGATCGGCGGGCGCGGAGCGGTCGCGCGCGGACGCGCTGCCGTGGATGCCGCAATCTTGCAGACCAGGGACTTCCTTGCGACGATGCGGGCCAAGGTCGCAGCAGTCCACGCGGGCGGCGGGACGCTCAGGGAGGCATTCGCGGCCGCGCATTACGCGCTCGCGCCGCGCTATGGCCGCTGGCCGATCTTTGAGCACTGCATGCCGTTCAACGTCTCCCGCCTGTGGGACGAGCTATCTGGGATCGAGCGTCCGGTCATCTGGACGGCCGAGCGGGACCGCGAGGTCTGGGCTCAGCTGCAGGCCTGACCGGTGGAACCGGTCCTGATCGCGGGTGCCGGCCCGGTCGGGCTGATCGCGGCGCTGCTGCTTGCGCGCTGGGACATCCCCTCAGTCGTGCTCGAGGCACAGCGGCACAGGTCGCATGCCGGGTCCCGGGCGATCTGCTTCCAGCGCGACGTACTTGACGTCTACGACCGGGCGGGCTGCGCGGATGACATGCTCGCTGAGGGCGTCACCTGGACGACGGGCCGGACGCTCTACCGATCAGACGAGCTGTTCGTGGTCACCTTCCCCGGCACGGGGGTCAGCACGCTGCCGCCTTGGATCAACATCTCGCAAGCCAGCGTGGAACGCTATCTGCTCGCCAGGGCGACAGCAGAGCCGCTGATCGACCTGCGCCTCGGCCAGGCCGTCAGCGGACTGGCCGCAGCCGCTGGCGGCGAAGGCCTCCTGGCAAGGACAAGGGCAGACGGCGCGGCGGGCACGAGCGCCCGAGGCAGCCACCTGGTCGGCGCGGACGGGTCTCGGAGCGCTGTCAGGGACCTGCTCGGCATCGGGTTTCCCGGCAGGTCCTACGCGGACCAGTTCCTGATCTGCGACATCCGCGCGGACCTTCCGTTTCCGAACGAGAGGCGATTCTTCTTCGACCCGAGCTGGAATCCTGGCCGGCAGGTGCTCGTGCATCAGTGCCCTGGCGGCATCTGGCGAATCGACTGGCAGGTCCCCGCGGGTTTCGATCTCGACGCCGAACGCGCGAGCGGCACGCTTGACGCCCGGATCAAGCAGGTCACCGGCGACCGCGGCTATGAGCTCGTCTGGGCGACCTCCTACCGGTTCCACGAGCGGGTGGCCGACGCTTTCTCGGCCGGCCGGGCCCATCTGGCCGGGGACGCCGCGCACCTGTACGCGCCGTTCGGCGCGCGAGGACTCAACTCGGGTACCCAGGACGCGGAGAACCTCGCATGGAAGCTCGCATTCGTCCGCCGCGGCTGGGCGCCGCCTTCCCTGCTTGGCAGCTACGAGGCCGAGCGCCGCGCGGCTGCGCTTGAGAATCTCCGCGTGACGAGCGCGACGATGGACTTCCTGGTGCCGCAGACGGACCAGGCCAGGCGCAGGCGCGTGCAGACGCTTGACCGCGCTCTGGCCGACCCGGCAGCCAGGGCGCGGATCGACTCGGGCAAGCTCGCCGAGCCCTACTGGTACACGCAGAGCCCGCTGACAACGCCGGGGCCGTCGCTGACAGGCTTTCCTACGGAACCTGGCGAAGTCAGGCCACCGGTTGCCGGCGTGATCTGCCCAGACGGCCCGTGTGTCGCCGACGGCTCGGCGACCAGGCTGCGCCGCCTGTTCGGCCGCTCGTTCGTCTTGCTCACCGCGCGGTCCGCGGCAACCGATGCGGCCCGCAAGGCCGCCGCCGCGGCGACTGACGCGCCAGTGAGTGCCTACGCGCTCGAGGAGATCGACACCCGCGACGTGCTTGCCAGCGCGCTCGATGCCACCAGCGACAGCGTGCACGTGGTGCGGCCTGACGGCCACCTCGCCGCGGTGCTGCCGGAATTTGATCCCCTGAACTTGGCGGCCGCGCTGCACCGCGCGCTCGGTTTCGGCAGCTGACGCCTCGACGCCTGGTCAGAGCGGCGTCAGCCTGGCCAGTGCGGGCAGCAGGGTCTGCGCGATCGCGAGGTCGTCGTCGAGCGCCCGGTCGGCGGTGCTGCCAGGCAGGGCCTCAGCCGCGAGTTCGAACGCCTCGGCCAAGACGGGCGCGGCGGGCGTGACCGCGCGGAGTCGCAGCGCGCGGACCGCGGCGACAACCTCGCAGGCCAGGACGACGCGGTACGCGTCAACGACATCCGTCGTCGCGCGCGCCGACTGCGTCGAGAACCCGGCGTGCTCCTCTACGCCGCGGGACAATACCGCGCTGCCGAGCGCGGCAGGGGCAGCAAGCCTGCGGATGTCGGCGATCGCGGAGTGCGCGACGTACTCCAGGATCATGATGCCGGAGCTGGGCGGCGGGTCGGTGGCCAGGAACGGCGCGAGCCCGGTGAAAGCCGGCTCGACCAGCGTCCCGAGTCGGGCGGCCGACAGTGCGGCGGTCTGGAACAGCGCGGCTCTGACGGCGTCCAGGGCGAGGCCCACGTACGCGGTGTGAAAGTTGCCGTTGTGCCAGACGGTCCCCGCCGCGACGTCGACAAGAGGGTTCTCGGCCGCGGCGTTCAGCTCTGCGGCGACCGCGCGTTCCGCCTGCCCGACCGCGTCCACGACCGGGCCGTGCACCTGCGGCAACGCCCGGTACCCGTAAGGGTCCTGGATCCTCGAGGCTGGGCCAGGGCCGGACCTCGGCTCGGCCGCAGGCCCCAGCAGTTCCCTCAGGGCGGCTGCCACAGCCCGCTGGCCCGGGTAACGCCTCGCCTCGTGCACCGGCGCGGCGTATGGCTCGGTCGACGCACTGACCGCGCAATGCGACAGCGCCGCCGCCGCCACGGCCGCTCGGAGCAGTTCCGCGAGATCGGTACAGACGAGCGCGGACTCGCCGACCGTAGCCGCGTTGCTTGACAAGAACGCGAGCGCGTCGGATGAGTCCAGCGGGAAACGCGGCTGCCGGGCCACTTCGCGTGATGACCGCTTGGCCTGGCCGTGCTGAGCTGGCGGCCGTGGCACTTCTGCCGGCACCCATTCCCGCTCCCCGAGCAGGCAGAGCGCTGCGACGGCCAGGGCCGTGAGATCGCCGGTGCCGATCGCGCCGTAGCGTGGAACGGGCACGGAGAGCCCTGCGTTCACGCTCTCGAGCAGCGGGCCGAGCACCCCGGGGTCCACGCCGGAGCCGCCCGCGCCGATCTGGTTGGCCCTGACAACGAGCATCGCCCGGCTGGCATCGGCCGGCACGAGCGGGCCGATCCCGCTCGCATGGCTGCGCAGCAGGCGCAACCCGTGCGTCTCCAGGTCCTGCGCACTGACCGGCTGGTCACGGTTGGCGCCGACGCCGGTGGTCCTGCCGTACACCTCCCTCCGGGTCGCGACCTCGCGGGCCGTGTGCGCGGCGGCCTGAGCGCGCTCGATGCTTTCGTCGGAAACAGCCGCGACAGCACTTCCGCGAGCGACGTCAGCCACCTGCGCGCAGCTCACCGTCCTGCCGTCGAGCAGCACGACCGGCCTGGCCATCTCACGCCCCGCGGCTGGTGACCGTGCGGAAATACGCCGCGGGAGTCATGCCAGTCTCGCGGCGAAACGCCGCGACGAACGCGCTGGGCGTCTCGTACCCCACTCGCCGTGCCACGTTGCCCACCGGCTCGCCCGCCGCGAGCGCGGGGATAGCTGCCTGCAGCCTGACCAGCGCCCGCCAGCGGCCGAACGGAAGGCCGGTGCCGGCGACGAAGCCTCGTGCCAGGGTCCTGGCGCTGGCTCCGACGTGCCGGCCCCACTCGGCAAGCGTGCGCCCATCGGACGGATCGGCGGCGAGCGCCTGCGCCACCTGCATCGCCCGCTCCTCGGCCGGCATCCGCACGTCGATCGTCGTCATCGCCACCGGCTGGAGCAGGTCAACGAGCAGCGCTTCGGCGTGCTCACGCCTGCTGACCGCAAGGGCGGGCTGCTCCAGGTAGCCGATCAACTCGCCGAGCAGCGGGCTGGCGGCGACCGGGGTGAAGTCCGGCCAGGAAATCGGGCACAGTCGCGGCCTGATGTACAGCGTCCGCATCGTTGCCGACGACGCGGAGAGCGTCTCGTGCCGCAGGCCTGCCGGGATCCACAACGCCCTGGACGGCGGCAGGACCCACGTCGCCGAGTCCGTCCTGACCGTTAGCACCCCGCTGGCCGCCCACGCGAGCTGATGATTGTCGTGGGTGTGCCAGTCAAACACCTTGCCGGCGGCCATCGGGAAAGTGACGACGATGACGGCGGCAGCGGACTCGGGCCCGCCGCACAGCTCGTCCGCAGCATGTTGTCCATCCCGCGACACAAGATGGCAGCCTACGCCCTTGGGCAGAACCGGTCGCATCCGTAGCGTCGGGCCCATGAACGAGAATCACGCGAGCCTATGCCCGAGCCCGGAGTGGGCCGAGTACATCCAGAGCGAGATCCTGCCGACCCTCGCCAGCCACGCCGCTCTCGGCGAGGAGATGCTCGAGATCGGTCCTGGGCCCGGCGCAGCCACCGAGTGGCTGTGCAACCGCGTCAAGCAGCTGACGGCACTTGAGATCGACGGCGAGGCCGCGGCACTGCTGACCGAGCGGTTCGCCGGCCGCAACGTCGAAGTCGCAGTCGGCGATGCGACCCGCATGGCCTACCCCGACGCGGCGTTCGACTCGGTCGGCTGCTTCACGATGCTGCATCACGTGCCCACGCAGACGCTGCAGAACAGGATCTTCGCCGAAGCATTGCGCGTGCTCAGGCCGGGCGGCGTATTCATCGCATCGGACAGCGTGCCCAGCGACGGCCTTCATCACTTCCACGAGGGTGACACGTACAACCCGCTCGAGCCCGGAACGATCGTCAGCAGGCTCCAGACGATCGGCTTCGCCAGGCTCACGATCATGGTGAACGACGTGCTGATGCTCGTCGCGCACAAGCAGGCAGAAGAACCCGAGGCATCGCGGTGACCGGCGGCGCTGCGGACACGAGGAACCTGCGGAGCGCGATAGCCGGGCTGATCGGTTTCGCCGCAGCGGAGGAGCAGGTACTGCTGATGGCGACGTCCACGGTGCCGGAGGCCCAGCCAGGCACCGCGCTGCAGTGGGCGGCGGCGCCCATCGTCGCGCACAACACGGAATTCAAGGCCCAGCAGACCGCCAGGCTCTGTGCGATCGCCGAGGGCCGGGTGCCGCCCGAGTTCGCCGAGATCGATCACACGTCCGATAAGCTCTATCTGGGTTACGCGGCGCAGCCCGCCGGCCGGGTCGCGGCCGACAGCAACAGGGTGAGCGGGGAGCTGATCGCCGGGCTCGCCCTGGTGAGCTCCGAAGATCTGCTCGACCCGTCGCGCAACCCTTGGCTCAGGGGCCGGCAGCTCTGGCTGCAGGTCGTCGTCCGCGGGTTCTGGCACCCGTCAGGTCATCTGGCCGACTACTACCAGGCGCACGGTCAGGCCGAACGCGCGGTCGCGCTGGCGTCGCACGGCCTCGCGACGTCGACTTACCTGCGGGCACCCGAGCAAGCGCGCGGGATGGCTGCCTACAACCTGGCGTGCGCGCAGGCGAAGGCCGGGCGGCTCAACGAAGCGGCAGCCAGCGTCGCCCAGACGGTCTCGCTCAACCCTGACCTGCGCGGCAAGATCGGGACGGAGCCCGACCTCGCCGCGCTCAGGACCGGCGGGTACCTCGCCGCCGCACTGGCATGATGGCGGCGTGACCGCCTATTCCAAGTTCGCGGCCTTCTATGACCAGATAATGGGCGACCGGACGGTCGACATCGAGCGGGTGAAACGATTCGTCGCGCGCTATCACCCGGCCGCCCGGTCGCTACTCGAGCTGGGCTGCGGGACAGGCGCCATCCTCGCCGGGATGACGCCGGAGCTTTCCGTTGCCGGTATTGATCGCAGCGACGAGATGCTGGCGACGGCAGCCCGCAGCGTGCCGACCGCACGGCTGGTCAGGGCGGACATCACGAGCTTCGCGCTCGGGACCACGTTCGACGTGGTGATCTGCATGTTCGACACGATCAACCACCTGCCGAGCCTGGAGCATTGGCGGGCCATGTTCGATCGGGTCCACGAACACCTCGCCGCGGGCGGCCTGTTCGTGTTCGACGTCAATACCGCTGCCAGGCTACGCAGGCTCTGGCATGGCCCCGCGTTCGCCGCGGACTTCGGCGAGCACACCGTGATCATGGACGTCATGCCAGGCGGCCGCGGCGGCGCGGGCGCGGGCGAGCTGTCTTTGTGGACGGTCCGGATCTTCGAGCGGATCACGGGAGACGAGTTCAGGCTGCACAGCGAGACGATCCCGGAGCTCGGGCTGCCGTTGGCGACGATCCGCGCGGCGCTGGCCCCTATCTTCGACCTGCTCGAGGCGTCGGGCCTGGACGGCAAGCCGGTCAGCGATGACGCTGACCGCGTATTCTTCGTCCTCAGGCATCGCCGCTGACGGCTGGCGCCGCTGGCGGTGGCGCAAAAACACCGGCCGGCCAGGTGTCGCCCACGCCTGGCCGGCCGGCAGTTCAGCGGACCGGCGCCGTTACCCGAGCACGGCGGACTCGGCTGCGCACGACCCGCGTCAATCAGCAAGACGGTTGGCCGGCCCTGCAAGTTCCCTGTGGGGCCGCGACCATCGCGCGCATCCGGCCAGCCTGCCGCAGGCTCCGTCCGCCGGTCACTGCCCGGCGAGCAATTCGCTCACCAGGTCAGGCGGCAGGCCGTAGGTGTCGTGCAGATACGCCAGGTCGTCAGGTGTTGGCAGCCGGTCCGGCCCGAATCGGGCAAGCACCTTGCGCCCTCGGCCAAGCAGCCCCGCGAACCGCCGCTCCTCGTCGTGCAGCAGCGCGCGCACGGCTGCGACCTCAGCGGTCTGGCCGAACCGCGTCCCGGTATGCGTGATCTGCGTGGCAGGCAGGTCGTCAAGCGATCTGGTCCGGTCCTCGCGCCACAGCGCGGTGAGCGCGCGCCTGATCAGCTTGCGCAGGACGTAGCCACGACCGCTGGCCGACGGCTGTACCCCGTCGGCGATTATCACGATGCTCGCGCGCAAGTGATCTGCCAGCAGGCGCAGCGAATGCCCGTCGGGCTGCCAAAGGCCGTGCAGCGCGCTCATCCACGGCTCAAAGACGTCCGTGCCGAACACTGAATCCTTGCCCTGGATAACCATCAGCAGCCGCTCAAGGCCCATGCCGGTGTCTACGCTGCGCTGCGGCAGCGGCTCAAGGCTGCCGTCAGCGAGCCGGCGGTATCGCATCGTCACGTGGTTCCACAGCTCCATCCAGCGCGCGTCGCTGCTGGGCGATCCAGACGGCGGCCCGGTTCCTGTCCAGACGAAGATCTCCGAGTCGGGGCCGCACGGGCCGGTGGGTCCGTTCGACCACCAGTTGTCGTCCGTGGTCAGCTCGACAGGCACGCCGAGCTCTTCCCACGTCCGCTGCGATTCGGCGTCAGGCCCTACGTTCCGACCGCCGCCGAACGCCGTTGCGTGCAATCGGCTTGGGCGAATGCCGAATCCGTGAGTGAGCAGCTCGTAGCCCCACCGCAGGCTCTGCGGTCCCTCGTAATCGCCAAGCGACCATGAGCCGAGCATCTGGAACACGGTCAGGTGGGAGTCGTCGCCGACATCATCGAGGTCGGTGGTGCGCAGGCAGCGCTGCACGCCAGTCAGCCGCCGCCCGAGCGGGTGCGGCCTGCCTTCCAGGTACGGCGTCAGCGGGTGCATGCCCGAGGTCGTGAACAGCACGCTGTCGGCGTTGAGCGGGATGAGCGAGCTCCCGTCGACCAGCTGGTGCCCAAGTCCGGTGAAGAACTCGAGGAAACTTCGGCTCGTTTCCGTGACGTCCATGGCGCGGTTCCTTTCTGGTGTGCGGGCACCGGAAAGGACCGCTGGCGCGGCCGCGGTCGTGGAAGGTCAGCGGGATTGCTGGTGCGGATGACGCGCCGGCGAGCCATTTCCGGTCGCCAGCGTGCGGATTCGAATGAGGTCAGGCGGCGGCAACCGGCGAGCTCGTAGCTCGCGCGGCCGCACTGATATGGCTGACTCTCATGCCCTCATCGTAAGAGCGCCGTCTCACGGTGCCAAAACAATTACTCTCCGCGGAGCCCCGCAGCGCTGGCGTCGAAGGCGGCGTGATTAGCTGATGCGCCACGCCTGCCGCGGGTTGCTGGAGTCGCAGTATCCCAGCACCAGCGGTGAGCCGGCCGCGTGGCGCGCCGTGGTGGCCATGCAGAGGCCGGAGGATGGGTTCACGATCAGAGTTCCTGTTTGCCCGGCCGCGCCTGGAATAGGTCGCCATCGCTGCGCGGCCCCAGTGCGGCAGGCGGCCACAGTAACTGGCTCGCCAGGCGTAGCGGGCTGGGCGGCGTCCAGGCAGAGGTGCGCGGCGGTGATCGAGCCGCCCGGCGCGAGCCGCCAAGCCTGGCGGGCGGTCGCCACGCAGCGTGCGAGGCTGACACTGGCCGGGCTCGCGGCACCGGCCGGATGGGCCGTCAGGCACCGGCCTGGCTGGCCTGGCACGAGCGGGCCAGCCGGGAGCGTCCATGCCTGTCCGGCGCTGCCGGCGCAGGACGCCAGCTCCAGCGTGGTGCCGTTGACATGGCTGGCGCCGGGGTCGGCGAGGCATAGAGCGAACCCGTTTAGCGCGTTGGCCAGGCCGCCCGCAGTGGTCGGCCGCCACAGCTGA
>Ga0126371_10004526_pt1 | contig 12250 bp, 8 predicted proteins | sample PanSoiMetaPlot_4_FD_110145 | JGI IMG/M metagenome (GOLD analysis project Ga0126371, IMG submission 110145) | Tropical forest soil microbial communities from Panama - MetaG Plot_4 | ecosystem: Environmental > Terrestrial > Soil > Tropical forest > Bulk soil | place: Panama | collected 2016-02-17
CGAAACTTCCATGATGCACTTGACCACGCCACCTATGGCGACCCGGATGGCTGGCCTCACCCGATTCGAGATCGCATGCCGGTATCGATCGACTTTTATAACAATGATGTGTCCAACATGCACGACAACTGCATCGAGACCGACGGTGCGATGTACAACATTCGCGTCTTGCGCAACCGGTGCATCAATATCGCTGAGCAAGCTCTCAGCGAAGAACCACTCATGGGCGGACCGGCATATTTCATTCGCAATATTGTCTATAACTCGCCTGGGAGCGGCGTGAAATTCTCGGGAGATCCCTCGGGGGGTGTTTTTCTTCAGAATACTTTTCTCTCCGGCGTCAGAACCAGCGACGGGGGAGATGATGGCGCGAATACCATCTTCAAAAACAATCTCATCATTGCGGAAAACGCTAAAGAACCGGTGTTCCTCCTGCACACCTACGATACCTACTCCACTTCCGACTACAACGGATTTGGCTTCGCGCCCGGAAGTAAAACGCCTTTCGTGCGAGTCGGGCCTCCTGAAGGAAAAGAGATTGACTATAAGGACCCCTTGGTAGAGAAGAAGTATGCGTCACTGGAGGAATTCAGTCGGGCAACCGGCCTCGACCAGCACAGCAAGATTGTCAGCTACAAGATTTTTAGGAACCTTCGCCCTGTAGACCTTTCGACGCCTCACAAGGTCTACGACCCGGACTCATTCGACTTTTCGCTTCAGAAAGGTTCCGCCGCGGTAGACGCCGCGGTTGTGCTTCCCAACATCAACGATGGGTTCACGGGCAATGCCCCAGATCTCGGCGCGCTCGAACTCGGACAACCCATTCCCCACTACGGACCGCGATAGTCGTCTAGGTTTTGGAAGTACCGTCCAAAGAACCGGGGGGCAAGTCGTTTCCATAGCCATACTGTTTTGGTATTGATTAACTACGACTTTGGTCTTGACACACGACTGAATGACGGAGTTCAATTCCCCTTGATTCTGTGGGGGAGCATACTGCTTTTCTCGAAAGGGTTTTGTTCCGTCGCGGAGTGTCTGGACACAGCTCAAGGTACGGTCTGCGCTTGCAGGAAATGTTCTTAGCTTGGCAACCATGGCGTTGGCAGTCATAGGAGGTAATCTCATTGGTGAAGCGCATCCTGCTGTTCGTGTCGGCCACGGCAGTAGTTGTCGCCGTTGCTTGGTCCCAGCAACAAGAAGTGAAGCACGTACCGGTGAAGCCTACGTCGGCGGCATCCGGAAAGAGATGTACAACAATTATTGCGCGTTTGCCACGGCAAAGATGGCAAGGGGGGCGGGCCAGCGGCCGCGGCGCTGAAGACGCCGCCAGCAGACCTCACCACTTTGGCTCAGAAGAACGGCGGGAAATATCCCTCAAGCCATGTTTCTGCCGCTATTCAGGGCGACACCGCGATTTCCCCACATGGAACGAAAGAGATGCCGGTCTGGGGCAGCGTGTTTCGACAGATGAGTCAGGGACATGCTTCGGACGTACAACTGCGGGTCTCTAATCTCAGCAAATATGTTGAATCGCTGCAGCAGAAGTAATTCGTGGCCTGGGGACGGTGGTCCGAACGCCCCATTTCGCTGAACCGGAGGGGCCTGTACGCGATACCCGTTTCGCACATGGGCTTCGAGTGTTCATCCCGTTGATAAAAGTACGATTCGCAGAGTTGACAAAAATGACCTATCTCTTACATCGCCAGTTCTTCATCTTGATGGCGCTGGTGTTTGTCTTGTTGCCCGCGTGTGTGGCACTAGCCCAATCCTCGGATGCTCCGTCGGGAAAAATCGACATTAGCAAAATGAAGCCGACTGGGCTGTTGGTCGACGAGTACAGCTACATGGCTCAACCTTACAATTTCTACTATTTCCACCACATGGATGAGCTTGGTTTTCGCACAGATTGGATGCACAAACCCGAGAAGGTTTATCCACTCAAGGAGCCCTCGTCAGCATTCACGCTGAAGTACGAATTTCACGGAAACACGTATTCCCTGGACGACTATCTCAAGCGGAATGATGTCACCGCCCTGTTGGTTCTGCGCGACGATCAGATCGAGTATGAAAAATATCTTCATGGAGCAGACCGGAACTCGCGATTCGTTTCACAATCCATCTCCAAATCGATCGTTTCAATTCTGATCGGAGCGGCGGTTACGGACGGAAAAATCAAGAGCATCGACGACCCAGTCGACAAGTACCTGCCTTATTTGTCTTCTGGTGGGTATCGGGGAGTCACGATCCGAAGCATTCTGGAAATGGCAACCGGAGTGGACTATAGCGAGGATTACCGCGACCCCCACTCAGGAGCTGCAATGATTGGGGCCGCTATCGTGATCGGCAAGCCCACATTTAAGGAGTTCGTCGTTTCAATGAAGCCAACGGATACGAAGCCCGGAACGAAATTCAATTATCAGAGTGTGAACACGCAGGTTCTCGGTCTGCTGCTCGAGAAAGTCACCGGGGAGCGTCTGAATCAATATGCCGAAGAGAAGCTATGGAAGAAGATAGGAGCGCAGAGCGACGCGTTTTTTTACGAATCGAAATCGCAACCAGATATTTGTGCTTTCGCATGCTTCAACGCCACGATTCGCGACTATGCCAGAGTCGGATTGATGATGATGCGCGGAGGAGAATTGGGCTCCGAGAGGGTGGTCCCAGAGTCCTGGGTTCATGAGTCGACCACTCCTGTCGCTGCATTCCTGAAACCCGGCGCTCTCGGGGAAATGGGCGGCCCCTGGGGATATGGATATCAGTGGTGGATCGAACCGGGCGAGGATGGAGCGTTCGAGGCAATCGGGATTTACGGCCAGTCTATCTATGTGAATCCCAAGATGCACGTGGTCATCGTGCAAGCTTCCGCCTGGCCCCACCCGGAGGGTGGAGGACCTGACTTCTACGAAGAGAGTGGCCGCGTTCACAACACGATCACACACAGTTTTCATGACAGACGACGTTGACGAATTCGCCTGTCTGCAACAAATCTACGAAGTCGCGCAGTCAGATGCGCCGCAGATCGCCGCAACTACTGACCAGCAATATCCCTGATTGAGTAAAACAGCCTCTTTGGCAACCACTAGGCTGGCCACCGTCGTGACAAGGCAGCGTTCTCGTTCTCTTCTTTGGCATGACCGATCCATCGAGGAGGTTCATGCGCTTGTGGTCGAGGAATCACATTTTGAAAGATCGCCTTCCAACGGCAAAGGTATCGAAGAAGCCACGAGCGGTTATGGTCAGGGATGGAAGTCCTGGAAAGCGGTGGGAGTCAGTTTCGGCCAATAATAAGGAGAATCGGTAGTCCGTACCGTGCAAGTAAATTCTTACGAACTGCGTGGAAGTTATTGAATTAGTTGGCGTCCCCGGAGGGATTCGAACCCTCGTTGGCGCCGTGAAAGCAGTGTGTTTTCACGTAAGTTACTGAAACTACACAACACGGATGGCTACCAAAAGCGGTTTCAGTAAGGGTCGGAAGGGCTTCGTGGATCATAAATGGAGCAAGAAGCGCTTTGGCGGCTCGTTGCTCATCCTGTCGTCACAAACTTCCAAAGAAGACCGCCTAACTTGATTGCCGGGGCATTGTGATTTTGATTCGCTGGTGACTTTACAGATGAGTAGCAATGGGCCATAGATCAGAGGCTGGCGAGCAGAAACCCGTTGCTACTCCGCAGGGTCGTAGTTCAAGTTTTGTCCGAGCCATCGTTCCACTTCATGAACGTTCATTGCTTTGCGTTCGGCGTAGTCGGCAACCTGATCCCGGTCGATCTTTCCCAGGCTGAAATAACGCGATTCGGGATGGGCAAAGTAAAGTCCACTCACGCTCGATCCGGGCCACATCGCAAACGACTCCGTGATCTGAATGCCTGTGTTCGCGAAAACGTTCAGCAAGCGCCAAAGTGGTCCCTTTTCGGTGTGATCTGGGCATGCCGGATAACCTGGAGCAGGCCTGATGCCGCGATATTTTTCTTGAATGAGATCGTCATGGCTCAAATTTTCCATGCAGCCGTAACCCCATTCTTTACGCACACAGGCGTGCAAGCACTCGGCGAAAGCCTCAGCAAGGCGATCAGCGAGAGCCTCGGCCATGATTGCGTTGTAGTCGTCGTGCTTGGCTTTGTATGAGTCGCCCAATTCCTTCAGGCCGACGCCGCTGGTCACGGCGAAAGCCCCGATGTGATCAGGAAGACCCGTTTCCTTTGGCGCGATGAAGTCCGCGAGAGACCGGCACGGCTTTCTGCCTTCTTTATTTGATTGCTGGCGGAGGAAGTGGAATCGTTCGATCACCTTGCCGCGTTTTTCATCCGCGTATAACTCGACATCGTCGCCGACTCCGTTGGCCGGAAACAGGCCGTACACGCCCCTCGCCGTGATGAGTTTCTTGTTGACGATGGCATCCAGAAGGGCATTGCCTTCATTGAAGAGCTGGCGTGCCTGCTCACCTTGTCTTTTGTCCTCAAGAATGCGCGGATAGACACCCTTCAACTCCCAGGTGTGGAAGAACGGAGTCCAGTCGATGAACTCGCGCAACGTCGACAAGGGAAAGTTGTCGAGCACGCGTACGCCGATAAACGACGGAGAATGGATATCTTCCGGGCGCCATACAATCGGAGTCCGACGTGAGCGGGCTGTCTCCAGAGAAACGATCGTTTGCTTAGGAGCCGCGTGAGCCTTGCGGATTGCTTCGTATTCAGCACGGTGCTGTTCGACAAACGTCGACTTGCCTTCGTCGCTAAGCAGACTAGTGGTGACAGGAACCGCGCGGCTAGCGTCGACAATGTGGACGACCGGTTCACTATAATTCGGAGCAATTTTGACCGCCGTGTGCGCCCGGCTCGTGGTCGCTCCACCGATCAATAATGGCAGTTTGAAGCCCTGGCGCTCCATCTCGCGGGCCACATGAACCATCTCATCGAGAGACGGGGTGATCAGCCCGCTGAGGCCGATCATGTCGGCGTTTTCTGCCTTAGCGCGTTCGAGAATCTTTTCGCATGGGACCATCACGCCCATGTCGATCACTTCATAGTTGTTGCAGGCGAGGACGACTCCCACGATATTCTTGCCAATATCGTGCACGTCGCCTTTGACCGTGGCGAGCACAATCTTTCCCTGTGCCTTCACCGATTCGCCGGCCGCAGCTCGCGCTTCCTTTTCAGCTTCCATGTAGGGAGTAAGGCGCGCGACAGCTTTTTTCATCACGCGCGCTGACTTCACCACCTGAGGCAAAAACATCTTGCCTGCTCCGAAAAGATCGCCCACCACGCTCATGCCGGCCATCAATGGCCCTTCGATGACCGCCAGCGGGCGGCCCAGCTTGACCCGCGCTTCCTCGGCATCGGCTTCGATGTAGGTGTCGATTCCTTTAACCAGGGCGTGAGAAAGGCGTTCCTCGACCGTTCCGCTACGCCACTCTTCAGCTTTCTTTTCGGTCGCGGCTTTGCCCGCGCCCTTCAGTGTTTCGCCAAATTCCACCAGGCGTTCGGTGGCATCTGGGCGGCGGTTCAGCAGCACATCCTCGACCAGTGCTTTTAGTTCAGGCTCGATCTCTTCATAAACTTCGAGCATGCCGGCATTCACAATGCCCATGTCCATGCCGGCCGCGATCGAGTGATAAAGAAACGCGGAATGAATGGCTTCGCGCACTACGTTATTGCCGCGGAAACTGAATGAAATGTTGGAAACTCCGCCGCTTACTTTTGCGTACCGCAGCTTGGCCTTGATCCATCGTGTGGCGCTGATGTAATCGACGGCGTAATTGTTGTGTTCATCCATGCCCGTCGCGACGGTGAGGATATTGGGGTCGAAGATGATATCTTCCGGTGGGAACCCGACTTGATCGACAAGAATTCGGTAGGCGCGTTCCGACACGCGAATCTTGTCCTCGTAATTCGCGGCTTGCCCGTGTTCGTCGAAGGCCATCACAACCGCTGCGGCGCCATATTTCAAAATGGTCGCGGCATGTTCGCGAAATTTCTCTTCGCCTCCTTTTAGCGAAATCGAATTAACAATGCCTTTGCCCTGCAGGCACTTCAAACCGGCTTCGATGACCTCCCATTTCGAGGAGTCAATCATAACGGGCACCTTGGCGACTTCGGGTTCACTCGCGATCAACTGGAGGAAACGCGTCATCGCCGTGACGCCGTCAATCATGCCCTCATCCATGCAGACGTCGAGCACGTTTGCGCCATTCTCCACCTGTTGACGGGCGACGCTTACCGCCTCTTGGTATTTCCCGTCCTTGATCAGCCGGGCGAACTTCGGCGAACCGGCGACATTGGTCCTTTCGCCGATCATAATGAAGACGCCGGCCTGTTGGGTAAAGGGTTGTGATCCCGAGAGACGAAGAGGCCTGAACTTCAATGATTCGGCGCTTGCCTGATTTGACTCGTTTGGGCCCGGCTCGCTCACGCTCGGCTCGCAATCTCGCTCTGGCGATCGAATGATGTCTGAGTGGACTGTCTCCACTTTCGCGGCGGTTGACCGTCGAGCGCTTTTGCGATGGCCGCAATGTGCTCGGGAGTATTTCCGCAGCATCCGCCAGCAATGTTGATCGATCCGTTCTTAGCAAAGTCGCCCAAATAGCCCGCCATGTCTTGCGGGCCTAAATCAAAGCCGGTTTCGGACAGCGGATTCGGTAGCCCGGCATTCGGATAACATGAGATCGCCACGTCCGCTTTTTCCGACAGTTCCTCCAGAAACGGATACATGAGATCGGGACCGAGAGAGCAGTTGAGTCCCACCGACAATGGCTTCACGTGCCGCACAGCATTCCAGAATGCCTCTGTTGTTTGCGCCGAAATCATGGTTTCGCCGCCACGCCCAACTGCCGCTGAGATCATGACTGGCAGTTCTTTGTCCCCTTGGTCTTCGCCCATCTCGCTAAGGACCTCACAGATTGCGACCAGCGCGGCCTTCGCGTTAAGCGAATCAAAAATCGTCTCCACGAGCAGCAGGTCTACACCTCCGGCGACTAGAGCGCGCACCTGCTGCGCGTAAGCGGCTTTGACCTGATCGAATGTAACTACACGAAACCCGGGGTCATCGGCATCAGGCGAGTTCGAAAGAGAAACAGTCAGCGGCCCAATTGCTCCTGCCACGAAGCGCTGCCGCGAGGTTGCGGTTCCGACTCGATCGGCCCACTCCCGGCACTGCCGTGCCGATTGTTCGTTGATGTCCCACGCCAGACGATTGAGAAACTCGTCGTCGATGATCTTCTGATAAAACTCGGGATCCTTGCGTCCGCCGTGCTCACGTGGATCTTCCACAAAAAATTCGCTCTGAGCGATGCTCGTGGCGCCGAAGGTGTTCGTTTCAATAATGTCAGAGCCCGCCTCCAGAAACCGGCGGTGGATATCGCCGATCATTTCTGGCCTGGTTAGCGTAAACAGATCACCGTTGTTGAGCAGACTTTTGGTCGCGTCCTTGAACCGTTGCCCACGGATGTCCGCTTCCTTCATCCCGTAGGTCCGGATCGTGGTACCCATTGCCCCATCAATGATGGCGATACGATTCTCCAGAATCCTTTCCAGAGCAGGCGCTTGGGCTTTTTTCATGTCCTTTTGATGAGTACAGGCAGCCTTCGATTCGGCCTCGACCTGACGAACTTCCCCACTACCGGCCTTCATTTATTATAGCGATTGGCCGGATATCCAACTCTCGGGCTGGCGCTCACTGAAGTAATCGCGACGGAGTCGGAGTTGTTCTAAAACGTTCCAGGGAGGTTGATCAAGCGTGCAAGCCGCAGCGATTCGGTCGTATTCTGATCGCAAACCCTTTGTCGCGGCGGGAGCAGTCACCGGTATTGGTAGCCTGCCTTTTACCTCGTGTGCTTCGGCGATTCGTTCCGTCGCCGAATTCTCACCGGAAATTCCGTTTTGGCCTCAGCTTCCTCAACTCTCCGAGCGAGAGAGCATTGTCGGCCAGGGCCTCGGTATTGTCGAAAACCTGATTGAGCCTCGTGATGACGGCTATGGTTATGAGGTGAAAGAAGGTCAACTTGACTCCGCGCTGGAAATCCTTCACCGGAGCGATGGAGAGTTGTTACCGTCGAACGCGGCGGGCTTTGGCGCGTTTGAAGACGCTTTGTCATCGGGCCAATTCACATCCGCCGTGGCAGTCAAGGGTCAGATCGAGGGCCCAATCACGCTGGCAGCATACGTGTTTCATAAGGGTAAGCCGTTCTTAGCCGATCCGGCGCTCTTTGGAGCGATCGCTTTTCATATCTCACAGATCATCAACTGGCAGATTAATCGGCTCAAGGCGACTGGCTTGCCGGTGCTGATGTTTGTCGATGAACCAGCCTTGTGCCTCGACGCATCTCTCGCGAACGCTGTTTCAGAAAGGCAGCGACTCAACGCATTGGCGGCTATGCTGGAGGACGCTCGCATGCGCGGAGCCTATGCCGGATTGCACTGCTGCGCAGCCCGTCCTTTCGAGCGAATGTGCCGCGTGCAGCCCGATATCATTTCGTTCGATGCGCACGACGGACTCGACCTCTTCTTTGCGAATTGGCATGCATTGGACTTCATGCAACAAGGGGGAACGGTTGCCTATGGGATCGTGCCTACGCGGGCCGGAGTGAACGCCGCCGATTCGGCGACCATCTTCCTTCGCTGGCTCAAAGCTGCGTCGTCGGCTGGAGATCCGCAGAAATTCGCGCAGCGGGCGATGATTACGGCAACCTGTGGACTTGGATTGCTCGATCCCTCTGCTGTCGCCGAATCCTTCGAGGTCGCGCACAGCGTTAGCAAACTGATCAGATCCTTAGCCGGCTCGCGAGAAATGGACGAAGAATTCGCACTGGGAAAGTAATTTCAATTGTCACGAATCCGGTGGGCGGATGATCGCCGGATTTTCTACAGAGGCGTTAGTCAGACGCTGCTCGCACGCGAATTGGAATAGCGGCCTGTCTTAGAAACAGGTGTTTGTGAGTTCGAATCTCTGCGCTGGCACCAACTCTCTGTGACGGAACACGAAGCCATGATTTTCAGATGACTGCCGCGGGCAGATATCTCCTGACGATTGCTTCCTTATGCGGATGTGAGGCGGGCGTAACGGTTGTTCGTGGTTCCAGTATCCAGTACTGCCCCGGTCCGAGAACGCTCAGGAAGAGGCCTTTACGATATCTCAGAGCTCGCTGGAATTCATATACCGTCACGCGGACAAGACGAACTCTCGCGATTCGCATTGCGATGTAGAGAAGCAAAACTACAATTGCCGCCACAATGGGAATGAGCATTTCACACCCTCGTTTCGACTCGACCCGGAGAATCACAGACTGCATGCGGGGGCCGAAACTCACAAAGCATTCAGCCTGTTCGGTAGCGGAGCACCCGATTCTCCAAGCCGTGTCTTTGTCATCGTCGTGACAGGACGTACTGGCTTGCCAATTGCAAAACTGACGGGAGATTCCCGCAAGCTGCGACTTGCCAGTGTTTTGAAAATCAAGAACGCGCTTGATGGACACGCACGCGACTAAATCCTTCTTCCTGTGCCAACTCAAACTGGACTGGCAAAAACTGTCGGATCACATCCATGTTCGTCTTTGCGTGCATGTTGAGGTTCACCGCCGAGAATGAACCTCTTCCAGCCAACGCGAGAGGCAGGAGAAGCTGATCGGCCAAATGCTCGTCGACGGCTGCAGTCGAATGCATGTATGCACGTGCCTGTTCGGCTGCATCTTTGGCAACATCTTCTGCACTCACCCCAAGCTTCCCAAATGCAGTGAAGATCTCAGTCACAGTGGAGCTCGCCAATTCAATCATCACCAGATTGCCGGGGCTGACTGAGTTCTTTGTGTCCTCGCAGCGCAGCGACTCTGCGTCCCAGTTCAGTAGCTTCCCAACTGTGTCCAGCTCACGTCGAGCGATGTGATATGGCAAGTTCGCTACAAGAGCCGTCGCCCGTTTCGTTGCGATCTCAGCTCGTTCCTCCAGTTCGATCGGTTTCAATACATCGGGCGGACTGATCTCAACAACGATACGGCCACCTCCAGCTGGATAGAAACCGTAGCGCTGCAATTCCAATTTCACTTTCGGTCCCATCCGCTCGATCAGCGGAATGAAACTCCGCTGAAGGAAATCAAACGGCGGAGCAGCTGGGTTATGCGTTCCACCTTCGACTTCGATCCGGCTCGGTCCTTCAGCAGTCATCAGCGCCGGCAAAATTGTCTGAAGCACAAGGGTGCCACTGCCCGCCGTGCCAATAGCAAAACGAAACTCGCCTGCACGAACCTTGCTTGGTACGAACGTGAGCGCCTTGGAACCCAGCGAGGCGCCCTCCACTTCAGCGGCACCAACTTTCGCCGCGGCCTGGACTGCCGTCAGGTGCTGCCGCAGCAGTCCAGGCTTCTCCCGATTTGCGCGAATGTTTTCGATTCGGAAAGGCTTTCCGGTGACTAGCGACAAGCTGAGTGAGGTGCGCAGAATTTGCCCGCCACCTTCACCGAAAGACCCGTCGATCCGAACCGTAGTTTCTGCCTTCACACTTTCCGTTTTAGGCATACTCATCCTTTCACGCAAACCACCTGACGCAGGGTGTGCACGACTTCCACCAGATCAGCCTGCGCCACCATCACTGCATCGATCGGCTTGTAAGCCGCTGGCGTCTCATCGATCACGTCTGCGTCTTTACGACATTCCACTCCTTCCGTCATTCGGATGTGGTCCTCGATCGTGAAGCGCTTTTTCGCCTCATGACGAGACATTGCACGACCTGCACCGTGACTGCAGCTGTGGAAGCTCTCCGCGTTACCCTTTCCGCGCACGATGTAAGAACGCGCACCCATGCTGCCAGGGATAATTCCCATATCTCCCTCGCGCGCACGAACCGCACCCTTCCGCGTAACGAGCACGTTCTGGCCGAAGTGCGACTCGCGTGCCACATAATTGTGGTGGCAGTTGATGCTCTTCACTTCCGCAGTAAATGCCGGCACAAGTCCGCTGCCGCGCACTGCGCCCACGATCTGTTGCATCATCAGATCGCGATTCGAGCGAGCGAAATCCTGTGCCCACTCAACCGCTTCGACGTAGTCGTCGAAGTGCTCCGTGTGCTCTGGAAAGTACGCGAGATCACGATCCGGCAAAGTGACAAAGAATCGCTCCATGTCTTTCTTCGCCAGCTCAATGAAATACGTACCCATCCGGTTACCCACGCCTCGTGACCCGCTGTGAAGCATGAACCAAACCACCTCGCTCTCATCAAGGCAAACCTCGATGAAGTGGTTCCCAGTTCCGAGCGTTCCAAGGTGGTTCGCGTGATTACCGCGATCGAGCTTTGGGTGCTTCGCCAGGATTGCATCATAGCGAGGCTTTAGACCCGCTCCCCACACATCCTGATTCTCACGAGGAATGTCGTGCCAGGCTCCTTTGTCACCTGCTCCGCCGTGATTGGTTCTTCCGTGCGGAACGGCTTTCTCAATCGCTTCGCGGATGCCGTGGAGGTTGTCAGGGAGATCGCGGGCATTCAGCGAAGTCTGCACCGCCATCATTCCGCAACCGATATCCACACCAACTGCGGCCGGAATGATTGCGCCTTTAGTGGGAATCACGCTGCCGACGGTTGCGCCGATACCCCAGTGAACGTCAGGCATCGCGGCGATCCACCGAAACACAAAGGGCAACTGGGCGACATTCAGCAACTGGGTCCTTGCCTGGTCTTCAAGCTGGACGCCTTTTGTCCAAGCCTTGATCGGTACGCCCTGTCCGCCGTGGATTACGTTGTAGGTTTCGCCTGACATGATCGTTTTCTCCTTTCGCCCATGACTAAAGCAAATGCCTGGCCAAAGGGAGCCCATAGGCAAGTGACTGAAGAATCGAGTGTTACACGAGGTCACCCTCGTATTCGCTTTCAATTTCGTAGCATATGAGATAAATACTTATCTTTATGGATAAAAACGAGAGGAGGATCGTAACCATTGGGCTGCTCGGCACGACCCTCGATTTGGGTAAGTATCCAGACAGATGGCAGAACTGGCGGCCTACGGTCTCGCTTTGCGGGCAGCCCGACCTGATTGTTCACCGTTTCGAACTTCTGCACGGAAAGCGTGACCTTTCGCTCGCGAAAACAATTAAGAGTGACATCCAAACCGCCTCACCTGAGACCGAAGTCCGTTCGCATCAGATCGAGTTTGGCGACCCGTGGGACTTCGAGGAGGTCTATGAGACTCTCTTTCAGTTCGCGCGCGGCTACACCTTTGATACGGATTCGGAAGACTATCTCATCCACATCACGACCGGCACTCACGTCGCGCAGA
>Ga0126371_10004528_pt1 | contig 12250 bp, 14 predicted proteins | sample PanSoiMetaPlot_4_FD_110145 | JGI IMG/M metagenome (GOLD analysis project Ga0126371, IMG submission 110145) | Tropical forest soil microbial communities from Panama - MetaG Plot_4 | ecosystem: Environmental > Terrestrial > Soil > Tropical forest > Bulk soil | place: Panama | collected 2016-02-17
GATCGCAAGCATCGTACTGGATGATGCGCCGATTCTGCCTCATCGCGCGAATCAACAAGGATGAAATTTTCGGAAACGACAGGCCGTCCACACATGGGCACTATTGTTTCGCCGTGCCACTGTGATGCCGCGGCCCGCCGCGCTTCTTTCCTCAAAATTTCGACGCCTTGCGCTATTGCACTCCGCCGGTCAGGCCGCCTTCGGCTTGTTTACGGTCTCGATACGGTCGAGAAGCTTGCCCAGATCGCGCTTCGCGACTTGAACATCGTAGTCGGTCTGCAGATTCAGCCAAAGCTGCGCCGTTGTGCCGAGCGCCTTGGCGAGCCGAAGCGCGGTATCGGCCGTAATCCCAGTCTGCTCGCTGGCGATCCGCTCGATCCGTGTGCGAGGCAAGCCGCAGGTCTTGGCAAGAGCGCCCGCCGACATTCCGAGCGGAACCAGGAACTCCTCCCGCAGAACCTCACCGGGATGCATGGGCTTGAGCTTCTTGGCCATTGTCGCGTCCTCTTTAGTGGTAGTCCACGATTTCGACATCCGCCGGGCCTTGCGCTGTCCAGACAAAGCACACCCGGAATTGGTCGTTGATCCTGATCGAGTGTTGCCCCTTGCGATCACCCGCCAACATCTCAAGGCGGGCGCCGGGAGGGGACCTCAAGTCGCCGAGATCTCCGGCGGCGTTGAGGTACCGTAATTTCCGCCGCGCCACCCTGACCAGATCGGCCGGAAAGCCCTTCGGACTTTCGCCATTGAAGACGGCTTCTGTGGTCTTGTCCCGGAATCTCCTGATCACAGGCCATATGTATCATTTGATGATACAGACGTCAAGCAACCGCGTATCAACCACTGATACAGCCCTGATCTCGGCCCGTTCTGGTCTATCCTGCCCCGTTCCCCGCACGCCGGCCGCCCGGTCCCGCGCCGCGACCCTGAAGCGGTTGTGCGGTTATCGCCGGCTCGGTGCGGCGCTTGCGTGCCAACCGGCGGCAATGTCGCGCGAAATCGCTGACTGGCGCGCCGCGGCCGATGAAGATGATGGGGTGGACGGCCCCTGCTCTCCGGCATCAAGGTGCCATAACGTGGTCGTCGCTGAACGCCACAACGAGAGGAGCCGTCCGCTATGCAAGTTACCACGATCGGTCTAGATATCGCGAAGAGAGTGTTTCAGGTCCACGGCGTCGACGCCGCCGGTGCGGTCGTGTTTCGCAAAAAGTTGCGTCGGTCGGAATTGTCAGCGTTCTTTGCTGGTCTTTCACCGTGCCTCATCGGGATCGAGGCTTGCGCGACCGCGCACCATTGGGCACGCGAGTTCATCGCGCTCGGCCACCAAGTTCGGCTGGTGCCACCGAGCTACGTTAAGGCCTACCTCAAGCGCGGCAAGAACGACGCAGCCGATGCCGAAGCGATCTGCGAGGCGGTGACGCGGCCGAACATGCGCTTTGTGCCGGTGAAGAGCACCGAGCAGCAGGGCGTGTTGGTCTTGCATCGCGGGCGCGAATTGCTGGTGCGCCAGCGCACCATGCTGGTCAATGGCCTGCGCGCTCACATGGCGGAGTTCGGAATCATTGTAGCGCAAGGCATCCAGCGGCTGCCTGAGCTCGTGGCCTTGCTGGAAGACGAGAAGACAAGCATCCCGCAGATTGCCCGCGAGGTGCTTGCGGCCATGGTGGTGCAGATCAACAACCTTACGACAAGTATCCGCCGGATGGACAAGTGCATCGTCGCCTGGTGTCGCGCCAACGCAGCGGCGCGACGGCTCGCGACCATTCCGGGTGTCGGCCCGATCACCGCCTCGGCGCTGGCGGCCACGATCACCGACCCGACGCTGTTTCGATCCGGGCGCCATCTCGCGGCATGGCTCGGCCTGGTGCCGCGTCAGCACTCGACCGGCGGCAAGGCGAAGCTCGGTCGGATCACCAAAATGGGTGACCAGTACGTGCGCAAGCTCTTGATCGTGGGCATGACTGCGGTGATCCGATCGGCGCGGCGCACCAAGGCACCGAGCTTCGCTTGGGTCAACGCGCTGCTCGATCGCCGCCCGGCACGTCTGGTCTCGGTAGCGCTCGCCAACGAGGCGGTGCGGATCGCCTGGGTGATCATGATCCGCGGCGAAACCTATCGGCCGCCAACGATCGCGGCAGCAGCATGAGAAATATCGAAGGTCTGCGCTTGCTGACCGCGAAGCCGCCCGCCCGCTACGGCGCTATTTGGGGGCGCGCGTGCGGGCGGCTTCGCTCCACCCAGTGAAAAACCAACCCAACCCTTTACCAATTGCAGGGGGTGCAATGACGTGATGGCGAACCGGTTGAGCCGGGGACTGGGAAAACCCGAGTAGTGCCCAGCACTTCGAGTGCGGGAAGATGATTGGGACCCGGGTCCGCGAACACCCATCAGGGCCAGCGGTCATGTGCACCGCGCAAACAGGCCGGACACATGAGCGCACTCGACCAGCTTGCCGAAACGTCAAAAAACCTCTTGCACCGCAGGGGCCGTCCACACATGGGCACTATTTCTTCGCCGTGCCCCTATGACGCCGCAACCCGCCGCGCGCTCTAAGCGGCAAGCTGCGACATTCTGCGATTCTGTACTACGCCTCGCTTCGAAAGCCCGACGCGGCGAGCCGCGTCGGCCTCGCTGCTTCGCGAGATGCCGCGCAATCGCCTCTACAGCTTGGGAATTCCGGCAGCGAACCAGTTGCCGCCGCCGCTGACGATCAGCAGGACAGGGTTCGCGCAGGGATTGGGCGGAATCGGCGCGAGAACTCCATCGATGCGGAAATCGCCGTTGGGCTCCAGTGGGACCAGAACCGAATCGTGAATCGTTGCGCCAACCACTGGGCCGCAGAACAATCTGGCGTGCACGCTTTGATTGGCGTTCGTCCCGATGGCGTCACCGCCTCCGAGCAAGAGGCCGCGGCCGTCAACCGAGATCCTACCATCGGTCTTCACATCCACGGTCAGGCGGGCGATGACCCACGGCTGGCCGCCGGGGTTCACACCGCGTACCGTGTTCGGCAAATTGCCGGCACGCACCGGGACCACACCGATACCGCCATCAAAGCGCACCAGCGGGCTCTGAGCGTTCGCGGCGAGCGGAAACGACAGCGCGACAGACAGAAGACAGGCGGAGAGTGATTTGTTCATGAACATCCTCCCGTGTTTCGCGTGCAATGAATTTTCACGATGGGTTTCGCTGCGCTCAACCCATCCGGATCTCGCGTGGAAGTATGTGCGCCTTGATCAACCCCGCAACCAAATCGCTATTCCCCGAGCGAATAATATTTATGGTCGATCGCGGATGGGGATCAGGACGCGTTTAGTCTGGATCGTTTCGAATCAAGTCTGAAAAACGGTGGTCTGGTAGGAAGCTAGATGGCGCGCCATCTCAGCCGCATTGATGAGGCAAATTGGACAAGATTGGTGTGGTGACTATGGCCCCCGATCGTCGCTGCGGGCGTCCTTGCGCGCGGATATGATTTTCGGGAAGGACAGGCATCACGCCACGGCCGCCTGTGCGATCCGCTCGCGGACGAGCGTGACGAAATCACGGCGTGCGGCCTCGTCCGCCAATGCGCGGGCGGGAACGACCAGGCCTTGACCGCGGTCCCACCACAACACGATCAAGCCGGCCTGTTCCGTGACATCGCTAAATGCGCGCCATGAATATCGGGTGGTTTTGTTAGCGTCGAAGCAGACGACGCCGTCGCCGTCCAGCGCCACACGCGACTCGCTCAGGAAAGAGCCGTCGTCTGTCAGCAAGTTGGTCAAATACCGACGCTGCAAGAACGACGTCCATAGGCGTCCCGCGAAATACGCAATGACGGCAACCACAACGGTGTGTTCGTCGATGACACCGCTGGCCAACACAGCAAGCGTCAGCAGCATCAAGACCAGCCAGGCCGTAAGAAGGGCCGCAACTCTCTTCCTCCGCTGCAGAACTGTCGCCAACGGCGCCACCCGCTCCCGTATGAGCTTGCAGCACTGCAAATGATCGTCACGGGTCAGCCGGTAGGTCAGTTCCATCGGGGCCAATCAGCATCCGTCTCCTGGCGATTGCTCAGCAATAGGCAGACTGCATATGCGACAGCACCGGTCGCCAGCAGCCCGAGGGCGCTTCACGATCGTGCGTCCATGGACGTTCGCACTGTACACCGCGACGGCTTGGTATCCAATGGGTCGGCCGCGCGCTGACTCCTTTCCTTTTGGGCCGGGGGGACTCTCCAAAAATTTCAATGCGCGATGCGCCGCGGCGCGCGGGCACTCCCGCCTTAACGGGCGCACTTTGTCGCGCACATTGGAGAAGGTTATTTTCCATGCGTGTGCGAGTTCGCAGCCTCAGTCGCGCAGATTGAATCGAAAAGGGGCCGAGAAAACGTGCTTGGGTCGACGGTCCGGCAGTGGCGGAAATGGTTGAGCGCGTTGAATTGTGGCAAGCGCCTCGAGGATAGGAGAACCCGAGCTAGCCAATAAACGACTTTCAGCGACTGAGCCGCGCCGGTTGATTGTGAACGAGACCACCGCGCGGCCCATAGCTTGGTCCTCGCGAGCCTGGCGGGGATAACGACTCAATATTTGCAAACGAGCAGACACAAGCGCGGCGTAGCTTTTGATGTCTTTGCCGTGGGCTGCAGCGGCGTCAGAGGCTCGACGTCTTACAAACGAAAATATGAAGTTGGGCGGCTCGATGCGGAGTGCCTGATCGTAATCTTGTATGGCGCGCGCGAAGTCTTTTTTTGAGCATACGCGTCTCCACGGTATTTGTATGCGATCGCAAGCTGCGGATTGAGGCTGATTACGCGGTCAAAATCGGAAATAACGTGATCGTTGTCGCCCAACAGGTCGTACTTCTCGCCGCGATTTGCCAGATATTCCACACGAGGATTGATTCGGATGGCTTCGTTAAAGTCTTGGAAAGCGCGATCGTCTTCGTGTTTTGACCAATAGAGATTGCCGCGGTTGTTCAACGCGTCGGTCTTGGCCGGATCCGTCTTGATCGCGTCGTCGTAGTCCGCCTGCGCATGATCGAAATCCTTCGTGTCAAATAGGCCAGACCGCGGCTGTTGAGCGCCTGCGATTTGGCGGTGACGTCGAGCCCGTCCGATGATCGACCGTCGCCTCGATGTGCCAGTTGGACTGGTACGGGTTGGGATCGACGTAGCGCCAGCCGCCTTCGATGAAGTGGAGCAGATGGCGCGCCGCCTTCCAGGCGTCGAGCTGCTCCTCTTCGGTGCGCTTGCGCACCGGGTTGGTAGGGGAACGCATAAGTTTCGCGCGCGCCCCGCGAAAGCGAGACGCGTCCTTTGTTCTTGTTGTTGGTTTGAGAGCTGGGCGGTTGACTTGAGCGAGGCTTAGCCTCTGTCCACACAACCCATGCTTTGCATTGACGCCGGGACCTGCCCGTACGACGCTACTGACATTCTAGTCACCGAATCCATAGTCCCGAATCCATAGTCGCCGAATCCATAGGAGAAAGCCTTGCTCACACCGACCATCGTGGCGAGCGTTTGGCTCGCATTTTACGCCGTCGCCATCCTCCTAGAGCTCATCCCTTTCACCATTTGAATCCGGAGCTACGATCATGAGAATTGCATAGATCGCGACCGTCTCCGCGCTCGCGCTCGGCGCAGGCGCGCTCCTCGAAATCGGCATTTCGGCCTATTCGGAGAGGGCGCTTTATGAGTCGCCCGGTGTGTCGCCCGCCGAGATGATGAAAACACCCGGCCCGCTTCCCGTGACCACGGTCGAGAATTACTACTGAAGGAACTCGGCGAGCGCCTCGCGGCAGGCTTCCAGCCCGATCACTCGATCGGGAAAGAGCGCGTCGCGCATCTCGACGATCTCCGCGCCGAAGGCGCGCTCCGGGAACGGGTCGAGCACCAGCACGCCGTCGTGCCGCGCGTCGTATGCGGCACTCTGGCAGTGGTAGACTAGATGTTCGCGAAGCTTCCCTTCCGCGGATACGGGTCTCTGCCCTCTCGGGTTAACGCCGCCGGAACCGCACTGCGGCTCGCGCATTGAGCCTTGTGTCCGCCAATCCCCCCTACCCCGTGCGGCGGACACGAGCGTTCTCAGCCCGGCCTTGCGCCGGGGCTTTTTTGCCCGGACGGACGACGGAAAAACTCAGGCCCGCCGGAACAGCACCGCGGATCGCGCATTAAGGCTTGTGTCCGCCTAACATCCCCCAGGGAGCCCATTGTTGCGGCGGACGGGCCCCGGCCCCGGCCGGGGCTTTTGCCCCGGCGCGACGGGTGTTGTGACCGGCTGTCGTCGCGCCGGGGCTTTGGCGCGAGCGCAGACCGCAGTTGCATGGAGCAGGTCGAGAGCCTCCAGACCCCGCAATACAGGGGACCGGAGGTTGAGTGACGCGTGGTCAGATGCCCCGCAGCGCCCGGATGATGGCGGCCATGGCTTCCGGCCCGAGCGTTGGGCGATAGTAGGTGCGCCCGGTCTCGAGCGAGTGAAGCATCGCGACCCCCTCCAGCTTGGTGGCGAGGTCCATGCGATACTTCGGGTCGTCGCGCCCTGCCGGCGCGGTCAGGATGTTGACGAGACTCACTGGTCGCCCTCCTGCGTCGCCCCCGCAGGCGGCCCAGCCAGCTCCGCGACGGGTTCGGGCTCGGCCTCAGCCTCGATCATTGGCGCTCTGCCCTTGGCGGTCAACTTTCTTGAGGTGAGCGAACTCTTCATCGGTGAGATCATTCCCGCGGTTCCCTCCCTTGGAGGTTTTCGGACGCCGGCCCCAGCGCGCCGCCTGGCTCTTCCGTCAGGGGGCCGGCATCCGAAAACCTTCACACAAGCGGAAGTGCCCACGATGGGCGTCATCGGGTGTAATCTGAGATGGCCTGGTGGAAGAATGACTTGCATGCACCATAGTGGATACGTCTCGAGTTGGCCTGAAGCGCAACGGTTGCGTTCCGCGCATGCTCGGCAAACCACGGGCCGCCGCGGAAATGAGCGAATTCCTCCGTCCACGTGATGATGTCGACGTTGGAGAAATTGCGCAGTCCGGGCTTCAGCTCATGCGCGGCCGCATATGATTTCGCGGCGTACAGGGCACATTTCCACCTGTCCTTCCCGAAAATCACATCCGTGCATATCGATGATGCAAACCGGACAAGATTGGTATGGCGACGATGGTCCCGGATCGTTGGACGGCTCGTCGTAGCGGCGCGTCCTTGCCCAATCCCAAATGCGCGCGCGTCCCGTTGTAATAGAGCGAATACAAGGTCAGGACCCTGTTGCGACGGGTCCGACCACATAGAACGAGAGCTGAGAACCCCGCACTGGATCGAGCATGAGGCGGGGCAGGAGTGCCTCGCTGGCTGTAACCAAAACTGTCGCACAACAGACCAGAACAGCGATCGATCCGACACTCGCAATGATCACCGCACGGACGGATCGTTGCGACAGCCCCTCGATCGGATCGGCATCCTTGAGCAGGGTGTAGGTGAACGCGGACAGGGCGAAGCCCGCGTACCGCAGAATAGCCAGCCAAACCGTACTCTCAAGGCCCGCGCCCAAACCACCGCCTGGCGCAAATACGCCTGGAAACGTGAGCATCCGAGGAATTGCGATGAGCCCCGTCAGGAGATACCCATTCGCCAAGGCGAGGAGAGCGCCCGAGCGCAGGACTGAAAACTGTGCAAAGAGCAAGGCTGCGGTGATCGAGTCGGTGTGCCGTAGGTAGGTATGTAGGCCGTCGATCCGCCTCAGCTGCACGGATGAGAGCGGGCCTCCCACGATGACAAAGGCAACGAGCAGCAACAGTACGACACCAAGCGCGAGCCGCCTTTGAACTGCGCCGGGCGACTGCCTGGAGAGCACAAACTCATCCGCCCTTGGGCCGTGGTGCTGACCTTTCCATGACCACGTCGACCGCTCGAAGCAGCGGGAGTGCGGCATCCGAAACCGACACTCGCTGACCCCAATTTTGGCCCAGTTTGCACCTGCGTAGCAACGAGCCGCCGGGTGGATGGTTTGCGGGATTGTCCGCGCAGGCGTCGACAGTTGTCTGCACGCGGCCTCTGCTGTGAGCACGTGCCGGACCTGCCGACATGCTCGCCTCGTCAGCCCTCCGTTTCGGGCTACTTCGTCAGGGGCCGGATCGCGGGGAATTGATCGGCCGTCAAGCTCTCCTGGGCAAGCAGCAGACGGCCGCCTTCGTCGAGGTCGGCGCGCCGCGTGCGCAGGATGGCAGTCGCCTGCTCGAAGGCCTTCGCGACGATGTCGCGCACCGCCACGTCGATTTCGCGCTCGGTTGTCTCGGAGGCTTCGACGCCGCCGGCCGGCGCCCCCAGGAATGGCTGCGGCGGGGACGAGTAGGTGCGCTGGCCCACTGTCTCGTCCATGCCGAACCGGGTGACCATCTGCAGCGCGATCTCGGTTGCGCGCTGCAGATCGTCGGCCGCGCCGGTGGAAACCTCGCCGGCGAAGATCAACGCCTCCGACGCCCGTCCACCCATCAGCACGGCGATGCGGTTGGCGAGATCCTGGCGGGCAAGGACGAAGCGATCCTCGGTCGGCCGTTGCATGGTATAGCCGAGCGCGCCCACGCCGTGTGGGATAATCGAAACCTTGTGCACTGGATCGACGCCCGGAAGGCTCGCGGCGACCAACGCGTGCCCCATCTCGTGATACGCGACGCGACGGCGTTCTTCCTCGCCCAAAACACGGCTCTTCTTTTCCAGCCCCGCCACGATGCGCTCGATCGCCGCGGTGAAGTCGGCGAGCGTCACCGCTTCGGCGCTGCGCCGGGTCGCCACGATGGCGGCCTCGTTGACCAGATTGGCAAGGTCGGCGCCGCTGAAGCCCGCAGTGAGTCCGGCGATCTGCTCAAGGTCGACACCGCTCGCCAGCCGGATCTTGGCTACGTGCACCTTCAGTATCTCCAGCCGGCCCGAACGATCCGGCCGGTCGACCAGCACTTGACGATCGAAACGGCCGGGTCGGAGCAAGGCGGGATCCAGTACCTCCGGTCGATTGGTGGCGCCGATCAGGATCACGCCGGTCGTCGGATCAAAACCGTCGAGCTCGGCAAGCAGCTGATTGAGTGTCTGCTCCTTCTCGTCGTAGCCGCCGAACGCGCCGGGGCCGCGGCTGCGGCCGAGCGCATCGAGTTCGTCGATAAAGATGATGCAGGGCGCCGCCTTCCGCGCCTGCTCGAACAGATCGCGCACGCGGGCCGCGCCAACGCCTACGAACATCTCGACGAACTCGGCGCCGGAGATCGAGAAGAACGGCACGCCGGCCTCGCCCGCTACTGCGCGCGCCAGGAGCGTCTTGCCGGTGCCTGGAGGGCCGACCAGCAGAATACCCTTGGGGATGCGCGCGCCGAGCCGCCCGAACGATGTCGGATCGCGCAAGAAGGCGACGACCTCCTGCAGCTCGAATTTCGCCTCGTCGACGCCGGCCACGTCCTTGAACGTGACCTTCGTGTCAGTCTCAACATAAACCTTGGCCCGCGACTTGCCGATAGACATCAGGCCGCCGAGACCTTGGCGTTCCGCCATGCGGCGAAACCCGTAGGTCCAAATCAGATAGAAGATGAAGATCGGCAGCACCCAGGACAGGATGGTGGACAGAAAAGTCGACGACGGCGCGCCCGTAATGACGACGCCGTGCGCCCGAAGCTTGTCGGCAAGCTCGGGTTCGACGCGGATCGTGTAGAACTGTTTTCGGCCGTCCGGGAACGGCTCCTTCAGGGTCCCCTCGATGGTCTCCTGTCCGACCCGCACTTCCGCGATTTTGTTCTCGTCCAGGAGCTGCTCGAATTGGCTGTACGGAATGGTCTCAATCTGGGTGACGCGCACCCACAGGAACTGGACCAGCATCAGGCCCAGGAAGGCCGCAAAGATGTACCAGATCGCAAACTGGTGCTTGCGCTCCTCCGGCTCCTTCGGCGTGCGGCTTCGGGTCTTGCCTTTTCTCGGCCCGGCGCCGGGCGGCTCGCCATACCCAGGCAATCGCAAGAAGCGCCAAGCCGGCGTGGATTTTCCCGCATCATTCGACGGCTGATCGTGCATGTCCGTCTCCCGTTGGCGACATGTCTTGCATCGCCGCCCCACGGACCTCTCGCCGTCCACAACCAGAATTGTGCGTACCTAGAGTTCAGCGTAGCAGTGTCATTCCCGGCGGTCCATGGCAGAGGCGGGAACAGGTGGAGCGTGCGGCCATCACGCGGATGTCGCTTTCGGCAAGCAAAATTTTGCCAGACGGCCAGTTGATTACGCGCTTCATGGGCCGCGATCGCGTGTCCCAGCGGCCATGCGCCAGCTTCGCTCCCGACGTGTGGCTTCGAAGAGGAACCAGGCGCGCCGTTCCGCCTCGTCGACCAATTGCTCGAGCAGACTGACGGTGGCGATGTCTCCGTGCTCCTCACAAAGTGCATGTGTGTGACGCAGACGCACCGTCAGCCGCTGGTTGTCCTCGCGGAGCTCCGCCAGCATGTCGAGGGCGGTCACGTAATCCGCATCGTTGTCCAGGATGCGTTGCAGGCGGGCGATATGGCCAATTGATCGCAGCGTCCTGCCGCCGATCTTCCTCACGCGATCAGCGATCGCGTCAGTCGTGGCAAAGATCTGATCGGCTTGATCATCCAGAAGCAGATGGTAATCGTGGAAATGCGGGCCGGACACGTGCCAGTGAAAGTTCTTCGTCTTGATATAGAGGGCGAACATGTCCGCGAGCAGGATCGTCAACGCGCCGGATAGGTCTTGTACCGAACTCGCGACAAGATCTGTCGGCTCTCGAGTGGGGCCTTACGGCGGGCCATTGCGTCCCGAACGTTCATAATCCCGAGTTTCCTTTCGCTCCACCGACCGAACGCCAATTTAGCGCCGAGCAACATGGGCGCTCGATTCAACTCGTGTTAGGCCTGGGAATAAAAGGTCGCAAAGCCGCGCGACCTTGCTCCAGGTGCACTGCGACTATGTGCGAATGATCATGCTCCTTCGCCGGAAGCTGACTATTCCTGGGACAACGTATCGATTCCTGCTGAAAGCGCCGTCCCGCGGAAACGAGTGCACCGTTCAAGCTCTTGTCTCTTGGCACCTTGTTCATGCTGACGATCGCGGCGTCCGCGTTTCAGCGCATCGTGTTGGGCCGCTCATTTGTCGCTGATGGCCGATGCGATGGGCGCCTTGCAGGGCAAGGCCGCGGGAGAGCCGCTTTCAGCTTCTTTTGCAAATCTTGCGACGCCTATCGATTATTGCCGAAAATCGACTCGTTGTTGGAACGCGTGCGATGCTGGAGCCCTTTTCCACATGTAGACTGAGCGAAGCACATGGAGACAACAGACATGAAATCGCCTGCGTCACTGGCATGCGTTGCACTCGCTGTGATCGCGCTCGATCCCGCGAGTTATGCGAATGCACAAAATGCTGGTCCATACTATGAGAGCACCGTTCATCAGTCAGCCGGCGAGCGCGATTCACGCGGTCTCCCCAAATACTATCAGCGCTCCGGCATCTCACAGGGCGCTTTCAACCGCATTGGGTCTGCACGGCGATCGACGGCCAGGACCGGGAGGACCGTTCCCGCGTCCGGCCCTTTCTACAGCAACACGATTCATCAATCAGCCGGAGACCGCGATTCTCGGGGTACTCCGAAATACTGCCCCGGCGGAAAATGCTAGCCAGGACTTCGTGACGCCGGGCCGGACATCAGCAGAGCCCGGCTCGAGGGGAGCACAAAGTTCGCGTGGGTAGGCGGCGCTTTCGACAGCAAAAGATAATAACAACGCGAATCTGCAAGATACGACGTGCGCTCTACTGGGCCATTGCAGCGACCGTTGCGTAATTGTGCCCTGAGCTGGCGCGCGGTCGGCGGACGCTTGGCCGCTCAATCAGTAGCGAAACCTCGAATACGAGGCCATGCAAAAAGGGCTTCTCCGTCGCCTCCGCTGCCGCCCCGGCTTGGATATCATCAGGCTCCTGTTGTTAAGCCCATTCGGGAGCCTCCCGTTGTTGCATCAGGCGCCAAGACCGCCCTTTTGTGAGTTTTCACGCGGGGGATAGGGTGCGGTACCGTCCACAAACGTGGCAGGTCACCGAGCAAGTCGCCTATACTGGTGATCGTCACATCTGCCGGCGGAAAGGTCCGTGGCGCGTCCAGCTCACCCGCGTTGCGTCCCTGCCGGGTAGAAACGGTCGTCACCCGCTTGCCCTAGGTCTTCTTGACCACCTTCAGGACATACAACTGGTCATCAATGAGAACGTAGTGCTCGGCCGGATAGCGTTGCTCGACGTCATTCAGCA
>Ga0126371_10004529_pt1 | contig 12246 bp, 5 predicted proteins | sample PanSoiMetaPlot_4_FD_110145 | JGI IMG/M metagenome (GOLD analysis project Ga0126371, IMG submission 110145) | Tropical forest soil microbial communities from Panama - MetaG Plot_4 | ecosystem: Environmental > Terrestrial > Soil > Tropical forest > Bulk soil | place: Panama | collected 2016-02-17
CCCCAGCGCGCGATCTTGACCCACTTGTGCTGCTCGAGATCCTTGTAGTGCTCGAAGAAGTGCTGCACCTGCTCGCGCGTGATCGCCGGCAGATCCTCGTGCGTCTTGATCGCGTCGTAACGGCGGGTGAGCCGCGACGCCGGCACCGCGATTATTTTCTCGTCCGGTCCCGCCTCGTCCTCCATCAGCAGCACGCCGATCGGCCGCACGCTCATCATCGCGCCCGGCGTGATCGCGCGCGTGTTGACCACCAGCACGTCGCACGGGTCGCCGTCCTGCGACAGCGTGTGCGGAATGAAGCCGTAATTCCCCGGATAGCGCATCGACGTATAGAGGAAGCGGTCGACCACCAGGATGCCCGAGGCCTTGTCGAGCTCGTACTTGATCGGCTCGCCGCCGATCGGCACCTCGATGATGGCATTGACCTCGTACGGCGGATCGGCGCCGACGCTCACCTGGTCGAGCTGCATGGGGTCTCCTCCGCGGGCCGGGATGCCTCGCCCCAATGTACGCCCCTTCACCCTCCCCTGCAGGGGCTGCCATCGCACGTGAGGTGAGTACGGAGCCCGCGCTCCTTCTCCCCCTTAGGGGGAGAAGGTCGTCGGGATGAGGGGGCGCCGCCGCAAGCTCGGTGCCCAGCTGTGTCGCTGACGCGGCAGCGTAATCCGTTGACCGAACGTACGAATCTCGCCCATCCGCAATACCCGGCGCATCCCCGGCGCGGCGGCTACCCGCGTCTTTCCCTTGAAAAAATCCGCGCGCCCCGGCAAACACGGGCTTAACCGGAGAGATGGCCGAGTGGCTTAAGGCGCACGCTTGGAAAGCGTGTGTACGGCAAAACCGTACCGTGGGTTCGAATCCCACTCTCTCCGCCACAAACTCATATAACATATTGATATTGTTGTATTATTTATACAAGGCGATCAGCAGCCCCAGGGCCGGCATTCGGCCTTTCTCAATGCAACGAAATCGCCATGCAATCTTCCGTATCCGGCCATGAGGTCCGCGCCGCGTCGGATTTCGTGAGCGTTACGGCTGGGTCGGTCGCCGATGTGTTGTATTTCAGGAAGTAGGGCGTCTGGTTGGCCTCTTTGGCGCCGTTGGCGTTCGTCGTCTGGACGATGAGCGCCGCTTGGCCGCTCACGTTAAAAGGAATCGTCTGCCCCTTGGCGACCGTCATCGTAACGGCCGCTGACGACCCGAGGACATTCGGATAGATCGACAAGCTCGGGTCGACGAAATTGCGCACCGCCTGCTGAACATAGAGCTTGCTTGGGTCGAAGGCGAAGGGCGCGGTCCCGCCGCTGTTGTCGAGTTTCTCGATGCCGAACACGACAAAGGCGGCGTTGGGCCCTGCGCTGCCGGCGCCTGTGCCCGTCGCGAATCCATTGCAGGCGCCCGTCTGATGATAGGTAATGTTGACCGGCGACGATGATGCGGCCGTTGTCGACCCGGTCGCCAACTCATTGATTAGCGCGCACTTCGGCGTACCCAAGCCGGTCGCGAGGTCATAACCTGCGACCGCGGAGAAGTTTCCGGCGCCCGGCGTCCAGGTGTTCTGAATGCTGAACACGCCTGTAATCGGATTTTGTACCCGCACCGCGCAGATTGATGATGACGTTCCCGTTTGTCCGGTGCAGGAGCCGTTGTCGTTGCCAGAAGCGACGTCGTTGAAGCTCGGTCCGTAGGCGGCAGGGTTTTTGCCGATCGAATAGAGAAAAGCGTTGGCGTTCCCAACGCGGCCCGCGCCTGTCGGGGTCGAGGCAGACTGCTGATTGGCGATGGCGATCACCCCCGCCCAGATCGGTGCGGCGGCACTGGTGCCGACCGCGCCGCCGGTCGTCTGCGTCCCAGTGGTGGGGTTGGTCGTCACGACACCAAGATTGCTCGCCACAGCCGCCACGTCCGGCAGATTCCGCTTCGTGGTCGAGCCGCCGTTCTTTGTCATGTCGATCCCGTTCTGATAGGTGGGAATAGACGTGTTCGCGGCGAGTCCGCCGCCGCTCGCGCCCTGCCCGGCGAGGTTCCAGACCGTCTCCGACCCATAGGTCGAGGGTGCGCCTGTCAGCGTCAGCGCCGTCCCGCCGACGACCGTCACCGCGTCGAGCGACCGGATGTCGTTGGGATCTGTCGACCACGACGCCGAGCCCTGATCCCCAGACGCCTGCAGGAACGACTGACCTTGCAACGCAAACTCATAGAGCGCCTGCTGCGTGTTGGCGTCTGTATTAAAGAACCAGGAGCTGCTGAGCTGGTTGATCAGCGGCTGGGTCGTAGCCATCGACGTCAGGATGTCATTGTGGAACGCGACATTGCCGGTGTTGGGCGCCTCGAACACCTGCACCGAGGCGAGCCCGGGCGCCATGCCGATTGCCATCTCGATGTCGAGCGCAGCCTCGAAGCTGCCGTTGACCGTCGCCGGCGCGCCCGTCGCCTTGTCGAGCAACGTCGTGACGACGCTCGGTACGGCTGACGTCGGCTGGCCTGCCGCGTTGCAAGTCGCGCCGCCGAGCTGGCACTCGTAGGCCGTGATGTCCCCGGCTGTGAAGCCGTCGAGCTCGAAGAGGCCGACGGTTTGCCCGGCGCCGGTCAGGTTGGTGCACGAGGCGTAGGCCGTCCGAAGATCGCGCGAATTGAAGGTTCCGCCTGGTCCCGCTCCTTGGCCCGGTCTCGCGATGACCCGATTGTCGAGGCCGCTGATCCACAGAAGCTTCGCGCCTAGGTCGAGCGATGGGTCGCGATCGATGGCGTAGAACGCGCTCCCATCGGGCCTCCGACGCAGATTGAGGCCGACATAAAGCGCCTGCTCAATCTGCTCGGCCGAGCCCGTCACGTCGACGAGCAAACGGTTGGGGTGAGTGGCGACAATGGCCAAGTCGTGGGCCTTCGCCCAATCGATAACGCTCTGATAGTCTGGCTGGGTTGCGCCATGGGTCGCGGCGAACTGATTCAGCGTCAGGTATTTGCGGAATGACGGGCTTGCCGGATCGGCGACGTCGTGCGCGCCCTGGCGCAGGGCGTTGGGATCGCGCGCCGGCAGCCCGATCGCGAGCGAGATTGTCTCCGACCGTGGCACGGGTCCGATGATTGGCGCGTCGCGAATGGGCGCGGTGTAGTAGCCGGAGAGCTGTTGCGAACCGTGCTCACTCGCTTCGCCGCCCGGCAATCCATCCTCGAAGATAACGCGAACCTCCTTGCCCGCGGCGACGTCGAAGGCCGCGAAAGCCCCTTTCGCCAGCACATGATCGGCAAAGCTAATCGAGCCGTGCGGCGCTGCGACCAGCGCTCGCACGCGGCTCCGTTCGCCGAACGACGCGGCAGGCGCCCCGCCTGCGTCTTCGCCAGCAACCGAGATTCGGAACTGCCGCGCCGAAAGATCGAACTCGGACTCGATAGCGGCGCGTCGCCCGACATTCAGCGTGTTGTGGATGTCGAGCCGGACGCCACCGACGATGGCGACAATCCGGCCACCGTCGCCGACTCGAATTTTGGCGACCCGGTAATTGCCGGGATTGAGCGCAAGCACGCCATCCACTGTGAGAGCTCCGTATTGTCCTGGCAGCAGCGCCAACGCCTCGTTGCGCCCGACGGTTACGTCGGCCCCCGAGCCGCCGGCGGCGACCAAGGGTAGCGGAGGCATGCCGGCCGCGGGAAAGGCGGCCGGCGTTCCCAGCGCGACGCCGTCGTGATGGAAGCGGTCCGTGGCGACGAGGCCGAAAGCCGCATCCTCGCCGATGGCCACAGAGGGCGCGGCGACGATCCTTCGCACATCGACGTCGGCATTGCGCCCGATCGTGAGCTGGCTGTGCCCGGTCTGCTGACTAACTGATCGCACGCCGATGTCGCCGCCGTGGACTTTGTCGCCTTCGCCGAGCCGAATGCTGCGCTCGGCGTAGAGAGTGAAGGAGTCGAGCTTCAGCTTTCCGTCCGGCGGCAGCGCGCCAGCCTTTTCGCCCTCCTCCTCGCGCTCTGCCCGCCCGCAATGCTCGTCCCGCTCGTCGCTGCAGGCCGGATTTCTCTCGCGGTCGACGGCCCAGGCGTGGTGCGGCCGGCAACGCATGTCGCACCCGTCTCGCCCGCAGCGTTCCTGGCAGCCGCACGTGGCGCGGCGCTCGCCGCACTCCCGATCGGTCCGCATCTCATGGTGCGGACGCTCGCATTCCGATTCGTGGCGAGGAGGGATGGGCTGGGGCGTGGGGAAAGGATATTGCGTCGGGCCGGGCTGCGGTGAGGGGTTGGGCTTATACTGCTCCGCCTGCTCAGCGGCGGCTGCAACACCAGCGACTCCCGCACACGCGGTCAGGGAAAGCGCCACGGATACCGCGCGGATCGCGGCCGATGCCAAACAACGCATGGAAGTCTCCCATTCGTACGTCGGTGGCTGAGCGATCAATTTCCGATATGCTTGCGTTGATAGTACAACTAGAAAAAACGCAAAGCAATCTGCCACAATCGAGATGTGTGGCGACTACTTCCCTCTGGAGATCGACCACATCCTTCCGGCCGGGCGTTCACCGTACCTAGGCTTCTCCCGACCGGGGGGCCAAATTCTCGTCGCGGTCGACTACGTCTCGGGAGCCGCATGTCGACAGCGACCACGCCCCGGTCGAGTTACCACCCTCCACCGAGCTGCACACTTCCTGTCTGACGATTAGCGCGCGGATGTCGGCTCTCGATGGCTACGCGGAAATGTTTTGGTCGATCCGAGGCACTCCGGTTTTGACCCGGAGCAGTCATTCAGGGAAGAATTGCAAGGAGTCATATGCGGACGAAGGGCATGCATGCGATCGGTCGGCTCGCGACCCACAACGCAAGTGAGATCAGCGGCCCGTGGCACTAATAGCGCACGGCAAACCCTACGCCGACCGTCTCACATTTTTGTCAAAGCTGACTCAGGCGATACTCGACTCGTGCCGTCAGCGCCGACGAATTTTTGCGTATCCAGCTCTCGGAGCGCTGCCATGCAAGCATGCTAGCGGCGCGGAAAATCGCGGGGCAGCGTAGGCGACGCTTGAATTTTACTTCCCAGCCAATACTGCCGGTCCTACCATTTGACGGTACATAAGAAACTCTCGGGAGGACATCATGAGGTGGGGCTCTTTTCTTCTCGTTGCGTTCGGTCTGTCGCTTGCCTTGTGCGAGCGTGCTGTCGCAGAGACGCCGTCGCATGACCAGATCAAGCAAAGGGTGAATGAGAACGTCGTGTTTCTCATGGGAGGTCAGCCCGGCGCGACCTTCAACCAGCTTGCCAACGATATTTCCGTGGTGGTGAGCGACGACAAGAATCTGCGCGTGCTGTCGGTGGAAGGCGGTGCCGCCGTGCAGAATCTGGAAGACGTCCTCTACTTGCGAAACATCGACATGGCGCTAACCACGCTGGAGGCGATGAACTACATGAAAACGTCCGGCGAGATGGGGCCGAACGTCGCGCAGCAGCTCGTTTATATCGCGCCGCTCTTTCCCAATCCGCTGCAAATCCTGGCTCGCGGGGGGGCGAAAAGCATCCGGGATCTCAACGGGACAAAGGTCAATTTCAACAACAAGGGGAGCGCAACGGCGCAGTTCGTTCCAAAGGTATTCAAGACGCTCGGCGTCACCGTGCAGGAGTTCTACGTGCCGCAAGGAGACGCACTGGAGAAAATGCGGCGCGGCGAGCTGGACGCGACCGTATGTTCCTGCCCCGGAACGGTACCGGCGTTTGCGAACATCAAGCCGGAGTCGGGCTTTCAGTTCGTCACCGTGCCCTACGAGCCGGCGATCCGAGCGACCTATCTCCCCGGGAAGATCAAAAACGAAGACTATCCCGCTCTGGTTCCAAAGGGCGAGGGTGTGGACACAATTTCTGCAAGCACCGTTCTGATTTCGTACAACTGGGCGAAGAATACGATTCGATACGAGCGGACCGCCAAGTTCATCGATGCATTCTTCTCCAAGATCTACGAATTCGGCAAGCCTCCGCGGAGCCCGCTTTGGAAATCCGTGAACGTGGGGGCAAGCATTCCGGGATGGACACGTTTTTCTGCGGCGGAGGAATGGCTGGCAAATTGGCGCGCGGATCAGACCAAAGGAGAGGAGACGGATTTCAAGCGGTTCATCAGCGAGAAGGGACTGCAGGGCGCGCGGGTCGACCAACTGTTCCAAGAATACGAAACCTGGAAGAGCCGCCGGTGATGCGAACGCCGTCGGCCGCCGACGGGAAGGCCGGATAGGCGGCGCGAGTCGCCGTCTGCCTATGTCAGGTAATGGCACAAAGGCGACTTCAGCGAATGTCCGCTGTTGCGTCCGCTCTCGGGAGTGAAGCCGACCCGAAATGCTCGGACCGGCGGCGCCGATCAACTGACCTGAACGGTAAGCCATCGCCGCCGAGCGCGCCTTTCGGCGCGGGGTGCTGGTTGGCATCGTTGGCGAGATCAGAGCCGAGGCCGACGCAGCCGCCGAGGAGTTGAGGACGATCAACGCGGCGCGCGAGGCGAAGCTGGGCCTCGCTGGTAGATCAAGTTGCATCAGGTGCGCATCGATCTTGCCAACGCGAGGGCTGATGTCGCCGAGCTTCGCGCCGCGCTTGCCGTCAGCGGCAGAACGCTCGACCTGTCGCCAACGCGCCCGCGCGTCAACTGAGCACCGCACGATCGATGGATATAATTAACGTCCGCGCCGATGTTGCCCGAGCGTTTCGCAGGCGTTGCGTAGGCGTTCACTGTTTCATTTGGGAACTTACCATACGGAACGCGCGCCGAACGCATCGTGGCGCTTGCGTGGCTGATGAACCTTACCGCCGCTTACCAAGTGATCGGACCAGCCTAATTTCTTCCGGCTCCAGTTCCGGTCGCGACCATTAGGCCAGATGCTCCGAACGAAAACGTTGAACGGTTTTAGAATGCAAGGACAACAGTTTTCTGACCTGGGCGAAGCTACCGGAATTTTCGAAAATATACTGACCTCACTTGCACCGCCTCGTTGACCACAGCGGCCTTGTGTCAGCGGCAACGCTGCTGGCTCGTCCCTCCAGGTGCTCAAGGTGGAGAGATAGGTGATCGATCGACGTAACGACCCGCAAGATCCGGTTCACGAGAGGTGCGCAGCAGCGCGGGGGCGCTCTGGCTCACTCGGGCGACGGGACGGCCGGCAGGGGATTGGCGTGTGGCGGTCACGCCGGCTCGCCAAAACGAGGGCCGCGCGACCGCCCCTCCGTGTAATACCGTTGGGAGAGGCGGAGAACGTTCGAGACGTGGATTGCGCGATCACGCGACTTTCCGCCGTCCGGCCAGCGGCGGCCGAACCTGCATTGCCAATCGCGGGAAACGAAAGGGCGACGCTCAGATATCGTAGTAGAGATGGAATTCGTAAGGATGCGGCCGCAGCCGGATCGCATCGACCTCCTTGTCGCGCTTGTAGTTGAGCCACGTTTCGATCACGTCCTTGGTGAAAACCTCGCCGCGCAGCAAGAACGCATAGTCGGCTTCGAGCGCGTCCAGCGCCTCCTCCAGCGAGCCCGGGGTCGACTTCACGTTCTTTGCCTCGGCCGGCGGCAAGTCATAAAGGTTCTTGTCGATGGGCTCGCCTGGATCGATGCGATTTTGAATGCCGTCAAGGCCAGCCATCAGCATCGCAGAAAACGCCAGATAACCGTTGCAAGACGGATCCGGTGAACGGAACTCGACCCGTTTCGCCCGCGGGTTTGCCGAATACATCGGAATACGGCAGCAGGCGGAGCGGTTACGTTGCGAGTAGACGAGATTGATGGGCGCTTCGTAGCCGGGAACCAGGCGACGGTACGAGTTCGTGGTTGGGGCGCACAGCCCGCACAGGGCCCAGGCGTGTTTGAGTAGGCCGCCGATGTAATGACGGCCGAGCTCGCTCAGGTCGGCATACTGTGTCCCGTGGAACAGATTGGTGCTGCCGTTCCAGACGCTTTGATGCACATGCATGCCGGACGCGTTGTCCTCGAACAGCGGCTTCGGCATGAAAGTCGCGGTCATGCCATGCTTGCGAGCCACGTTCTTGACCACGTATTTGTAGATCATCAGATTGTCCGCCATGCGCGTCAGCGTGGTGAAGCGCATGTCGATTTCCGCCTGGCCGCCGGTCGCGACCTCATGGTGATGCGCCTCGATCTGGATTCCCAGTGATTCCATGGTCAGCGCCATTTCGGTGCGCAGGTCCTGCATGCTGTCGACGGGAGCGACGGGAAAATACCCTTCCTTTTGCCGCGGCTTGTGCCCCAGATTGGGCGTTTCCCGTGAGCCGGTATTCCAGGTGCCCTCCATCGAATCGATTTCGTGCATCGCATAGTTCATCCCCTGCCCGTAGCGCACGTCGTTGAAAACGAAGAACTCCGCCTCCGGTCCGAAATAGGCGGATTCGCCGATCCCGCTGCGCTTCAGGTAGGTTTCGGCCTTTTGCGCGACGTAGCGGCAATCGCGATTGTAGGGTTGTCCCGTGAGCGGATCTCGGATGTTGCAGATCAGGGCGAGCGTCGTCGCCGTGGTGAATGGATCAAGGAAAGCCGTGGTCGGGTCGGGGACGACGAGCATGTCGCTTTCCTGAATCTCCTGAAATCCGCGGATCGAGGAGCCGTCGAATCCGATGCCTTCGCCGAGCGCATCCGCGTCGACCGCGCTCGGCGGCACGGAAAAATGCTGCCAGACCCCGGGCAGATCGGTGAATCGCAGATCGATCATCGCGACGTTTCGGTCCTTGATCGTCCGCAGCACGTCGTCGGGCGTCGTACAGTTGAGAGTCATTGATCTTCTCCCGCGCAGAAGTTGCCTGAATGAACTGCTTGGCAGCGCTGATCTCGGCGTCCGCCGCGGCGCTAGGCCTTAGCTTTCCTTTCGCCGCCGTTGCGGTGATCGCATTTGAGGCTCGCGCGTCGTCGCGATGGCGCCGCGCCTTGTGTTGCACCTGCCGTCGCGTCCGTCGCGCCGCCTTCTCAGCTCTCGTGCGGACCGCGCATCAGCTTGAGCGCCGCCTCGATGTGCCGCCAGGTCTTGGCCTCTTCATTGTTGCCTTGCGTTTCGAAGCTGGACGCCTTTTGCGCGGCTTCGGCGACCGCCTTGTCACCGTGCGCTTCCAGGAGTTGACGCGCGTAGTCCTGGATTTCGATTTCCCGCATTATCATGGCAACCTCCTCTTTTGCAGTGCGGCTGCGCGGGCGGGCATCAAGCGAACATCGTAGCACTCCGGCCATGCGCCATGCGTCGCCCGGACCGCATCCGATCGCGACGGTGCCAGCTCGCACCTACCGGCGCTGAAGCATTGGCGCGGCATGGCGCTGCGTTGGACCGCGAATGGACCGGGCAACCGCCGTCGACCCGCAGCCTTCCCGCGGTTCGGCCCGAGCCGCTCTCGATCGATTTCGCCACGGTCACTTTGCCCGCGACGCCGACTGCATCAAGGGACGTCAGCCGCAGCGGGACGTCGATGAGTCCGCCATGGACGAGCGCGGCCATGAATCGGTCCCCCGATACAGGCGCCGCCCAGTCGGTGCCTGTGGTGATCGGCACTGCGCGGCCATGCTATGCCCGCGCAAGCCAGGTGCCAAGGCGATCAATGACCGGTGTTTGGTTATTCTCGTGTCGAATTTTATCGTGAGGAGGCCAGTGACGGTCTAGGCCCGGTCAATCCCCGCCACAATTCGCTGACTGCCGCTTCGGACTCATGAGCAGTAATCCGCGGATCACGCGCATCTTTTGCGCGTCGGCCCGAAGAGCCGACCATCGTGAGGGATGGACGACGCGCCAGGAGAATCTTCGAATTCAGACCCACTCTCTCCGCCAGCGCTCGCAAGTGATCGTCTTTCCGGTCACACCCGGCGACGCCAATCCGATGGCGGCACCCCGACCATTTTCTTGAAGGCGCGGCTGAACGCGGCCTCGGACGCGTAGCCGATTTCGGCGGCGATCGTTGCGATGTTGGTGTTGCCGCCGTTGAGCAGCCCGGCTGCGACCTGCATCCGCCACTTGGCGAGGTAATGCATTGGCGGCATGCCGACGAGATCGGCAAAACGCTCCGCCAGCACTGACCGCGACAGGCCCACGTCCTTGCCCAGTTGCTCGATGGTCCAATCGTACTCGGGCCGCGCGTGCAGGAGCGACAGGGCCTTGCCCACGAAGGGGTCGCGCAAGCCGAAGCTCAATCCCAGGAGTTCTCGCGCTTGCGATGTCCCGCAACGCGATGCCTGCCGGCGGCAGTTCTTGCGGCCTCACTCGCCCCGAGAAGTCGGCACATCTCCTCACGCCGCTGGGCACAATTGGAACCTTTGTTCCGATCCGCGTCAACTGTCCATTTTGGGCGCATTTGTGGTCATGACCGACGCGTGAATATTTTCCAGATACTACCGATGGAAGTATTTGCGATAACTATTGGCGAACATAGGATCGAGACTTTGTGGCACAGACAGTTGGGAACACAGGTTTTATATTTTAGGTATTCAAAGCTTTGGAGTGGAGGAGAATTGAAATTGGGACTCCAATTCTAATAGCGCCTGTCCGCCTGTCTGCACCGGACCCGACTTCAGAAAACCGCGCATTTCAGCAATACGGCAATCTGGCAGACGGATGGTCAACGCGCGCGTGAACCGCCAGCGGATCTGGGTCGACATGATCGGCAACACGAGCGCACGGCGGACCCGCGCGCTTCGCGAGATCGACGGGAGACCTTCGATCATTTATCCACAGGTCGGGCCACCCTGCACCTAGGTGCAGTATGCCGGCGATTTTCACGGCTCGACAATTGAGATGTGTGGGGACGTTGTGAGGCGTCAACCGCATCCTTCCGGTCGGGCACTCCCCCTGCGCTGCCCGACCGGGGGGCCAAAATTTCTCGCCGCAGTCGAACTGTGCCCCAGCCCACTCGCGCACGGGGACCGGCGCGGTGGTAACCATGTGTGGTCCGATTCTGGACTGCCACTCGGCCGGGCGGAGAGTGTTCGAAATCAGCACCACTCGCTCCGCCACGCCTCATCGCAGGCCATCGGCGAGAGCTTCCGCACGGTGCGCTTCAATTCACACTATCTACATCTGCATCGCCGCTCCGTCCCCCGAACTGATCCGCGGCCGCGGCCTCAGTCTTTCGGTTGGGCCGGATCCGGCGGAAGCCAGTCCTCGTGGTGCACCTTCTCCACCACCGCCATGTCGACGTACGGGCTGATGAGCGTGCGAAACGCGTAGCTCAGTTGCGAGTACTCCCACTTGCAGTCCTCCGCCCGGCTTTGCGGAAGAAGGTCCTTGTCGATCACCGGCGCGAAGACCTTCGGGTCGTAGCCGTAGGCGAAGCAGGCGAGATTGTAAAAGCGCTGCTCCGGCGCGCCGTGCTCGCTCGAGAACGCCGCCAGCGGCACCGTCACATTGGGCTTGGATTGGTCCTTGATCCGCCGGATGACCCCCAGTTCCGAATAGGCGGCGCCCCTGATCAGGCGGTGCGCTTTTTCGCCGCCGAACTGCAGCATGATGTAGGTCGCGAATTGATCGGCCGCATCCTCCTGGCTTCCGAAGATCGGCACACGGAAGATGTCGAACATCGCGTGCCCGGATTCGTGCAGGGCCGCGAACATCAGCTGCCCGACCATCGCCTCTTCCGCGGTGATCCCGTCCATGGTCGTCGCCGGCGGCAGGTTGTCCTGGACCTCCTTGAGATATTCGTAGCAGAGGCTGATGGTCGGACGACCCTTTTCGCGGAGGTAGTAGGTGTTGGACACGCCGCATTCGAGCTCCTTGACATAGAGATCTTCCGGCAGCCGGACCGGGCTGAGCAGCTCCTTCACCTTCTGAAGCGAGCCCCGTGCGATGACCATCTGGTAGATCTTCTGGAGGTCGGGGTTCTTCGGCTCCTTGTATTCGATGTGGATGCGCGAGGGCGGGCCCTCGTTGGCGGTGACATAGGCGTCGCGGCCCTGCAGCGGCAGCGGCGGCCTGGCGACGTAGAGCTTGTCGCCGACGCGAAAGACGATTGCGGCCGGCCCCAGCGGCCGGGCCCTCAGGATCTTGATGGCGGCCGTGGTGTCACCCTTGGCGGCTCCACGGGTGACTTGAAATGTCCTGCCGTCGATGAAGATCGCGGCATTGTCGTCGATTCTGCCGAGCGCCACCTGCGCCCGGGCCGGCGCGGAAAACCCGCAGCTTGCGGCGAGCAGCACGCTGGCGCATATCGCGGCGAAAGCCTGCCCCCGACCTGATCGGGGGCGGATGCCGGTTCGCCGATGAGGATATGCGCCAATCAATGAATCGAGAGCGCATTCCGATTCCA
>Ga0126371_10004530_pt1 | contig 12245 bp, 11 predicted proteins | sample PanSoiMetaPlot_4_FD_110145 | JGI IMG/M metagenome (GOLD analysis project Ga0126371, IMG submission 110145) | Tropical forest soil microbial communities from Panama - MetaG Plot_4 | ecosystem: Environmental > Terrestrial > Soil > Tropical forest > Bulk soil | place: Panama | collected 2016-02-17
AATCGAGCTCGCTGACCTCAAATAAAGAGAGCGGTTTCACGCTGGTGTAGTCGCTGACGTCGAAGAGTGACATGCCGGCATGCGGACGCCCGCGCCGCGCCTGTTCTTCGTTGGTGCTCTGAGCCTGATCCTCCTCGTCGATGGCGATTGCGATGCGCTTGCCGCCGAGTTTGGTCGGCACAGGCACGACCGTGTGTGTAGGCTCGGGAAACGGCGGATGATAGTTGTAGGACGCTACTGTCCTTGGCCTGGTCAAATCGCACACATCGACGATGCGAAACCCGCCGTGCCAACAGCTCGCCCACATTTCGTCGCCGAAGCGCAGGGCATGGTGCAGCCTGTGCCGTTTGCCGGACCAGGAGGGCGATTCCCCGCCGGCAATATGCTGCCCCGGCATCCACCAGCGCGAGATCTCCGTCGGCTTCTGCGGATTTTCGAGATCGTAGATGACGAGAATGTTACCGATGAAGCCCTCCATCTCGGTCGAGATGTACGCGTAACGCTCATCCATATCGAAGCGATGAACGCCGATGCCCCCGGTCAATTGATGATGGATGAACTTGGGTTTTGACGGATCGCTGACGTCATAAATGCGAAAGCCACCATAGCGGTAGGGCTGCTTTTCCGCCGCTTCAATCTCGACGAGGTCGGCCTCGGTAACGTTGAGTTGTTGCGCCAGTTCGGCGCGGCTTGGTTCGCGTCCGAACTTTTCGCGGAGCTCCCGACGCACGGCCGGCAATTGCTCGGCGCGGCGTCCAATCGGCGTCGGGTTGCGTTCGTGGTTCACTACCATCAGGCCGCCTGCGACACGGACCTTATGGCTATGTGAATCCTGATCATCGAGCATAACGGTCGCGACCAGGCGCGGATTTCTCGGATCGGAAATATCGACGATGGATGTGCCGAGATTCTGTTTGTTGGGGATATGCCCGACATAAGCGTGCTGGCCGGCAACCGTCACCTGCCCCGCCCCGGGCAAATCGAGATGGCCGAGCCGCCGCACACCGCGGGCTGTCGCGCCGTTTGGCCTATCCATTCTGTTCATCCTATTCTCGTCTAATTGTCCAGTTTGGCGCCGGAAGCTTTCACGATCGCCGTCCATTTCGGGATTTCACTTTTGATGTAAGCCTGAAATTCCTGCGGCGTGCCGCCGACAATGTCGACACCGAGCTTGCCGAGCGACTCTTGCACGCCTTTGTCGCGTAGCGCCGTGACCGCGGCATCGTTCAGCGTGGCGATCACTTGGGGCGGTGTACCGGCCGGCGCCACGAGTCCATGCCAAGTACTCGCGTCAAATCCCTTAAGACCCGCTTCGTCCATTGTCGGCACATCGGGTAAGACCTGCGTACGCTTGAGCGTTGTCACAGCCAGCGCGCGCACGCGTCCGCCCTCAATATGTCCGATCACAGAAGCCGCGGTCGCAAACATCATCTGGTCGTGGCCCGCAATGACATCCTGTAATGCAGGCGCCGCGCCCTTGTAAGGCACGTGCACAATATTGATTTTCGCCTCCGTCTTGAACAGTTCGCCGGCAAGATGCGCCGCCGCCCCATAGCCCGATGAGGCAAAATTGATTGTCCCCGGTCGGGCTTGCGCCAGTCCGATCAGTTCCTTGAGCGATCGCGCCGGCACGTCCGGATTGACCACCAGGATATTGGCCTGCGTGCCAACGAGAGTAATCGGGATGAAATCTCTCTCGGGGCTATAGTTGATATGTTTGTATAGACTTTCGTTCGTGGCGAGGATGCTGTTATTGCCCATCAACAGCGTGTAGCCGTCCGGCGCCGCATGCGCGACACTTTCCGCCGCAAGGTTACCGCCGGCCCCGGGTCGGTTTTCGATCACGAATGGCGCTCCGAGCAGTTGCTCCATCTTCTTGCCGACGATGCGGGCGAGTACATCGCTCGGGCCGCCAGGAGTGAACGCCACCACCAGGGTAATGGGCCGCGAAGGATAATCAGCCGAGGCCACGGGTACAGTGGCCGCGAGCAGCGATAAGGCTGCAGCGAAGAGATGTGCCGACAACCGAACAGCCGCAGTCAAATGACGCAATTTCATTTATGCAATCCCGAGTTTTGGGCGCCAATCCTCAAAAGGATTGTAAAAGGCCGCGCTGTCAAACGGAAGCGCAACTCGGGTTGACGTAATTTTTGATATCGCGAACACTCCCACGAGTGACCCATCGCTGCGACAGGAGCACCCAATGAAACGTGCCGTGATGTTTTTGCTCGCCATGCTGTTCTCAACTGCTGCGCTGGCCGCCGAATACATGGAGAAAACGCCGTTTCAACTATCGCGCGCGTTCTCGCCAGGTGTCATTACTTCTGGTGGGACGACTGTTTGGGTGGCTGGCCAGACCGCGACCCAGGACAGTCAGGGCAACAATATCGCCAACAATTTCGAAGCTCAGGTGAGACAAGTATTTGCCCAAGTCGATGGCGTCCTGAAGCGTGCGGGCGGAAGCCTGGACAACGTTGTCAGCATGACCGTTTTCATCAAGGAGTCCCGCTACGGAGACAAATTCGTAGAAATGCGCAAGGATTTCTTCAAGGATGGAAATTATCCCGGAAGCGCCTTGATCACGGTCACCAACTTTGCGAGGCCCGGGATCGAGATCGAGATCCAGACGGTCGGCGTGATCGGTGATAACTGCTCAAAAGACAGCCCCTGCTCCGCTGAAGCGCGGGTGAAGAAAACGCAGGCCAAGTAATCAGCGGCTGCGTAGCTGGCACGCGAATTTTGCGCGCAATTTATGCAAACTTTCCCACACCTGCGCTAAGCAAACGTGAGCACGAATGGAATGACAAACCATCTTCTGTGGTGAGCGACAAGGACCTCGGGCCACGTTCGCGTCACAAATCAGGAGAAGAGTTATGACCAATAAATCCAAACTGATCTTGATCACCGCCCCCTCGAAGAACGTCCCGCCTGGCCACCGCAACAGGGAGTTCGCCGATGCCTCCCATCGAAAAATCCGAAACCATCAACCTTGATCGACGTCAATTTTTTGGCACAGCAGCTTTAACACTGACTGCCACGCATTTCGGTTTGATCGCGCGCGCGGATGCGCAGCCCGGTAAAACCGGCGCAGCCGATCTGCCCGCGATCAAGCCAGGGACGAACACATCCTTCGCTCCATTGAAACAGATCGATGCTGGTATCCTGAATATCGGTTACGCCGAAGCAGGCCCCGCCGATGGTCCTCCAGTCATTCTTCTGCACGGCTGGCCCTACGACATCTACAGCTTTGTCGACGTCACGCCGCTGCTGGCTTCGGCGGGCCATAGAGTGGTCGTCCCGTATCTGCGCGGCTACGGCACGACGCGGTTTCTTTCACCTGAAGCGTTCCGGAACGGCCAGCCGTCAGCAGTCGCTGTCGATACCATCGCCTTGATGGACGCTCTCAAAATCGAAAAGGCGACCCTCGCCGGTTTTGATTGGGGGGCACGAACGGCCAATATCATGGCCGCGCTTTGGCCCGAGCGCTGCAAGGCCATGGTGTCCGTGAGCGGCTATCTGATCGGCAGTCAGGAAGCCGGCAAGATGCCATTGCCGCCGAAGGCCGAGCTCGAATGGTGGTATCAATTCTATTTCGCTACCGAACGGGGCCGGACGGGCTACGACAAATACCGGCACGACTTTGCGAAACTCATTTGGCAACTCGCATCGCCGAAATGGAACTTCGACGATGCCACGTTCGAACGAAGCGCGGCCTCCTTCAACAATCCGGATCACGTCAGCATCGTGATTCATAATTATCGGTGGCGGCTCGGGCTAGCTGAAGGCGAGCCCCAATATGCCGATCTTGACAGGCGGCTTGCGGAAAATCCGGTCATTACGGTGCCCACCATTACCCTTGAAGGCGATGCCAACGGTGCGCCGCATCCGGACCCCAGCGCCTATGCCAACAAATTCTCCGGCAAATATGCGCACCGGACCATCACAGGCGGTATCGGACACAACTTGCCGCAAGAGGCCCCGCAGGCCTTCGCCGCAGCTGTCGTCGATGTAAACAATCTTTGACCAACGCCACAAATTTTTTGTGGACTCGAAGCTGGCAGCCGGCGAGTTGAACGCAGGGGCGCATGCTTTCACCTTCTCGTTTCGACCGTGAGCGAAATCGCCGGCGGGGCGCTCGAAATGCGAGGCTTCGCAAATCAGCGTAAGAACGTTTGAGATCCCGCTCCGAGTTTCGACTTTCTTGTCTTTCTTCTGTGGGTCTGCGAAAGCAAGATAATCGCGCCTATCAACAAGAAGAGTATTGTCAGCTTGAGGTTCATTGTCTGCGCCTATTGTACCGGGCCAACCCATTGGCCCCCGCAGGGAGTCGCCCCAAGTACGATCAAGGATCATTCAATTCGGGTGGCGTTTTTTTGAATTCCAGCTTGAATTTGGATTCCTCCTCTTTAAGGCTCTTTAGAATTTTTTTTCGTGTGGCAGCGTTCGTTCCCTTGTCCGCAAGCGCGCGATAAAGGGCGACATTTTTTCGGCTAAAGAACCTGTCCAATCCAAGTCCGTCACAACAAAAGCATTCATCCGTGAACGGGCTCATGTTCATTGCGCTTCCACAATATGCGCCCGCCAACGGTCTCAAAACGGAGCGGCGCAGTATTGCCTGCGTTAACACGGCGTAATTTTTTTAGATGTCTCGAAGCACGACCTCAAAAAAGGGCGTGTGCTCCACTTGCCGAATGCAGCGTTGTGGTTACGCCGACTTCGCCAATTTGTGAATGCTGACGGGTCAAACGCTCGGGCCCAAAACCGTCGGCAAGACCGTCAAGAAGCCATATCCCGGTGGTGATCAGGAACATCAAAAACACAAAAACAATCGCGTTGACCTTCATCCGCTCGCGGTAATTCGCATCGAGCCAAAAGTCTAGCTGCGGGCTTTCAGGCCGTTGCAAGGTATTGGGTTTTTGGGATTTCGGTGAACGTGAAGAACGCAGGCGCTTCTGCCGCCGATAGGCGCTTAAGTTCACAACATTGGAAGGATCTGCGAAGGGCGAAGTCGGAATTGCGCGCATATTGCTTTCACTCAACACACCAAGGCCAACCCCGCATGATAAATCATCATCGACCGGTCTTTGTTTCAGAGCTTAACGTCCCTATCTCAATGTCACCGCAAACTGAAAATAAACGCTGCATTAATTCCGGGGGTGCGGGAACTCGATTGCGGTCTGATTGGAACACAGGTTTTGGGCTGCCAGCGCGTTGAATAGATACCAGTGAGGGAAAATCGCGAAAGACCGCCCCCGGGCGACGGGCCGGCCACGGAGAATGATATTGGCTTGGACCTCCTTATCTCGATTGCGTGGCGTTAAAGGCGCGCTTGGCCTCGCAGCCGTCCTCCTCATTATTGGGTATGTCGGCTGGCATTACGCTTCGGCCAGTCAAACGAACGCTGGCAATCAGCAACCAAAGGCGCCGGCGCCAATTCCGGTCACCGTACAAGCGATCCAAAATTCCGATTTTCCGGTCTATCTGAATGGTCTTGGCACGGTGCAACCTTACGACACGGTAACCGTGCGGAGCCGCGTCGATGGCCAGGTGGTCAAGGTCGGGTTTCGCCAGGGGCAGATGGTGAATGAAGGCGATGTGCTGGTGCAGATCGATCCGCGTCCATTCCAGGCAGCGCTCGAACAGGCGGACGCTAAAAAGGCGCAGGACGAAGCGAATCTGAAAAATGCGCAACTCGATCTCAAGCGGTACAGTGCACTAGCCGTACAGGACTACGCTTCACGACAACAACTGGACACGCAGCAGGCAAAGGTCGATCAGCTGGCCGCGCAAATCAAAGGCGATCAAGCGTCGATTGATAACGCCCAAACGCAACTCAGCTATGCAACCATCCGTTCTCCTTTGTCCGGGAAAACCGGCTTCCGCCTCATTGATCCCGGCAATATCGTTCACGCCAGCGACCAGTCAGGTATCGTGACGATCGTGAAGCTTCAGCCCATCTCCGTGGTGTTTACAGCGCCCGAAGAAAACATCGGACAAATCAACAAAGCATTGGCGGCGGGAACCGTCCCAATAATCGCAACCTCGTCGGACGGCACAAAGGTCATTGCCCAAGGTCATCTTGCGCTTGTCGACAACCAGGTCGATCAGGCAAGCGGTACAATTCATATGAAGGCCACGTTCCAGAATGCCGATAACGCATTGTGGCCCGGGCTTTCAGTCGCGACACGGCTGCTGGTCGACACTCGGAAAAATGTTCTTGTCGCACCGACCGACGCAATTCAGCACGGGCCGAACGGGCTTTATGTTTTCGTGGTCGGCAAGGACAACAAAGTCGCGGCGCACGACGTCAAGGTGGGTGATGAAAGTGCTGCACAAACGGTTGTCCTCGAAGGAGTGGCCAACGGCGACCGTGTCGTCACCGCCGGTCAATACCGGCTGACGGAGGGCGCGATTGTCGATCCACACAATGCGGGCACACCGGCTTCGGCCGACAAACAAGCCGCCAACACTTCTCAAAAAGCGCGCTGATGATGCAAGGCGGATTCTCAGCGCCGTTTATCCGGCTGCCAATTGCCACCTCGCTGTTGATGGTAGGCTTTCTGTTTGTCGGCCTTGTGGCTTATCCGCGTTTGCCCGTGGCACCCCTGCCGCAGGTGGACTTTCCGACAATCCAGGTTTCGGCCAGCTTACCCGGCGCAAGTCCCGATACGATGGCGTCGGCGGTGGCGCAGCCGCTGGAAACACAGTTCGCGCAAATTCCAGGCGTCTCGCAGATGACGTCGACGAGCGTCGTTGGCTCAACCGCGATCACAATCCAGTTCAACCTCGAACGAAATATCGACGGGGCGGCAAATGACGTGCAGGCAGCCATCAACGCCGCCGGCGGCCAGCTGCCCAAAAATCTTCCGAGTCCTCCCACCTATCGCAAGGTCAATCCGGCGGACTCGCCCATTCTCTTGCTGGGCGCGACGTCCGACACGCTACCTTTGACGGAAGTCGATGATAACGTCGAAACCAAACTCGCCCAACAAATCAGCCAGATTTCCGGCGTTGCTCAAGTATTGATCGGCGGCCAGCAAAAGCCGGCAATCCGCATTCAACTTGATCCGGCCAAGCTGGTCGCAAAGGGACTTTCACTCGAAGATGTTCGCACGCCGCTTTCAATTGCGACGGTTGATAATCCGAAAGGCACCATACGCGGCCCGACGCGGTCATACACGATTTACACGAACGACCAGCTGACCCAATCCAAGGATTGGAATGACGTCGTCGTCGCCTATCGCAACGGCGCACCGCTTCGCGTGCGTGATATCGGTCAGGCGATCAGCGGTCCACAGGATACAACCCAGGCGGGCTGGGCCGACGGCAAGCGTGGCATCGTTCTTGTCATCTTCAAGCAACCCGGCGCGAACGTCATCGAGACTGTCGACAAGATCAATGAAACGTTACCAAAGCTGCGCGCCACGATTCCGCCAGCCATCAATGTATTCACTCTAAGCGATCGCACGCAGACCATCCGCGCGGCCGTTGAAGATGTTCAGTTCACGCTGCTTATCACAATTGTTCTTGTTGTGTTGGTCATCTTCGTCTTCCTCCGCAGCATGTGGGCAACCATCATTCCGAGCGTAACAGTGCCGCTCGCATTGCTTGGTGCCTGCGCCCTGATGTGGTTGTTCGGTTACAGTCTCGACAACTTGTCGCTGATGGCGCTGACCATTGCAGTCGGTTTCGTTGTCGACGACGCAATCGTCATGCTCGAAAACATAACTCGCTATATCGAAGAAGGAGAGACGCCGCTCGCAGCTGCATTCCATGGCTCCCGCGAAATCGCGTTTACGATCATTTCGATCAGTGTCTCCCTTGTTGCCGTTCTTATTCCGCTTCTGTTGATGGGGGGCATTATCGGCCGGCTGTTTCGGGAATTCGCCGTTACGCTGTCGATGACTATTTTCGTATCAGCGTTCGTGTCGCTGACATTGACCCCGATGATGGCGTCACGCTTCCTCAGGCCGCCGAAAGAGGCACACCACGGAAAGCTCTACGCGTGGAGCGAGCGCGCTTTCGACGCGCTGTTGCACGCATATGAGCGCGGGCTTGATATTGTCTTTCGGCATCAATTTGTCACGCTCATTGTATTTTTCTGCACCCTTGCGCTTTCAGTCTTTCTGTTCGTTGTCATTCCAAAGGGCTTTTTCCCGCAGCAGGATATCGGGCTGCTGACGGGCATATCGGAAGCTTCGCAAGACACATCCCCCGATAAAATGATGCGGCATCAACTCGAACTCGGCGAAATCGTCCGTCAGGATCCCGCGGTCGACCACGTTGCAATGTTCATGGGCGGGAACGGCAACCCACCAAATACAGCCCGTATGTTCATCACCTTGAAGCCGCGACACGAGCGAACGGCGAATGCTGACCAGATTATCGCCCGGTTGCGCGGCAAGCTCGAAAAAGTTGAAGGCGCGCGCCTCTTTCTCCAGGCGGCGCAGGATGTCCGCGTCGGCGGGCGCGCATCCCGGACCCAGTTTCAATACACGCTGCAGGATGCAGATATCGAGCAGCTCAATGAGTGGGCGCCAAAGATCCTCGCCAAGTTGAAGGGACTGCCCCAACTTCGCGATGTCGCCACCGACCAACAGACGGAAGGCCTTACGCTCACCCTCAAGGTCGACCGCGATCAGGCCTCTCGGTACGGATTCACCGCGCAGGCGATCGACGACACGCTTTACGACGCTTTCGGCCAGCGCCAGATCGCTCAGTATTTCACTCAACTATCGAGTTACTACGTGATCATGGAGGTGTTGCCTTCGCTGCAGGGGGATGCGGCAACGCTCGACAAGATTTTCCTGCGCTCGCCGACAACTAACGGCGAGGTGCCATTATCGGCGTTCGCCAAATGGACTACGCATCCTATTGAGCCGTTGTCGATCAGCCATCAAGGGCAGTTTCCAGCCATCACGATAAGCTTCAACCTTGCGCCTGGAACTGCGCTTGGCCAAGCGACGGAAGCAATCGAAAAAGCAAAGGCTGAATTGAACGTGCCTGCGACAGTCAATACGGCGTTTCAGGGAAACGCCCAGGCATTTCAGGACTCGCTTTCGACAGTCCCGCTCTTGATTCTCGCCGCGCTGATCGTCGTGTATCTCATTCTTGGCATTCTTTACGAAAGCTATATTCACCCGATTACAATCTTATCCACGCTGCCTTCGGCGGGCGTCGGCGCTCTGCTGATGCTGATGCTGTTCCATTTTGATTTCAGTCTCGTCGCGCTCATCGGCATCATTCTGTTGATCGGCATCGTCAAGAAGAACGGGATCATGATGGTCGACTTTGCCATCGTCGCGACACGCGACGATGGGTTATCCCCGCTCGAGGCGATCCGGCGTGCCGCCCTGCTCCGCTTCCGTCCCATCATGATGACGACAATGGCCGCGATGCTCGGTGGTGTGCCCCTCATGCTGGGTCAAGGCACGGGCTCTGAGATTCGTCAGCCGCTGGGTTATGCGATGGTCGGTGGTCTGCTGGTAAGCCAGGCACTGACGTTGTTCACAACGCCCGTGATCTATCTCTACCTGGATCGCTTGTCGGCGTGGATAATGGGCTGGGGAAGGTCCAAGAAAGGCGAAGAGATCAGCGAAGATCATCTGACACGCCAAGCCGCCGAGTAAGCCGGAAAACGGCCTTCAATACTCGGCTCACAGCTTGATTGTTTCCAGGTGGCGTGAATCCAGTGCCTTGGCGACCGCCTCAGTGCGGGTTCGAACGTCAAGTTTTCTGAATACTGACTCGACGTGAAACTTGACGGTATGAAGCGAAATGTTCAATCGCCGTGCAATGGCTTTGTTGGTCAACCCTTCGATCAATACATTGAGGACTTCAAGTTCGCGCGGGGTCAGCAACGCCTGAACCTCGTTTTCTGGCAGCTGCTCAAACCCCTCCTCATTTGCGACAGGAGAGCGAACAATAAGTCCGGCCGCGACGGCGCGAAGCGCGGCATCAATTTGACCTAAGTCCGCATTAGCTGGAAGCAAACCTTGCGCCTCACGGCCACCAAGTCCGAGCACGACGGTGGGCCTCAATTCGCTCGAAGGGCACTCGCCGTCGGCCAGCGCGACATGCGCAGCATCCTCCGTTTCAGTTATGAGGTAGCCCGCAGCAGTCAACATCTTGCTCAGAGCGCGACGGCGCCAGGGATTTGAAGCATGCAACGCCACGCGAATTTGCGTGCTCGATGCAATTTTATGTGCCGCACTGCTCATGAGGTTGGCCGTTCCGTGATTGTAGCCTGTCGCGACATCACTGCACCGCTCCTGATGAAGCGAAGATCGACTTTGCGCCCAATGCTGTCGCCACCCAGACGTGCGGTGATGTTTCTCATTCGCCGCGCCGATGCGCCATCGACACTGAGTATGATGTCTCCGGCCAAAATACCGGCGTTCGCTGCCGGCCCGCCATCGGTGAGCGACATCACCATGAGGCCGCTGGGTTGACCGGCGGCATCGCCGAGCGCGTCGGGTACAGCGACCGGCCGCAACGCCGCGCCCAACCAGCCCCGGGCAATGCGCCCCTCCTTAAGCAACGATGGGACGATCCGCTTAATTGTCGCTGCGGGAATTACGAGTACTCGACGACGCGGCCCGAATGTTGACATGCCAAGAAGAGCGCCCGCAGCGTCGAATATCGGGCCACCTTCCTCACTTCGACCAAGATTGATATCGAGCACGATCCGCTGATCAATGCGCCCGCCGAGACTGCTGTACCATTCGGGTTCAACTGCGTTGACAACTCCTAGCCGAGCCGTTGACCGACCGTGAGCGTCTGCTCCAACCGAGAGGACCAATGCCCCCGCACGTGCCTCACCTGGGATTGCATTGGTCGATGAGACAGGCTGCGCGAGTTTGAGAACTGCAATGTTCGTGGCCGGATCGCGCCCCACGACGCGCGCGCTGGTCACCGATCCGCCGGCGGCAACCAGTTCGAATTCATCACGCTTGGATAAAGACTGTTCGGAGGTAACAATTACATCCGGTTGCCAGACTGTGCCCGTGATATGGCGGCCCGCCGGTGAGAGCCGGATCGCGGCGATCCAAGCATTTGCCGCAGCGACGCGGCTGCTCATAGCAATCGAGAACTGACTCAGAATGTCTGCTTGATCGGTCATGATTAGCTCCCATGAGATAGGGAGCAACTTCAGACCTTCCGAGTCCTAGAATCTATCAGCCAGATGACCGGGTGGGCGCCGCAAATGCTCCGGACATATTCAGCAACGCGCCAGACTCAATCCGGCATTGGGTCGTGCGCGCCTTATTCCAGCTCAGCAGCCGGGACACGCTGTTCGTGGAACTTGCGCTCATACATGGCGTAAGCCTCGCGAACGAGGATGTGCGTCGCGACTTCATTCTCAGTGCGCCCGAGCTTTCCGAGTGTGGCGAGAAGAACGAGATAATTGAACGTCTCGATTGGCAGCGTCAGGCTGAGGGCTCGCGCCTCCGAGCGGTTTTCGGGTCTCGCCATAAATCACCTACGACTGTTACAACCTTATTATTATGGCATTATAACCCTTGCCGCGCGAATCGAATCGTGGAACCCTTGATTCGGCGAGGTTTTTCGCCCGACGCCCAAGTCATCCCGCGCGGTGCCGGCTCTCCCTCGGGTCAAATCGTGCAGGTCTTTGGCATCGATCAACGTGGCGGGTGCGCAGTCCGATGACGCGGATGCGGCTCGGTGCCCCTTGGCAGGTACAGGCCAAGCGGCACCGATTTGCGTGATCAGCCTGGTGCCCGGCATTCGATCAGCGCAGTTGTGCGCGTGGGTGCGACCTCGTCCTGCCGGCGGCCCAGTCTGGCCGCGTCAACCGGCCACGAGGCCAACATGACCGCCAACGAAACCACCAGCAAAAATTCGCGTCAGACCTGGACTACGGAGCGCATTGATCTGCTTAGAAGTTACGTCAACGAAGGCCTGTCCTGCGCACAAATTGCCGGCAGAATCGGTGTTACTCGCAACGCCGTTATCGGCAAGATCAACCGTCTCGGCCTCTCGCGCGGAAGGAGTCCAGCCGCGCCGCGGCCCCGTGCGGGCGCGCCGATGCGGCGACCTCACATCCTCACTCAGCGACTGAGGCTCAAAGCCCTATTCGCGTCGGAGCCCATTGCTGACAACGTTGTGAGCGTGGAGCCCTGCTCACTGCTTAATTTGGCGCCGCGTAAGTGTCGCTGGCCGATCAATGGCGCAGGTACTGCCGACTTTACGTTCTGCGGCAACCCGACGACCGGTGACATATC
>Ga0126371_10004532_pt1 | contig 12243 bp, 10 predicted proteins | sample PanSoiMetaPlot_4_FD_110145 | JGI IMG/M metagenome (GOLD analysis project Ga0126371, IMG submission 110145) | Tropical forest soil microbial communities from Panama - MetaG Plot_4 | ecosystem: Environmental > Terrestrial > Soil > Tropical forest > Bulk soil | place: Panama | collected 2016-02-17
TGATGTCACACCAGGCATGACGGCCGGCTCCTTTCCGCCGTAGTGGCTCCGGCCAGCTGGCTAACGAGCTCGGGATCCCGCGGGGGCCTTCCTCGCGGCCGAGTGTGGCCGCCGCCTCGCCGCACCTCCAGGTCGTTCGTCCTCGCTTCCAGCATCAAAGTGCAGCAACCTGAACGCATCTTGCCGGCCGCACCCAACCGCTACCATCCCCGCCGCGAGCGCAGAGACCTTCAGTTCTCCCGGCGGCACAACGGCTGGCGCGAGCTGACAAGCATCACACCGACCGGCTGGTGAGGCTAATCTCCGAGCTCTCATGTGGCGGATGCGGCCCAAACCCACGGTGGGCCTTGGCAGCTGGTTCATCCCGAGATCGTTTCGCCGGGCCCGGGTGAGCAGGCAGGCGATCGGAGTGAAGGCCAGATGACATCACAGTGCCGATCAGCACGGCGGCCCGCCTGCGCAGGCGGGCCGCCGTGCTGGTGATGGCCAGTTACTGCTTGGCGAAGAACACGTCAGGGTCGTTGCGGCCGTTCGGGAACAGGAAATCGGTCACGGAGTCGCGGTTGTCGCCCCAGGCGAAGTAAGCGTTCGAGCCGTACGTTGGCGATGTAGTCGCCCATGTAGCCGAAGGCGATGACCGGGTCGAACTGCGGGATCGTCAGCGCCCCCAGGAAGGGCTGCGAGGTTACCCGCCTGGTGATGAATGACGTGCCGTTGTGCGAAGTCCCGATGAGCACGTCTATGGTGTTGTCCGGGTGGCGGTGGTAGTAAAGCAGATGCAGGCCGTGGCTGTCGGCGGACAGCGCCGGCTGCACCTCGTCGCCGTTACCGCCGGTGACAAACGACGTCGCCCAGGTGGACCCGCCGTCGGTGGAGGTGGCGAGCCGAATGTGGCTGGAGCCCTTGGCTCCGTCGTTCCATGCGACGTAGAGCGTGCCGCCCTGGATGGCCATCGAGGGGAACTCAATGGTCCGCGCGTACCGCCCGGGCCCCAGGAACAGCAGCCCGTCCGGGGTCGCCGGAGTCACATCGGCGATCTTCACGCCAGGCCCGAACGTCTGCCCGCCGTCGGTGGACTTGAAGATCCACTCGGAAAACGTGGTCGGCGCGCCCGTGCAATTGGGGTCGTTCACGGCGATCTTCTCAGCGGTCACGTAGAGGGTGCCTGTCACACTGTCCACGACCGGCATGGCGCCGATGTACTGCTGGAACGAGCACCCGGTCGTGGGCAGGATGAATTTGTCGGCGTAGGTCAGCTGCCAGGTCGCGCCACCGTCGGTGGAGCGTGCAACCGGCAGGCCGGTGAATGCCTGGTTGGTCTGGCTATCGAAGGAGAAGTCGTCATAAGCGACGTAAAGGTTGTCGCGCGTGGGTACTACCGGGTCCGGGCCGACCGCGAGCGCGTCCTTGTCGCCCATGTAGAAGGTGGTGAACGGCGGCCGGAACACGGGAACCGGCGCGCTCCACGTCTTGCCGCCATCGGTCGACCTGGCGACGGCGACGTCCAGGTTGAAGTTGAAAAAGTCAACGGCGAGCGTTGCGTAGTACATCGTGCCCGCGCGGTCGCTTGCCATCCACGGGTCGCCGAAGTTCACAAACTCCGGGGCGTTGGGCAAATTGCCGCCGTCGGTGAAGCTGGCACCGCCGTCCGCCGAATACGAGTACCCGCTCAGGCCACTTCCCGCGGTGAGGAATAGCCCGGTCTGCTGGCTGTCGTTGAAACCCACCGCGACATGCGACCCGGCGACCGCGATCGTCGTCTCGCTCTGCGTGGTCTGGTCCACCTGGTGGGTGTCCTCGGACGGATTATTGACCAAGACATTGGCCAGGTTTGCTGACGGGACGGCCGGCTCGGCCGCGGCGCCACGCGGGAGCGCCGGCGGCACCCCGGCGGGCGCCTGGGTCAGCTGCCTGTCGCCGGTCGCCTGGATGTGCAGGGCAGCCTGGGCCGGCCATGTCATCAGCTGCGCGACCTTGGTCTTCAGGAGATGCTGTGCGAACTGCTGCCGGGCTGAGTTCGTCTGCGTCATGTTTGACGTCCCGGCGAAGGCGCCGGTCAGCGCGGCGGTGCAGAGCACCACTAGCCCGGCTACCAGGACGGAAGCCACCACGCCCGCGCGGCGGCGGCCAAGGACTAAGCGAGCCATTTGTCTTTACCCTCCTCATGGCGATGGCTGTCGGGAACGCGGGAGCCACGGCGGAGGGGTAAATCCAGCGGCGTGTTCGGTACAGCCCTCATCGAGGCGCGGCGAGCACGCTGCCAGAAGCTAGTCCTTCGACGTCCACTCACGCACCCGGAGAGAGAATGATCGTTATTAAGGCGGTTGTCAATAGGTATGCGTTCGGCTGAATCCAAGCGGCTCTTGCAGGATCTCCGCGTCAAGGACCGGCACGATTTCCCTGGTAGCGGCAGGCACAGGCCCGCCCGCGACCTCGGGCGGGCATCGTGCCGTGCGTGATCGATCACGATTCGCCCGTGCCCCCTGCACGAACACGCCCACCTGGGCGCCGGCCGGGGTCGCGCACGCGGCGCGGCCCGGGGCGCGGCCAGGCTGAAGACGAAGGTCGAGCAGCGCAGCGGCGCCGCGCCCGGGACAGCCGAGCAGGTGACTGCCCGGCTCATCAGGCCTTCCCGCAGGCAACACCGCTGCCGGCCGGCGGCCACGTCCGGCTGGTCGTGCCGGCTGGCGCCACCGGGCTGCAGCAGATCGTCATCGATGCCGAGTTCGGTGCCACCGAGGGGGGTGCGTGCATGTCCGGCTCCGCGGGTTCGGCAAGGAAGGGCTGATCAGCCGCAAGCCCACGCGCACGGTGACCGAGCAGGCTGGGCGGCCATCATGCCCGGACCCGGCTCGCGGAGCCCGGTAACCATCACAGCCGACCGACAGCAGCTGGCGCTCATCCGCGCGCCTGCTACCCGGCCGGCGCAGTCGTCTATGGCGTGCATGACGAATGTTTCGAGTGCGGAGCTGTACCGGACTGTCGCGGCTCATCGGGACACCGTGGCGCGACATGTCGCCGGTCAGTGCCTGGGCACTGGATCAGCCGGGCAAGCGCGAGCCGGGCCAGTGTCTCACGGTCGCCTGCGGCGGCCACGGCCCGCTCAGCAAAACTTGATAGCCGCGTCTAGATCGCCGCTCTGGCCTGCCGTCTCGGCCAGGAACGCCGGCGTGGTTGGCTCGGCTGTCTGGATTGAGGAGCGAGGAGCCGAAGGCGAACGAGGGACGAGGGAAGGAGGCGCCTTAAGGCGCCCGGGAGGCGAGAGGGAAGCACAGCGCCGCGGAGGCGTAAGGCCCGCACGGTACTCTGGCGCGACAGCTCGGCTGGGATACGCCCACCTGACAAGGAACGGTGACCGATGGTACTGGGCAGGCCTGGGACCGGCCAGGCCAGCGGTGGCAGGCCGCAGCCAGGGCACCGGAGCTGGCAACTGCCGGCGGCGGCGGCCGCCTGCGCGCTGTCGCTGGCCGCCTGTGTCGCGGTCGCGTCCGGGCACCACCTGCTGACCTGGTTCGACCTCGCTGTCTACAACCACGCCGGCCACCTCGCCCGCAGTGCCCCGCAGCGGCTGTATTCCTGGCAGCTGCGCCCCTTGATCAGGTTCACGTACCCGCCGTTCGCGGCTCTGGTCTTCGCGGTCACCTCCCTGCTGCCCTGGACGGTGCTGAAATGGCTGATGATCGTGGCCAGCCTGGCGGCGCTGGCGGCGAGCATCCGGCTGACGTTCGGCGCGCTGGGCCGCGCTGGCCGGGCCCGGGTGACTGCGGCGCTCGGGCTCACCGCGGTCGCGCTGTGGACCGAGCCGGTGCTGCACGGGCTGGGGCTCGGCCAGGTCGAGCTGCTGTTAATGGCCCTGATCGTCTGGGATCTGTGCCAGCCTGACCGGCGGTGGTGGAAGGGCGCGGGCATCGGCCTGGCGGCCGGGATCAAGCTAACGCCGCTGATCTTCATCCCGTACCTGGTGCTCTGCGGGAAGCTGCGGCAGGCAGCGGTCGCCGCAGCAGCGTTCGCGGGCACCGTGGCGGCCGGGTTCGCTGTCCTGCCGGGCGCGTCCGGCCGGTGGTGGTGGACCGGGTACTTCCTGCAGCCTGGCAAGACCGGCGACGCCGCGTCGCTGGTGAACCAGTCCCTGCTCGCCATGGTCGCCCGCGCCGAGGAATCGGTGCGCCACGCGACGCCGGCCTGGCTTGCGGCCGCCGCGGTCGTAGCGGCCGTGGGCCTGACCGCCGCCGCCGTGCTGCACCGCAGCGGACGGCCGGTGGCCGGCTGGGTCACCTGCGCGCTGACCGGGCTGCTGGTCTCCCCGATCAGCTGGGATCATCACTGGGTCTGGATCGTGCCGGTGCTCGTCCTGCTCGCCGATGCCGCGCAGCGCGCCCGCGGTGCAGCCCGGTGGGTGCACGCGACGGCGGCGGCCGTCGTCGCCGTCGTGTTCGGCGACTGGCCCTCGCAGTGGACCGGGCCGCTCGCCCTCGTGCCGCGCGGGCTTCTGGGGTTCTTCCCCGGCCCGTTCGGGCCGAACCTGTACGTGATCGCGGGCCTGGTCATGCCCGCGGCGGCCGTGACCGCGGCGGCGCGTGCGCCGACCCGCCGTTCTGCGCGCTAGTCCAGGTCGGTCGGGACACGGCCGTGCCTGCGCCGAACATGGTGATCTGCGTGCCGGCCTTGTACTTGCTGGGTCCCGGCCACGCGGCCCGGCGCAACCCCGCGCCAGGCTGAGATCATTTCTGAACCGCCAGCTGCCACCCAGCGCTCGGCTGTCTGTCTTTCAGCTTGTGGGTGGGGTGGCCGGCGGGCGGAGGTCGTCGGCGAGCGCCTGGTCGAGGGTCCGCGGCAGTTTGCCGGTGACCGCCTGTACGGTGCCGGTGACCTGGGCCGCGTAGCCGTCGGTGCCGGACCGCCGGTAGTCCTGGTACAGCTCTATCAGCGCATCGGTCATCCAGCAGTTCAGCCCGGCGGCGAGCATCGCCGAGCGGGCAGCCTCGTCACCGGCCTGCAGGTAGCGGACCGGGCGGCCGAGCCGGGCCGACAGTTTCTCGCAGGCCTCCGCGTGGCTTAGTGCTTGTGGGCCCGTGAGGTCGTAGGTGTTGCCGGTGTGGCCGCTGTCCAGAAGTGCGCTGGCGGCGACGGCGGCGACGTCGCGGGCGTCGGTCATGCTGATTGCGGCGTCGCCGGCCGGCGCGTAGTAGCTGCCGTCTGGGCCGATCGCTGGTGGCCACACCGTGGACACGTTGTGCATGTAGAAGTTCGGCCGCAGGATCGTGTGCGGCACCCGGAGCCCCGCAGGTGTTGGTCGGCCTGGCCGTGGTGGCGGATGAACCGCGCCGCAGACGCCGGGTCGGCGCCGAGGATCGAGCTGCGGACCAGGTGGCTCACCCCAGCCCGGGCGGCGGCGCCGATCGCGTGGCGGTGCCAGGCCAGCTCGTCGTGCGCGGCCGAACAGAGCAGGAACACCTTCTCGGCCCCGGTCATCGCCGCATCCAGGGTGTCCGGTCTGACCAGGTCACCCGGCACGGCACCTGGGTCGTCTGGGCTCTGGGCGGTCCGGGTGAGGATACGCAGCGGCGCGCCGGCCTCGCGGAGCAGCCGGATCAGCTCCCGGCCGGTCCGGCTCCGCCCTCCGATCACCAAGATCATGGTTCGCCTCCTCGTGGCGTGTAGCGCGTCCGGGGCAGCCCGCCAGCCGCAACGCTGAGGCTGCCGCACCGCGGAGACGTCATGCGGTGCCGCCGTTGACGCGGATGTTCTGCGCGGTCACCCACCCGGCGGCGTCGCTGGCCAGGAAGGCGACCACGGCGGCGATCTCGGCGGGCTGGCCGAGCCGGCCGAAGGCGCTCATCGCCTCCAGGCTGGCGACTGTGCGCGCCGGCCGCCCGGCCGGCCATCCGGGCCGCGATCGACGCTCTTCCGCCCGAGCCGCGCCGGGTCGTGCGGCGGCGCGACGTGGCCGGGCTGCCCGGCCCCGAGGTAAGCGAACTGCTGGCGATCAGTGAGGCCAGCCGGCGGGCGCTGTTGCACCACGGCCGGTCCCGGATCCGCCAGGCGCTGGAGCAGCAGGTGCGGGAGGACGTGAGGTGATGGCATTGTTCGGCAGAACGGTCGTCGTCTGCCGCAAGGCGGTCGACCTGTTCACCGACTACCTGGAGGACGCGTTGCCCTCCCGCGACCGGGCCCGCCTGGAGGGGCACCTGGCAGGCTGCCCGCGCTGCGCCGAGCACCTCCGGCAGATGCGGACCACGATCGGCGCGCTGGGCCAGGTGGGGCCGGACACCCCGGCGCCGGAGACCTGCGACGAGCTGATCGCGTTGTATCAGCGCTGGGTGGCCGATCTTGCCCTCTGGCTCGGCGACAGCAAACCGGTGTCCGACCGGGTTTCCGATGGCCGGTTGATCGGGTGCGTGGCGGCTTGAGCCGGTCCTGAGGCTGGGTGGTGATGTCAGGGTGCGGGCGCGCTTTTTTGGCGCGACAACAGCGCTGAATGGCTTCTGCGGCTCTGACCAGGCAAAACCCGCCACGGTTCGCCTGCTCGGGAGCGTATGGGGGCGGAACATGTGCCAGGCGATTCAGTAGGACGGGAGCCGGTGCCGGGGCGCGCCTCGGCGGCGATGCCGCCGATGAGGCCGATGAGGAGGTGGCGGGCCCGTGAGAGGTTCCTGCCAGGCTGGGGACCGGGCAGACTTGTGCGCATATGCTTCTCGGCTCGGGTGGGGGTGTGGCGATGGGCCGGCGGGCACCGGGGCATGTCCGGCTGGGGGTGTCGAGCAACCTGCCGGCCGAGTTGAGCACGTTCGTGGGGCGGGCGGACGACCTGGAACGCGGCACGCGGCTGCTCGGCGAATCGCGGCTGGTGACATTCACGGGCGCGGGTGGCTGCGGCAAGACCAGGCTGGCACGGCAGGTCGCGGCGCGCGTGGCGGAGCGCTTTCCGGGCGGGGTGTGGTGGGTCGAGTTGGCGTCGCTCGCCGACGGCGCGCTCGTGACCGACCGGGTGGCGCGCACGCTCGGTCTGCAGGCGGATGAGACGGAAGCCGTCGTCGATTATTTCGCCGACAGTACGGCACTTCTGCTCCTGGACAACTGCGAGCACATTGTCGAGGGTGTCGCCGAGTTCGTCACCGCGGTCCTGCGAGGCGCGGGGTTGATCCGGGTGCTTGCCACCAGCCGACATCCTCTTGGCGTGGAAGGGGAGACGACCTGGCGAGTGCCGTCGCTGGCGGTCCCGCCGCAGGCGGCCGACCCCGCCAGCTTGGACCGGTTTGACGCGGTGCGGCTCTTCCTGGAACGCGCCAGGCAAGCACGCCCAGAGGTGACCCTAACGCCCGCGGTCGCACAGATCTGCCGTCGGCTCGACGGCATTCCGTTGGCGTTGGAGCTGGCTGCGGCTCGGGTCGGCGGCGTCGCGATCGACTGTCTCGTCGACGAGCTGGACGACCGCTTCCGTTTGCTCACCGGCGGGTCGCGCGCTGGCCTCGCGCGGCACCGCACGCTGCTGGCCTCTGTGGAGTGGTCCTACGAACTCCTGGATCCGCGCGAACGCGTGCTGCTGCGTCGGCTAGGCGTCTTCGCTGGTGGCTGGACGGTTGAGGCCGCGCGGCAGGTGGTCGGGTTCGCGCCACTGGACCCGGCGGCGGTGCTCGATCTGCTTGGCCGTCTCGTGGACAAGTCATTGGCACAGCTGGACGATTCGGGACGCTACTGGCTGCTGGAGACCATCCGTGCGTACGCGAGGGCGCGGGCGGCCGAGGCCGGTGAGACGTCGACAGTGGCCGGTTACCATCTGGGCTGGGCTGCCGGTTTCGCACAACGGCTAGAAAGGGACATCGAGCGCGCCGCCCCGGAGTGTCTCGACCTGGTCGAGCGCGAACTGCCCAATATCCGTGCAGCACTCGATCACACGGCCGCCGCGCCGAACCCAGACCACAACGGCCTTCGCCTGATGACCGCCCTCGCGCTCTTCTGGACCCAGCGCGGTTATGCGGCCGAGGGCGCGGACTACAGCTTGCGTGTGCTGGCCGGGGACCCGGCCGCGCCGCCGGCGCTACGTGCCCGCACCCGGTGGGCCGGCGCCTACGACCGCTTCTACACCTTCGATTTTGACCGCGCGATCGCCGAGGCGAACACCGCGCTTGAGGAGGCGAGGGAGGCCGGCGATGAGGCCACACAGGGACGGTGCCTGCACGTACTCGCCGCGGCCACGTTCATGGTCGACCCCGGCGCGAGCCGTCCGTTGTTCATGTCGAGCCTGGAGCTCGCCAGGGCCAGCGGCGACAGCTGGGCCGAGGCGGACAGCCTGCAGTTCCTGGGGTTCAGCCACTTGATGCAACATCGGCCGGCCCCGGCGGGGGACCTGCTTGCACAGTCGGGGGCGATGGCCGACGAGATGGGCAACGCGTTTCAGCAGGCGTGGCAGCATATCGCGTTCGGCACCGCCAAGGCGGATGTCGGCGAGCTTGCGGACGCGGCAAAGGAACTGCAAAAGGGCATCAGCATCGCACGCCGCGTCGGCGATCCCGCGGTCGAGATATGGGGCTGCTCATGCTGGGCACTGGTGGAGTTGTCGCGCGGCAACATGGCTGAGCTGCGTGCGATCGCCGACGGCATGGACCGCCCTGGCCGCCCGCTGGGGGAGACGGGGGCGACCGTGCTCGACGCGCTTCGGCTGATCGCCGCCGATATAGATCATGCGGCGGCCGCATTGCGCTCCCTCGGCGAACTGCTGCTCACGAGCAACGATCCGCCCGATGGCGCCCGGATGATCCTGCTAGGCGCCACCCTCGCCCTGCGAGCCGGTGACCACGCCGGGGCCCGGGCCGCTGCCGAGCGGTCGCTGGCCGGATGCGAGCAACTCGGCTCGGCACTGACCGGGGCGTGCCGCGTGTTCCTGGCCCGGCTGGATCGGCGCAACGGCATGGCTGCCGAACAGCAGGCGCACGCGGGTCTCGCCGAGATCACCGACGCTGGGTTGTGGGCCGAGGTGCCCGACGCGCTGGAGCTGCTCGGTGGTTTCGCTATCGACTCCGGCGGCTTCGCGGAGGGTGTCCGGCTGCTGGCCGCGGCCACGGCCCTGCATGAGCGTATGGGCCAACGGTGTTGGCTCGCCGGTGAGGTCGAACGGGACCGCGCGCGTGCCGTGGCCCAGCTCGGCGATGATTTCTCCCGTATCGCAACGGAAGGGCGGCGGCTGGACGGACCCGCTGCGGTCGCGTATGCGCGCCGGGCCCGCGGCGAGCGGCGGCGCCCGTCTTTCGGCTGGGACAGCCTCACCCCGACGGAGCTGGAGGTGGTCCGGCTGGCCGCGGCCGGGCTGACCAATCCAGCGATCGGTGAGCGACTGTTCATCTCACGCGGGACCGTGAAGACGCATCTGCTGCATGTGTTTGCGAAATTGGGCGTGCACACCCGGGCCGAACTGGCCGCGGACGCCACCAGGCACGGGCTGGGCTGAGACTTTCTCTGCCATCTGGCCGATGTTGTTATTCGCCGCAGGGGCGATCGTGGTTGTCCAAGTCCACGACCACGGGAGCACGTCATGACCCAGGAAACCTCCGCACAAGACCTCGCGCGCGAGCAGATCAGGGCCGCGTTCGCCGCTGACTGGTCCACCCTGGAACGGCTCTATGCCGACAACGTCCAGTACCGCGACCCCGATACCCGGCTGAACAGCCGTGCGGCGGTGCTCGGCCACCTGCGCGGCCAGGTCGACGCGTTCGCCGGTTTCGACTACACGATCAGGCATACCTACAGCGACACCGCCGACGGGGCGGTCGTGGAATGGAGCATGTCCGGTGACTACGCAGGGAAACCCGTCAGCCTTGACATCGTCACGGCCTACGACTTCCTCGGCGACCGCATTGTCTCGGAGCGCAACTACTGGGACAACGCCGCCCTCCAGGCCCAGCTCGGCTGATCCAGGCCCGGGCCTGCGGAACCGCTCACCACTCCGCCGTTCGAGGACGAAGTTTCGTACCGCGAGCACGTCGGAACAACAGCGTGGAATGGTCGCAGAGCGGGCGATACCCCTTCTCCGCCATGCTGTCCGGCGTTGACAACTTGCGAAAGCTTTAGATGGCAGTACCTTGCTCAAGGGGGTCAAGATGCTGGACACTTCGGTCTTCTACCGTTTGACGAACAAGTTTCTCGGCCAGGGCAAGTCACTCGACGTGGTCCCCGACGGGAGCGGCCTGCTCAAGATGGAAGTCACCGGTGACCACAACGGCCAGTTCTGGCGCCTCGTCGCCCGTCGCGACGGAAAATACGCCCTCCAGACGGCCTACCTCGGCGAGTGCTTCTCGCTTGATGTCATCAATGACGGGACCAACACCACGCCCTGCCTGGCCACAACCGGGTATCGCACCGGTCAGCTGTGGACGCTGACGCCGTGGGCCGACGGGACCTACCGGCTGACCAGCGATTTCACCGGGCCAGAGGTGTCCCTCGACACCTACGGCGCCACCCACGAGCCCTACCTCAACACCGGCGACCACACCGGCCAGCACTGGACGCTGACCAAAACGGGGCCGGTTACGCGTACCGTTCTCATTCCCGCCCTCAATCTCAAGGGAGCCAACCTCGACAAGACCGAGGGGTCCACCGACTTCACCCACTACGCCCGGCCGCGGGGACCGGTCAAGGGTGTGATGATCTTCGTGGACTTCCCGGACGCCAAGGCGGGGCCGGAATCAGCAGACGCCGCGGGCAAGTGGCTCCTTGGCGACGGGCAGGCTCAGCAGCTGTACCATGACCAGTCCTACGGCCAGCTCACCTTCGATGTGACGATGCGCTCGGACCTGGGCTGGCGGCGGCTGTCCAAGCCATCGACGAACTACAACTTCGGCCTCTTCAACTCCCAGAGGTCCTTCATCCGTGATGCGGCGGCGCTGTTCAGGCCGGCGGAAGTCAGGTTCTCCGACTACCAGATGGTGTTCGTCGTGACGCCGAAGACGGCCACCCACTTCCCGGACTCGCCAGCCTTCAACGCGCGCGTAAACCAAGGCGCTCCGGCGCAGGGCGGCGAGATACGGCTGGCCGTCACCTTCGGCCAAGACAGCCACACCAACAGCTATATCAACCTGGTTCACGAGGTGGGCCATCTGTTCGGGCTGCCTGACCTGTACCCCATCCCCGGCGGCGGAGCCTGGAACTCCAAGATGGGCTGCTGGTCGATCATGTCCGACATCTTCCACTCCGTCGGCTTTCTGGGCTGGCATCGCCACAAGAACGGATGGCTGCCGGCGGCCAGGGCGAACTACATCAAGAACGCGACGCCGGGCTGGTATGCCACCCTCAGCCCGCTGTCAGGCTCCTGTGGTCTGTCGCTGATCGTGCTCCCGGTCGACGACGTCAACCACCCCTCCAAGATCTTCGCCGTCGAACTAGCCCAGCCCGTGCACGGAACCAACGACCAATACTGGGGCGATGGTGTGCTGGTCTATACGGTCGACGCAACCATCGAGTCAGGGGCATCGCCGGTGGTCGTGATCCCAAGGCAAGTCAGCAACAGCGACGACTACGGGCATCTGTACCAGGCCCCCTACGGCGTCGGGGATGTCGCGCATGCACAGGGCCCCGGGCCGGTAGCACTGAAAGTGTCAGTCCTGCAGAAGTTCGGCTCCTCCTATAGTATCAAGATCGAATACCAGCGGTAGCGACGGCACAGGACCGATGGGTCGCCTTTCACTTCGGATTGCTTTGCTCCAGATCGTGGTGCCGCCCGCAATTTGCCACCGATCCCGTTGGAAGCCGGCCGCTACACGTCACTGGGCGCAAGCGCAGTTTGTCGTTGCCGCAAAAGCCTGACGGCCTGGCACGACATATCTGCCCTCGCCCTACGCTCCCCTTCCTACCGCCCACCGTGCTGTGTGGCCTCCTTAGGGAGCGCGCCAGAATGGTTAATCTGGGCGCCGTCAGCGATCTTCGCGTCCGATAACTCATAGGTGCATACTCGGCGATCCGTGCGGATTCGATAACCGGCGATCAAGCACGATTGCTCGCGTTCCGTGATAGGCCGCGTGCCCGACGCGCAGTCGCTTTGCGCGTCTCATCACGGCTATATCCTCATGATCCCCAGCACGAGGTCGTCACCCGTCACCAAAGAACGCAGCCGTTGATCATCGATCTGTCGCCAGGTAACGAGAACGGGTAACACTTACCGCGCCGGTTGGGGCCGCTGGCCGGTAGTCCCAGGGAGCATCCGCTGGGAATAACCCATAACCGACCACTCGGCACCCAATCCCGTTGACCCAA
>Ga0126371_10004533_pt1 | contig 12241 bp, 10 predicted proteins | sample PanSoiMetaPlot_4_FD_110145 | JGI IMG/M metagenome (GOLD analysis project Ga0126371, IMG submission 110145) | Tropical forest soil microbial communities from Panama - MetaG Plot_4 | ecosystem: Environmental > Terrestrial > Soil > Tropical forest > Bulk soil | place: Panama | collected 2016-02-17
AGGTGCAAGTCCAGGGCGAATTTGGCGGCCTTGGCATCGAAGTGACGATGGAAGACGGTCTGGTGAAGGTCGTGTCGCCGATCGACGGCACGCCCGCCGCCAAGGCCGGCCTCAAGCCCGGCGACCTGATCGTCGCCATCGACGGCCAGCCGGTTTCCGGCATGAGCCTTAACGACGCCGTCGAAAAAATGCGCGGTCCCATCGGCAGCGAGATCAAGCTGATCATCCGCCGTGGTGCACAGCCGCCCTTCAATGTCGCGATCAAGCGCGCCGTCATCAAGGTTCAGTCCGTCCGCTCGAATCTGATCGACAACGATATCGGCTATATCCGCATCAGCAGCTTCAACGAGCAGGCCGACAGCGGCGTGCACGCAGCGATGAAATCGCTGACGGACAAGTCGCACAACAAGCTGGCGGGCATCGTGCTCGACCTGCGCAACAACCCTGGTGGCTTACTTGACCAGGCGGTCGCCGTCGGCAACGACTTCATTCCGCAGGGCGAGATCGTCTCGACCCGCGGCCGCCATCCCGACGATGCTCAGCGCTTCGACGCCAAGCCCGGCAACGACATCAGCAAAGGATTGCCGATGGTCGTGCTGATCAACGGCGGCTCGGCTTCGGCGTCGGAAATCGTCGCCGGCGCACTCAAGGATCATCGCCGCGCCGTGCTGCTCGGCATGCGGAGCTTCGGCAAGGGCTCGGTCCAGACCATCATCCAGCTGCCGGGCCACGGCGCGATGCGGCTGACGACGGCGCGCTATTACACGCCGTCTGGCCGCTCGATCCAGGCCACCGGCATCGAACCCGACATCGTCGTCGAACCGGCCAAGATCGAAAAGATCGCGACCGGGCCGGCGATCCACGAGGCCGACCTCAAAGGCGCACTCAAAAACACCGATCAAGGCGCTGCAAAGCCGGCGACGGCCAAGCCAGCGGCGACGCCGGCGGCAGCAACGCCGGATAAAAACGCGGCGCCGCCCGCCGACGAAGACGGTGACGAATCGGCGACCTTCGGTAGCGCCAACGACTATCAGCTTGCCCGCGCCGTCGACATGCTGCGCGGCCTGGCGTTGTTCGGACCGAAAGCCCCGGCGAAGGCAGCGCACTGACGCCGGCACGTAACGCGGTATGAGGACCGCCAAGCCGCCCGCCGGCTATCGTCGCGGCGTTGGCATCATGTTGCTCGACCCGGAACGTCGGGTCTTCGTCGGACGCCGCCTGGGCACCCGTGATGGCTGGCAGATGCCGCAAGGCGGCATCGACGGCGCCGAGACGCCCGTCGTCGCGGCCTACCGCGAACTCAAGGAAGAGGTCGGCACGGACAAGGCCACCATCGTGGCCGAGAGCGCACATTGGCTGAGCTATGATTTTCCGCCGGAACTGCGTTCGTCGATTTGGGGCGGACGCTACCCCGGCCAGACGCAAAAATGGTTCGTGATGCGCTTCGCCGGCACCGACATCGATATTCGTCTCGACGCGCACATGCCCGAGTTCGACGCCTGGAAATGGGTCGCGCCGGGCGAATTGCCGGCGATCGCCATCGATTTCAAGCAAACACTCTATCGCGCGCTGCTCGAGGAATTCGCAGCAATCCTCGCGGCTGGCTAGGCCGCGGCGCGGCGGCGCAACGCCCACCAGGTAATGTCGGCCGCCAGCAGATTGAGGCGGCCATGTGGCTTCAAGCCAACCGCCTTGAAGGTCATCGCCACCGCGCGTTCGACATGATGCGGCCGATAGACGCGCGCCGCCGCCGTCAGATACGCGCGATGCGCGCGCCGTCGGTCGTAAACCGCGCCGGTCGCTTCATTGGCGACGAAATAAGCGTACGACAGCTCATCGTCCTCTGACTCACGTATCCGCCCGAGCGCGACACGCAGTCGCCGCCAGCGGCCTAGCCTTTCGCGCGCCAAATAGCGGTTCATGTGGGTATAGAACAGCTTGTAATGCCGCAGCTCGTCGGCAGCGATGCGGTGACAAATCTCACGCAGCACCGGCTCCTGCGTCGCCTCGGCGAGCGCGGTGTAATAGCTGCTGGTGCCGGTTTCGACGATACAGCGCGCCACCAATTCGCCGGCGCGCGAGCCGCGGATCGAGCGATCGGCATCGAGATCGACGCGAAATCCCGCCGAAAAGCGCGCGCAGGATGCGCCGTGATCGAACGCCGGATCGACAAGCGTTGACCAGCGGCCGAGCACGATACCGTGCTGGACTTCTTCGCGGCCCCAGACACGGGCGGCACCCTGAAATTCCGCATCGTCGGCAAAGACGTTGCACAGATAGCGCGTGTAATCGGCGCCGTTCTGCTCAACCAGGCTAGCGGCCTTGGCAAGGCGCAAGATGGGCGGCTCGACCTTTGTCGGATCGAACCGGTCCCACGGAATATCGTTCAGCGTCCAATGGCTCACGGGTATTTCCTTGCCCGAACTATAGCGCCCTCGTCGCTGGGCGACTATTTCGGCGGATCGAACTCTTTCCAGGGATCCTTGATGTTCGGGATCGTATAGAACTCGGTATTGACCAGCTTGCCGTTCTTCATCTCGGCGCGGCGAATGTAGATGTTCTGCACGATGTCGCGCGTCGCCGGATCGATCGCGATCGGCCCACGCGGACTGTTCGGATCGACCCAATGCGACAACACCGCCATCGCCTGGTCGGGCGTGAACGTGCCGCCGGTTTTTTCGATCGTATCGAAGATCGCCGCCATGCCGTCCCAACCGCCGACGGCGTAGACGTCGGGCGTGCTCTTTGGACCGTATTCCTTCTTCCACGCCGCGACGAACGCGACGTTGGCCGGCCGTGTCGCCGTGGCCGTATAGGTGCCGGCGCTGATGATGCCGGCCGCGTTGGCGCCCATGTTGGGCAACTCCTCGTCAGGCAGAAGGTCCTGCGTCGCAACGATCTTGGTGCCGTGCTCCATCAGCTTGACGTTATGGATCTCCTTCACCATCGTCGTCGCCTGCGTGCCGGCGGGAACCCAAATGAACGCGACGTTCGGATGCGCGTCGGCGATCCGCTGCACGAACGGCGAGAAATCCGGATTGACGAACGGGAAGCGCACCGAAGTCAGCGAACCGCCACCATCGACGATGCCCTTCCTGAACGCAGCTTCGGCGTCCCAGCCCGGATTGAAGTCGCTGACCGCGCTATAGGCCGTTTTCCAGCCTTGCTGCGCCACCCATTTGCCGAGCGGATAGGCCGTTTGCCATTGGGTGAACGAGACGCGCACGACATAGGGCGAGAGCCGCGGTAGCGCCACGGCCGAAGCGTTCATGTCGACGAATGGCACCTTGGCCTCGGCGGTCAGCGGTGCGATCGCCAGCGCGATCGGCGACGCGATGACGCCGCCCAGGAACTGCACGTGCTCGCGCACGATCAGCTCTTGCGCGACACGCTTGCCGATGTCCGGGCTGGAGCTGGTGTCGTCGCGGCGGATGATCTCAACCTTGACGCCAGGCGGCAAATCCTTGGCGTGCAGCTTGGCATAGAGGCTTAAGCCCTTGTCGAGTTCGTCACCCGGCTGGGCCAGCGCGCCCGAGTAGCTGTTGACGATGCCGATCTTGATCGTCTGCGCCGCCGCCGGCAGCGTTGCCGTCAGCAGCGCGCCGCAAGCGACGGCGCCCAGGAATTTCACAGTTTGCATGTCCCCCTCCGCCCGGTTGGCCGGGTTCCGCGGGGGAAGGTTGGCATGCGACCGCCGCCTTGCCAAGGCGACGGGCGGCAGCGTTCGGAGATTAGTGGGCAGCTGCCCGCAGGGCGTCGAGCTTGGCCTGGACGGCGGCGAGGCGGCGCTCGGCGGCGCGTAGTTGCGCCAACGCTTCGCTCTTATCGTCGCCGGTCGCGCGCGCCACCTGATCCTTGAGGCTGGCGTGGTGGCTTTCCGCGTCCTTGATTTCGGCTTCGGTGGCGGCGCGATCGATCTCACCGACCGGCAACGCCTCGTCGGCGAGCACGGTGCAGCGTTCGGCCGTCACTTCGGCGAAACCGCCCGAGACGAAGAGCCGTTGTGACACGCTGTGCTGATCATCGGCGTAGACGTCGATGATGCCCGGCCGCACGGTCGAAATCAGCAGCGAATGACCGGGCAGCACGCCGAAATTGCCCTCGCCGCCCGGCACGACGACCATGGCGACGTCTTCCGAGAGCAGCAGCTTCTCGGGCGAGACCAGCTCGAATTTGACCTTGTCGGCCATCGTGGCTTACGCCGCCTCCGCCGCCATCTTCTTCGCCTTGGCAACAGCCTCGTCGATGGTGCCGACCATGTAGAAGGCGCTCTCCGGCAGGTCGTCGTATTCGCCGGCGACGATGCTCTTGAAGGCCTTGATCGTGTCTTCGAGCTTCACGAACACCCCGGGCGTGCCGGTAAAGACTTCGGCGACATGGAAGGGCTGCGACAGGAAACGCTGGATCTTGCGCGCCCGCGCGACGGTGAGCCGATCCTGCTCCGAGAGTTCGTCCATGCCCAGAATAGCGATGATGTCCTGCAGCGACTTGTAGGTTTGCAGCACGCGCTGCACGTCGCGCGCCACCTGGTAGTGTTCCTCGCCGACGACGCGGGGGTCCAGCATCCGCGACGTGGAATCGAGGGGATCGACCGCCGGATAGATCCCAAGTTCGGCGATCTGTCGCGACAGCACCGTCGTCGCATCAAGGTGGGCGAACGACGTCGCGGGCGCCGGATCGGTCAAGTCGTCGGCCGGCACGTAAATCGCCTGCACCGAGGTGATCGAGCCCTTCTTGGTCGTGGTAATGCGCTCTTGCAGCGCGCCCATGTCGGTCGCCAGCGTCGGCTGATAGCCCACCGCCGATGGAATGCGGCCCAACAGGGCCGACACTTCCGAGCCCGCCTGGGTGAAGCGGAAGATGTTGTCGACGAAGAACAGCACGTCCTGGCCTTCTTCATCGCGGAAATATTCCGCCAGCGTGAGGCCGGTGAGGCCGACGCGCGCGCGGGCGCCGGGCGGCTCGTTCATCTGGCCATAGACCAGCGCGGCCTTGGAACCCGGACCGTCGGGGATGATGACCTTGGATTCCATCATCTCGTGATAAAGGTCATTGCCTTCGCGCGTGCGCTCGCCAACGCCGGCGAACACCGAATAGCCACCGTGCGCCTTGGCGATATTGTTGATCAATTCCATGATGATGACGGTCTTGCCGACGCCGGCGCCGCCGAACAGACCGACCTTGCCGCCGCGCGCATAGGGCGCGAGCAGGTCGACCACCTTGATGCCAGTGACCAGAATCTCGGCTTCGGTTGATTGATCGGTGAATTCAGGCGCCGGCTTGTGGATCGGCGAGGTCGCCTTGGCCTTGACCGGCCCGCGCTCGTCGACCGGCTCGCCGATGACGTTGAGGATGCGGCCGAGCGTCTCGGGTCCGACCGGCACGCGGATCGGGCTGTCGGTGTCGGTTACTTCCGCGCCGCGCACCAGGCCATCCGTGGTGTCCATGGCGATGGCGCGCACCGTGTTCTCGCCCAGATGCTGCGCCACTTCGAGCACTAGGGTCTTGCCCTGATTCTTGACGTGGAGCGCGTTAAGGATCGCCGGCAGCTCGCCGTCGAATTTGACGTCGACGACGGCGCCGATGACCTGGGTGACGCTGCCGGTGTTGTTCTTGGCCATGATGCTTCCCCTAGAGCGCCTCGGCGCCCGAAATGATCTCGATCAGTTCCTTGGTGATGGCGGCCTGACGCGAGCGGTTATAGGTGATGTTGAGCCGGTCGATCATCTCGCCGGCATTGCGCGTCGCGTTGTCCATCGCGGTCATGCGCGCGCCCTGCTCCGACGCGGCGTTTTCCAAGAGCGCGGTGAAAATCTGGACCGCGAGGTTGCGCGGCAGAAGCTCAGTCAGGATCTCGTTGTCCTCGGGCTCGAACGTGTAGATCGCGCCCTTGGTGTCGGCCTTGTCTTTTTCCTTCGCCTCCGGAACGGCGAAGGGAATGAGCTGCTGCTTGGTGACGATCTGGCTGATCGCCGACTTGAAGCGATTGAACACCACGGTACAGGTGTCGAACTCGCCGGCATCGAAACGCTCAACCAACCGGCCGGCGATGTCCTCGGCATTGGCGAAGGTCAGGCGCGGCCGACCGATTTCGGTCAGGCTTTCGACGATCAGCTTGGCATTGTCGCGCCGCAGCGCGTCGCGCCCCTTGCGGCCGACGGTGAAGAGCTTGACCGTCTTACCATCGCGTTGCAGCGCGCGCAGCGTGCGACGTGCCTCGCGCAGGATGGTGGCGTTGAATCCGCCGGCCAGGCCGCGATCCGACGTGGCGACGAGCAGCAGGTGGGTCTGGTCGCTGCCGGTGCCGGCGAGCAGCTTCGGCGCGTTCGGCTGGTTGCGCAGATTGGCGGCGAGCGAGCCGAGCATGCGCTCCATCCGCTCGGCGTAGGGCCGCGCGGCTAGCGCCTGCTCCTGCGCGCGGCGCAAACGCGACGCCGCCACCATCTTCATCGCCGACGTGATCTTCTGCGTCGAACGGACGGAGCGGATACGGTTGCGCAGGTCCTTGAGGCTCGCCATGGCGCGTCAATACCCTCGATCAGGCGAAGGCCTTGGCGAAGCCGTCGAGGAAAGCCATCAGCTCCTTTTCGGCTTCCTGGGCCAATTCGCGCTTGTCGCGGATCGATACCAGGATCTTAGGCGCCTTAGTGCGCAGCTCACCCAACATCTGCGCCTCGAAGCGGGTGACGTCGGCGATCTCGACCTTGTCGAGATAGCCGCGCGTACCGGCGAAGATCGAAACCACCTGCTCCTCGACCGGCACCGGCTTGAACTGCGGCTGCTTCAGCAGTTCGGTCAGGCGCGCGCCGCGCGCCAGCAGCCGCTGAGTCGCCGGATCGAGGTCCGAGGCGAACTGCGCGAAAGCGGCCATCTCGCGATACTGCGCGAGCTCGAGCTTGATCTTGCCTGCGACCTGCTTCATCGCCTTGATCTGCGCAGCCGAACCCACACGCGACACGGAGAGACCGACGTTAATCGCCGGCCGGATGCCGCGATAGAAAAGGTCGGTTTCAAGGAAGATCTGGCCGTCGGTGATCGAGATGACATTGGTCGGAATGTAGGCCGAGACGTCGCCTGCCTGGGTTTCGATCACGGGCAACGCGGTGAGCGAGCCGGAGCCATGCTCCTGGTTCATCTTCGCGGCGCGCTCGAGCAGGCGCGAATGCAGATAGAATACGTCGCCCGGATAGGCTTCACGGCCCGGCGGACGACGCAGCAGTAGCGACATCTGGCGGTAGGCGACCGCCTGCTTCGACAAATCGTCGTAGACGATGACGGCGTGCATGCCGTTGTCACGGAAGAACTCGCCCATGGCGCAGCCGGCATACGGCGCCAGGAATTGCAGCGGCGCCGGCTCCGAAGCGGTGGCAGCGACGACGATCGAATAATCCAGCGCGCCGTAATCGGCGAGCGTCTTGACGATCTGCGCGACGGTCGAACGCTTCTGCCCGACCGCAACGTAGATGCAATAGAGCTTCTTCGATTCGTCGTTGCCGGCATTCACCAGCTTCTGATTCAGGAACGCGTCGATCGCGACCGCCGTCTTGCCGGTCTGGCGGTCGCCGATGATCAGCTCGCGCTGACCGCGGCCAACGGGCACCAGCGCATCGATCGCCTTGAGGCCAGTCTGCACCGGCTCGTGCACCGAGCGGCGCGGAATGATGCCCGGCGCCTTGACCTCGACGCGGGCGCGCTTCACGTCCTTCAGCGGACCTTTGCCGTCGATCGGCTCGCCCAGCGCGTTGACCACGCGGCCGAGCAGGCCGCGGCCGACCGGCGCGTCGACGATGGCGCCGGTGCGCTTCACCGTGTCGCCTTCGCGGATGCCGCTGTCGTCGCCGAAGATCACGACGCCGACATTGTCGGTTTCGAGATTGAGGGCCATGCCCTTGACGCCGTTCGGGAACTCGACGAGCTCGCCGGCCTGGACCTTGTCGAGGCCATAGACGCGGGCGATGCCGTCGCCGACCGACAGGACCTGACCGACCTCGGCGACGTCCGCCTCGGTGCCGAATTCGGCGATCTGCTTTTTCAGGATCGCGGAAATTTCCGCGGCGCGAATTTCCATATCAACCAGCCCCCTTCATCACCAGCGCGAGCCGCGCCAGCTTGCTCTTGAGCGATGCATCGACCATGCGTGAACCCACCTTGACAATCAGCCCGCCGAGCAGGCTCGGATCGACGCGGAAATCGACGGCGACCTTGCGACCGACCGCCTTGCGCAAGCGCTCGTCGACGGCCTGGCGTTGGGTCGCGGACAGTTCCTGCGCCGCGATCACCTGCGCCGTCACTTCGCCGCGGCGCTCGGCAAGAATGCGGAGAAATCCCTGGATCATTTCCGGCAACGCGAACAGCCGCCGGTTGCGCGCCAGCAGCCCGAGAAAGTTGCGCGTCAGCGGATTGGCGCCGGCGCGTTCGCCGATCGCGCCAATGGCGCGCGCCTGTTCGTCGCGCTGCAAAACCGGGCTACGGATCATGCGGCGCAAATCGGCGCTATCGTCGATCAGCCCGCGGAGACCGGTCAGATCGGAAGCCACCGTGTCGAGGGCCTTGCGCTCGTCGGCGAGCTCGAATAGCGCCGCCGCGTAACGCTCCGCCAAACCGGCTACGCCTGTCGCTTCGGATGCCACGTCGAGCTGATGTCCTTAATTTTCCGGTCGAGACCGACGCCGGGACGGTCTCGAAATGAACACGCCCTCCGTCGGGTTTTCGTCGCTCGAAAACCCCCACCACAACGGCCCCGCCGGAAAGCGCGGCGGTTCTAACATAGGCATTTCGGGCACGCAACATGGCCGCCCAGCGGCGGCGTGTCGCGTTGCCGCAGGCGAAAAACGCCAACAACGACGGGGTTTTGCGCGACTTCGCGACGGACGCGAATCATGCCAAAAAGCGCCGGGTTGAACTCAAATGAAGCTATACGGATCGATATCCACTTGGACGCGGATGGCGGCTGGTACTTTCACCGCATCGATCCAGGCGCGCAGTGTGCCTTGGAGCGATGCCGCGCGTTGTGCCTTCACCAGAAACCGCCGCCGATGGCGACCGCGCAACATCGCCAGCGGCGCCGGCGCCGGACCCAACACTTCGATGCCGTCGACCTGCGGCGCCTGCCGGGCGAATGCGCGTGCGGCGCGGTCGGCCGTATCCGCATCCGGCGCCGAGACGATAATCGCCGCCAAGCGGCCGAACGGTGGCCAATTGCCGTCGCGCCGTGATTCGACCTCGGCGGCGAGAAACCCGTCGCGGTCGTCGCTGGCAAGCGCCCGCATCACCGGGTGCTCGGGCATATAGGTCTGGAGCAGAACCGCCCCTGGTCGCTCGGCACGACCGGCGCGGCCCGCGACCTGGTGCAACAGCTGAAAGGTCCGCTCCGCCGCCCGCAAATCGCCACCCGACAAGCCGAGATCGGCATCGACCACGCCGACCAGCGTCAGCATCGGAAAATGATGGCCCTTGGCCATCACCTGCGTGCCGATAAGCACGTCGACCGCGTGGCGTTCGACTCGTTCGAGCAGCTCCGTCATGGCGCGCGGGCCGCTCAACGTGTCGCTTGCCATCAAGGCGACCCGCGCGTTGGGAAAACGCTGCGCCACCTCTTCAGCCAGACGTTCGACGCCGGGACCGCACGCGGCGAAGCTGCCGGTGGCGCCGCAATTCGGGCAGGCCGGCGGCATCGCCGTCGCATAACCGCAATGGTGGCACTGCAAGCCGCCGGCGCGCCGATGCTCGATCAGCCAAGCCGTGCAATTCGGACATTGCATGCGATGGCCGCACTCGCGGCACAAGGTCAGCGGCGCATAGCCGCGGCGATTGAGAAACAGCATCGCCTGCTCGTTGGCGGCCAGCGTTTCACCCAATGCATCGACCAAGGGCGGCGACAGGAAGCGTTGCCGCTCCGGCTTTTGTTTGCGCAGATCAACGACACGGATTTCGGGCAAACGCGCCGCGCCGTGCCGCGACGGCAGATGGAGCCGCGCGTAACGGCCAGATTGCGCGTTGATCGTGGTTTCAAGCGACGGCGTCGCCGACACCAACACGATCGGCAGTTGCGCCAGCGACGCCCGCACCACCGCCATGTCGCGCGCCTGATAGATGACGCCGTCCTCCTGCTTGAATGACGCGTCATGCTCCTCGTCGACGACAATCAAGCCGAGTTCGCGGAACGGCAGGAACAGGGCGGAGCGCGCGCCGACGACGACGTGTGCCTGGCCGTCGGCGACGTGGCGCCAGGTCGCACGACGTTGCGCGTGACCAAGGTCGGAGTGCCACAGCACGGGGGGCGCGCCGAAACGATCGGCAAATCGTTTCAGCAGCTGCGCCGACAGCGCGATTTCGGGCAACAGCACCAACGCCTGTCGGCCGCGCTCGAGCGCCGCCGCAATCGCCGCGAAATAGACTTCCGTCTTGCCCGAGCCGGTGACGCCGTCGAGCACCGTGACGCCGAAGCCGCCGCGTTTGATCTTGTCCACCAATTCGGCGGCAGCGACGTCCTGTGCCGACGACAACGGCGGACCGGGTAGTCGCCAATCCGGTGTCGGCGGCGGCAACGAAGCGGGCAAAGCAACCGGTGCGAGCAAGCCGGCCGTGGCCATCGCCTTGATCACGCTGGGGACGCACGCTGCGCGGTGCGCCAGGTCGGCCGCGGTCGCGGCACCACCTTCGGCGACAAGTTCGAGAACGCGTCGACGTTGCGGTGTCAGTCGTGAACCCGCATCGTTCAATGCGCGCCGGCCGGCGTCGGCGATCTCATAACCGGCAATGGCGCGCGGCGGTTCGAGTGCGTCAGGCACGCTCATGGTCATGCGCAGCACGGCGCCCGGCGCCGACAGCGTATAGTTCGCGACCCAGTCAACGAATCGCCGCAACTCGTCATGCAACGGCGGCACCGCCAACGTCTCGGCGATGGGCTTGAGCTTGGTCTCGGCGACGCCGGCACGATCGGGGCCCCAGACCACACCGGCGACTCGCCGGCGACCGAGCGGAACGCGTACGAAATCGCCGACGGCGACGCGCAAGCCATTCGTCACGCGATAGTCATAGGCGCCCGCAAGCGGCAACGGCAGCAGCACGCTGACGCGATCGGCGCGCGCCGGTTCGGCGTTGGCAGGGTGCGGCAGCATGGTCTACACTCTCTTACGAAAGGGGGCCCGCCGGAAGTAGGAGGCGCGCATGAAATTCTTCCTCGACACCGCTATCATCGCTGACATCCGCGAACTGGCCGCCACCGGCCTGGTCGACGGGGTGACCACGAACCCTTCGTTGGTCGCCAAATCAGGCCGCAATTTTATCGAAACCGTGCGCGAGATCTGCACGGTCGTGTCCGGCCCAGTCAGCGCCGAAACCACCGCCACCGATCATCCGACCATGCTGGCCGAAGGCCGCAAGCTGGCGAAGATCGCCAAAAACATTGCGGTCAAGGTGCCGCTGACGCCGGATGGACTCAAGACCTGCAAGGTGCTGCGCAGCGAAGGCACTATGGTCAACGTCACGCTGTGCTTTTCGGCGCCGCAGGCGCTGCTCGCCGCCAAGGCGGGCGCCACGTTCATCTCGCCGTTCGTCGGCCGACTCGATGATATCGGCGAATCGGGCATGAATGTCGTTCGGGACATCGTCGAGATCTATCGCCAATATCCCGGCTTCAAGACCGAAGTGCTGGTGGCGTCGATCCGCCATCCGATGCACGTGCTCGAAGCCGCGAAACTCGGCGCGCATGTCGGCACGATGCCGCCGGCGATCATGCGACAACTGTTTGCTCATCCGCTGACGGACAAGGGACTCGCGACGTTCCTCGCCGACTGGAAGAAGACAGGCCAGTCGATCTTGGGCGACGACAAGTCGGCCGCGGCGGCCGAATAGCGGGATTGTGGTGGATCGTACCCGGGATAAAGTCACCGCTTCGCCGACGACGGTCACCGAACACACTGCGACGGCGCCGCAGGTCGTGGCTTACCTGAAGCGTCACCCGGACTTTTTCGCCGAGCATCCCGAGATTCTAGACCTGCTGACGCCGCCGGCCGCACGGAGCGGTACCGGCGTGGTCGACATGCAGCAATTCATGCTCAAGCGGCAGCGCGACGACATCGCCAAGCTCAAGGGGCAGCAGAAGCAGCTGATCAGCACGACACGCGCGAATTTGGCGAGCCAGACCCGCGTCCATAGCGCGGTGTTGACGCTGCTCGCCGCCAGCAGCTTCGAGCAGCTGATCCAGATCGTCACCACCGACCTCGCCATGTTGCTCGAT
>Ga0126371_10004534_pt1 | contig 12240 bp, 14 predicted proteins | sample PanSoiMetaPlot_4_FD_110145 | JGI IMG/M metagenome (GOLD analysis project Ga0126371, IMG submission 110145) | Tropical forest soil microbial communities from Panama - MetaG Plot_4 | ecosystem: Environmental > Terrestrial > Soil > Tropical forest > Bulk soil | place: Panama | collected 2016-02-17
CAGCTCCGGATCTTCCACCGCGTCGCACTTGTTCAGGAACACCACGATGTAGGGCACGCCCACCTGGCGGGCCAGCAGAACGTGCTCCTTGGTCTGCGGCATCGGGCCGTCGGTCGCCGCGACCACCAGAATTGCGCCGTCCATCTGCGCCGCGCCCGTGATCATGTTCTTGATGTAGTCGGCGTGGCCCGGGCAGTCGACGTGCGCGTAGTGACGGTTGCCCGTCTCGTACTCGACGTGCGCTGTCGCGATCGTGATGCCGCGCTCCCGCTCTTCCGGCGCATTATCAATCGTGTCAAACGAGCGGAACTTGTTGTTCGGGTTGTGCTTCGACAACACCTTCGTGATCGCCGCCGTCAACGTCGTCTTCCCGTGATCAATGTGTCCTATCGTCCCCACGTTCACGTGCGGCTTCGACCGGTCAAATTTCTCCTTCGCCATTGCGAGTCTCCTAATTTACTCGGAAGGGAATCCGCCAATGCGGCGCTCCCATTCCGTTAATCCTGCCAGCTTCACATCCAGCGTTTCATAGCTCTCGCAGTACTCCATTCGAAAGCCCTCAAACGCCGCCCGCGAGGTCCACGCATCCAGCGTGAAAAACCGCGTGGGATGCTTGACACTCCGCACCAATTCCACGCCCAGAAACTCCGGAGATCTCCGGAATAGCCGGGCCCAGGTCCCATCCGAGGCATACGCTTCAAGAAAGGCCGCCTCGCAGCCCTGGCGCACTTCAAACTCCCACATCACGACATACACGCTCGGGTCGGAAGCGTGCGCAAATGCAAATTCCTCAGTAATACGCGTACACCTTCAAATACTTTGCCCGCAGCTCGGGCGCAACATGCTCAACCAACGCGAGGTACATCTCGCGAATCTGCCCGCGGTCAGAATCGCCCAGCGCGCCATACAACGCCGGTGTCTTCGCGCCGAGAAACCCATGCGCCAGAATCGCCTCGAACTGCCGCGCGCGCAGCTTTGCCTTCACCACCTGATGAAGAAACTTTGCCGCATTCGCCGGAGCAAAGGCGTCGTGCAATGCCTTTTCCACCTCGGCAAAAGTCTTCTTGTCCTGAACTGGAAGAACCGCCTGCTCAAACATGAATTGCAACGAACTCCGCTTACTTAAATTCTGGAGCGGGAGACGGGAATCGGACCCGCGACCAACAGCTTGGAAGGCTGTGACTCTACCACTGAGTTACTCCCGCTCACACGCTACAGGGCCGACAGCACTTTTTCCACTGTCGGCCTTGGGCGCATTTCCCAATCCTGGAGCTGATGACCGGGATTGAACCGGTGACCTCTCCCTTACCAAGGGAGTGCTCTACCAACTGAGCTACATCAGCCAAAAACCTTACTGCGGACTCTCCTCATCGGACTGCCGGCCCGCGGTCAGGAGAATCCGAAGAGCAAACCCGCCAAGCAGCACGAAGACCAGCAAGCGAATCTTGCCGGAATCCATGGTGCTCCATGCCAAGGTCGCGAGCACTCCCAGAACGAGGAGCGCGACCGCTTTGCGCTGCCAGCCTCGATTCTGCATAGGTGAAACTCACTTCCCTTGCTACAACTCTGGGCCCTTCAAGCCCCTAAATCTTAACTGGTGCACAGGGGAGGATTCGAACCTCCGTAGCTCCTAGGAGCGGCAGATTTACAGTCTGCTGCCATTAACCACTCGGCCACCTGTGCAAACCTTATGGAGCGAGTTTTCCACTTCCCCCAGACACCAGCCATCCTTCCGGAGGCTAAAACCACTCCGGCTTCCTCGGGACGCTGTCAGGTGGAATGACTGCGGATGGCTCGCGCCAATCGAACTCACGCTTCTCTTGCGAGGCCTGGGATTTCTGGAGCTGGCGAAGGGACTTGAACCCCCGACCGTCTGATTACAAATCAGATGCTCTACCAGCTGAGCTACGCCAGCCCGGACAGCCTCATACTCCTTGTTTCAAAGACACTCCCGCGTCCTCTGAAAGAGGGGTACAGCTTCAAAGGTTATCACACGCTGAAGCGCTCTGCAATTACGGTTGCCGGTGCGGACTCAGGCAGATTTTCTCACTTGAGAGGCTTGGAATTCGGGGACTTACGTGTCGACAAAGGTGCAAGTGATGGCATGAGAGACTCCACTCCTCCGCATCTCCATACCGGCACAGATTCTCCCGGCAGGTGTACGGGATCTTGAGCAGTTTTTAGCGGACACCATGCATCCATTGCCTCTCTTGAATCAGTGGAAGCGGCCCAGGTGACTCGCTCATTGCAAAAGAAAATCTGATCTTGCGGGTTGTTGAGTGCTTGGTCCAGAGCACTCCGCCCGGCATTTGCCTCGTCCTGAGAATCAAAGGAGACAGCAACGTGTGAAATGCCGGACTTTAAATAAACAGCGACTCTCTTATATCCGGCTAGACGAACGCGCGTCACTTCTTCTGCAGAGAGGCTTCCTGCCAGCTGGAGCCAACATTGGTTGTGTACATGGTCGGCTTGGTTGATGCTGGGCGATATCAGGACAGCATAGTTTCCTAAGTCGAATTGGCTTGCTGAACTGCCCTGATTCGACTGCGAACCGGACGATGTAGCGGCTGCATTTGCGTCCCGCGTCTGGTTCTGTTGTGTGTTTTGCGTTTTGTGAGAACGATACAGGTATCCAAGGAATACAAGCGCTGCGGCCAGCAAAATGAGCAACCCGCTGATCACAGCCGCTTTTGTACGTCTAGTCGCGGGACTCGCAGTCGCTAGAGGGATAGGCTGAACCTCAGCCGCCAATTCGGAAGTCGGCGCAACATCTTCGCTGGAAGCTACTGTTTTCTCCTTCCGAAAAGTCAGGGGAGGCTTAACGGTAACCGATTGCTCGAGCAACATCGTAGTTCTCTCGAATTCCCGTTCGTAAAGTCGCTTTTGCTGAGTAAGTTCGCGATCAAGCGCAGCCAGCGCCGAATCACGCTCGCGTATCTTTGTTCGCAATTCTTCGAACTCGCGCTCGCGACCTGCTTTTTCCTCTTCCAGCCGCTGTTCCTTCGCGCTCTTTTCCTTTACCGCAGCCGTGACCTTGTTTACCAACTCGTTCCATTTGTCGACCTGCTCGGTGGACCAGCGCGAGGTCACGATCTCAAGGATGTCGGAAAAAGCCGACAGCGTAGCGAACGAAAAAAGGGAACCGGGAGCATAGATATATGGAATTTTCTGTGTTTTATAGGCAAGCAGGGCATCGATATCGACGGGAACACCATGCGTCGTATGAAACGGAATATTAAATTCCTTCGTCAGCTCATTGCGGAAAGAGACTTCGATGTTGTCGAGATAAGGTCTGTCTTTTCGGTCGATGACATCAACTCCCTTATTTATGACCATGGCCCGCAGAACCGATGGAGACTGCATCTCTGCTGCTGCGCGGTTGATGCGGCTGACAAGGTTTCTGTCCTGGTAGAAAGAAGTCACATCGGGTTCAGTGACCACGATGAAGCTATCGGCCAGAGCGCAGACGTCTGTGCTTTCAAATGCGAAGCCGCCGCGGGTGTCAACAAGAACATAGCTGTACTCTCCAGATGCGCGGAGAGCGTCAAACAGCATTTTTACTCCAGCGCGGAATGTGGCCTGATCGAGATCGGGCACAGCCAGCTGCGCGGTCAGTTCAGCTTCGTCGCCATAGAGTCCTTTGCCACTGATGATGGCATCATATGAGACGCCGTGGTCATCTTCCGCACGGCGATGGATCGTGTGCGGTTCAAAAGAAACATTAGAAGTCTTCTGGAAGTCGTGCAGGATCCCGACAAAAGTATTTATTGGGAAAAAAGATCTCACCACATAATCTTTTCCTTTGGGACCGAGCAGGAACAGAGAGAGACCATCCGTGGCCGGGTCACCGTCGATCATCAGCACCTTCTGACCGCCGCGCACCAGGGCATACCCAAAGCAGGAACACATCAGCGTCTTGCCGGTGCCACCCTTGCCACTGCAAAAGGCGATGATCTCGGTTTTTTGCTGCTTTTCGATGACAGTCTCCTAATAGCGTGGCTTCATCCCGGGCCTTTTGATCAGAGGGGGAATATAGGGCTCGAGAATGACTTTCATCTTCAAAATTCCCTGCCGGTTGTTCTGATATGTTCCTGCCTCTTTTGCTTCCTCCGGGCTTGGCGTATAGGAGTAGGCGAGCGCGCCGCTGGCGCCACCTCCGGCCAGACCTGCAAAATCGGTGGATTGCGTAGACATGGTTCTGCTACTTCTTGTACTCGGTTTTGGTGAGTTCCTTGAACTTGCCTCTCAAATCACGGTCGGCGGCAACTATGCGTTTGTAGAGCTCAATTGCGTTAGCGTAGGCTTTGGCGCTATCACCGAGATGCACGACTGAGACGTTCCAGACGCGGTCGAACTCACGGGCCGCGTCCAGAAATAACTCTCTCGACTCGCGATAGGCTTGTGCCTGTTCGGCCGAATTGTAGAAGGTCTCGAGATTGGCGAGAACAGCGAGCACCAGTGCAGCTATCGCCGCAAGAATAGGTATCGCATTTCCTTTCAAGTACCAGAAGACAAGATGATCTCTATTGGCAGCAAGAAGATTGATGATAGCGACGATGCCAGTCCCTATGATGATGATGTGTCGCCAGATACGATACCGGGCCGTGGATGCATCGTATCGTTCGACGCAGATATTCGCGGATTCATACAGATCATTAAGGTAGCCGGTGTAGCGGAGATTGACGTACTCGATCAGTTTGGCTCTTTGCTCCTCGTCCATCTCCTGCCAGCTATCGGCTTCCATGCCGGCAAGATCTGCGCCGGGATCGCCTAACCGCTGTGAGACGGCCCTTCGCCTGTCCACTGGGCCGAATAACGTCTTTCGTTTCATTGCTGGCTCGCTTGCTCTTGGACTCGAATAGCAGGCCCTTGTATCACTTTCGCGGGGGGAACGCGCCAACCAATAGTGGAACTGGTCAGCAGCATATATCAAGCTGTCAGTTCAGTTAACTTCAAAATGCCCAAATATCCGGAGCGGCATGTGTTCTCATGAATTTTCTTGCGCTTGGTTGGCGGGGATGATACCACTCAGGGCTGCGCTCCTCTTGTTCCCGTCAGGCCTACTGCAATGCTCCTCACCAGGAAGAGGTAACGCATGTGGCATCAGCGATGTTCATGGGCAAAAGGACTCTTCCTGGCGATTCTGGCACTCGCCGTCTCCTGCAAAACATCTGACGATGCGAAAGCCGTCGCCGACCAGATGACTGCGGCGGCGAAAGACCTCGGCGATTACTATGACGCCCTCGCCACGCTGGTTGACAACCACGCCAGACTGGAACATTTGCAGCAGGCCACTATTGGAGTACCTTTCGATCAACAAGACATGGCCCAGCTTCAGGATGTTCACGCGGCGCTCGAAAAGCGCGCCGACGCCGCACATGAGCTGGCCAATCTGGCCGAAGCTTTCACAGGGCTCACCGGCTCGACAGCGCCCGCTGATGTGTCAAATTCCGCCGCGAACCTGGGCATGGCGCTCTCAACTGTCCCACAGTTGCCGGGCGCGGCGAATGCCTCGGCCATACTGCAGAATGCCGGACAAATTCTAACGAAGTTCGCCCAGGAACGCGATGAGCGGAAAATGGCAAAAAGCATGGAGCCCACCATGTCGGCGCTTTCGCAAATGTTTTCCCAGGAAAAGCCTGCCTATGACTCCATTGACCGCACATACACTGAGCTGGCGCAAGGCATCGCCCTCGACCTGTTGAGCAAGAACCAGGTCGATCCCGGCAGTCTCATGGATCCCGCGCTCAAGCCCTTTGGCCTCGCTGCCCGCACACCATCCGAACAAGTACCGCAAGGCCTCGCCGACTATGCGAAGGAGCAGATCAGGACACGGGGCGAAGCCGACATCGCTGCACACGCGAAAGCTTCGGACGCAATGGACAGCGCGCTTAAGGAACTGTCAAAACGCACGCATGAATTGGCGACCGGCGGGCGCATGCCCGAACGCGGCTTTACTGTTGAGTTGACCGATGTCGAAGCGTGGGTGAAGCTCATACTCTCACATATGTAGGAGAACCGCCTTATGGGACCGTCGCTGCAAAGCCTCGAAGATCAGTACATGTTGCTCACTCAGAACTTGTCGATGATTCTGGCCGCATGCCCGACGCAGACTGAGCGTGACCAGGTGATGGCGCAATATGTGGCCTCGCGGCGCAACTACTGGAGCAGCCTCCAGAAGATATTCCACGATAATGATCCAACAGTCGCTTCGCTCGTCCAGGAAATGCATGACGAGCAGCAGAAGATCAAAGACTGCACAAAGCATCTGAACGACATCGCAAGAGTCATTGACATTATCACCGACGCGGTGAACGTTGGCGCCGCCCTTGCCGGCGAAGCTGTCTGAAGCTCCATCCCGCCGATACCCTGTGGAAGAATCAAGACATGGGCAGTAAGTTAGAAAACGGATTTGCGTGCAGCGTCTGTGGGGCATGGCACGAGGTACTGCCCTTGAGCTACAGCGTGAAGGCTCCTCAGGCCGTGACCGCGATTCCGTTGGACGAGTTGGATAAGCGCGTGGTCATCACTCCCGACCAGTGCGTGATTGACGGCAGGGATTTTTACCTGCGCGGACGAATTCTCGTGCCCATCATCGGTCTGGATGAGCCATTCATCTGGGGTGTATGGGCCGAGATCAGCCCAAAAAACTTTATCCGGACAAATGATCTCTGGAATGTGTCCGGGCGCGAGCACGAACCGCCATTTTCCGGCTGGCTCAACACGGAGCTCTTTCTCTTTGGTAACACTATTAATCTTGAAGTAAGTGTACAAACGCAGGCAGTCGGACGGCGGCCGCAGTTCACCGTCTCCGATCCGGACCATCCACTGGCCATCGAGCAGCGCAATGGCATTACTCTGAGGCGCGTCGAGGAGATCGCGGAAGCCATCCTGCATCGCCCTTCCTGACCATAAATACTGCCGGATGAGATGATGAGGACAGTCACCAAGGAGCGCTCTTGAGAATTCGCCGTCGCACGAGGATCACGATTGGCGTAGTCGTGATCATTCTCCTGCTATTGGCTGTTGCCGTTTACCTGCGCAAGAAGGCCCCGCCCGAGGCGGCCCGGCTGCTGCCCGAATCGGACGGCATCGTTTATCTCAATCTGCGGCCTATCCGGACATTTACACATTTTGATCAGCACCCGGTAGCGCACGACCCCGACTACCAGAACTTCATCGACGCCACCGGCATCCAGTTCGAGCGCGATCTTGATGAAGCGGCATTCGCGCTGCACCGCATGTCCAACCCTGCAGGGCCAAATGGTTCCGTCGCGTTCTCCGAGGTCTTCGTCGGCCATTTCGATGGACGCCGCCTGATCAGTTATCTCGAAGGCATCTCCACGTCTCAGGAAGTCTATGCCGGACACACAATCTACAGTGTCCCCAGCGATGGCCGCACAGTCCGCGTTACCCTGCTCGGCTATGACATGGTTGCGGTGAGCAATACCCCGACTGCCGAACAGATCCACTCCATGCTGGATCGCTACCGTTCAGCTGCGCTGCCATTTTCCGGCTCCAGTCTGCTGACAGACCACTATGAAGAAGTGCCGCTGCTCTCGCTTGCCTGGGGTATCGGGCAGATCGGCCTTCCCTTTGGCGATAGCGGAGATGTGAGCGTCCTGGGCTTTCGCCTGCCCATCCATTTTGATTCGACCTTCATCGCTTCGGTGCGCTGGACAGGGGCGCTGCGGCTGCGCGTCGAAGAGCTTGCGCCTACTGAAGAAGCGGCGACAGCATCCGCCGAATCTGTGGAACTGCTGTTAAATTTCGCCCGTAACGCGGAGAACGTCGCCCCGGGTATCACTGGCGCGGAACTGAAACCGCTGCTCGACAGTATTCAGATCGAGCATCACAGAGATCGCGCAGTGCTGCATGCAACACTGCCTCCCCAATTGCTGGAGCGTTTGCTCACTCCCCCGGAAAAGCTGCAGCAGCAATTGCCTTTGCCGCCCGGCGGTAGTAAATAACTTGCGTCTACCATGGATTCAAACGGCATCTTAGTGGTTAGACCACCCAGATCAGCCTGAAGTGCCGCTGGGTCCATAAACATTGCTGGAGGAACTGAAAGTATGAGGAGACAATCCCTGAACGTTGCTGTCGCCATGGCAACGTTCGCTGCTGTTGCTTTACTTGCTTCCCCGCTGCTCCCCGAAGGCCCGACATCAGGCCCGGTCATTACTGGCAAGGCGGCTTTTACCGATTACACACAGGAAAAGCCGGGCATCCGCCGTAAAATCACACTGGCCGACCTGCCGCAACCATACGCCACCAAAGGTGTGGACAATGGCGCGCAGATGATCAAGCGTCCCGATGGCGCATGGCCGCAGGCCCCCGCTGGGTTCAAGGTCACGCTTTATGAGGGTGGATTGGTACAACCCCGGTTGATTCGCACTGCGCCCAATGGTGATCTTTTCGTAGCCATGAGTTCCAGCAATGAGATTATGGTCTTCCGCGGAGTCGGCGCTGACGGCAAACCGAAGCAGGTAGAGAAATTCGCCGATGGACTGAGCCAGCCCTTCGGGATTGCGTTCTATCCCTCCGGGCAGAATCCCCAGTGGGTCTATGTCGGCAACACTGATTCCGTGGTGCGCTTCCCCTACAAGAATGGCGACATGAAAGCCCGTGGCCCCGCCCAGAAGCTTGCCGACCTTCCTGGGGGCGGGCGCCTGCGCGGCGGCGGCCACTGGACACGAGACATCGTCTTCTCGCAGGACGGCACGAAGATGTTTGTCTCGGTTGGCTCGCACTCGAATGTTGATGACCCTGATACGCATCCGGCAGAATTCCATCGCGCCGACGTGCTCGAATTCACACCTGAAGGAAAGTTCATCAAGGTCTATGCCTACGGCATCCGCAACTGCGTGGGCGAAGCCGTCAACCCGACGACCGGCCAGCTATGGTGCTCGACCAACGAGCGCGACATGCTGGGCGACGACCTTGTGCCCGACTACATTACCCATATCGAAGAAGGCGGCTTCTACGGCTGGCCCTGGTGGTACATGGGCGGACATCAGGACCCGCGGCTTGAGGGCAAGCATCCTGAACTAAAGGACAAGGTCATCACGCCGGACGTCCTGCTCCAGCCGCATTTTGCTTCTCTCGAAATGAATTTCTATGAAGGCTCTCAATTTCCCGCGGATTACAAGGGCGACGCCTTCGCTGCCGAGCATGGCTCCTGGAACAAGTCCAACCGCGTTGGCTACGAAGTGATTCGCGTGCCCATGCAGGACGGCAAAGCCACCGGCGAATACGATGATTTCCTGACCGGTTTCACCACAGCAGACGGCCATGTCTGGGGACGTCCTGTCGGAGTGGCAGTCGGCAACGACGGCTCGCTCTTCGTCACCGACGACGGCTCAGGCTCGATCTGGCACGTCACCTATACCGGCAAGTAAAACCTGATTTCAGCGGCGCTCTTCCCTTCCATTTCTGCATGCAGCAGAATGGTGGACGGGAGGAGCGCATATGCCTACTGCCGAAGATTTTCCTTACGAAACGCGGCTCAACATACTCCACGAGCCGCTTGAAGTCATCGACGAAAAAGCTCTCTCAAGCACTTGCACGTACAAGTGGTTCAATCAGACGCTCTGTCAGGTGAATGGTTCTGTCGTCCGCCTCGGCGTCATCGAGGGCGAATACCACTGGCATAAGCATGACAACGATGATGAGTTCTTTTATGTCGTCGAAGGCGAGTTATTAATTGATCTCAAACATCGTACGGTCAGCCTTCAGCCAAGGCTAGGCTTCGTGGTACCGAAGGGAATAGTTCACCGCACCCGCGCGCCCAAGCGAACTGTCATCCTGATGGTGGAAAACGTCGGGATTATTCCGACAGGAAATTAATCGCCGCTCTTGGGAACAGAAAAGCCGCCAAATTCGGCGGCTCTTTCATTTCACAGATGGTGCTCTAATTCGATCCGCCAACGGCAGATGCGCTGCTCACGCTGGCAAGCTGCTGCATGGTTTCGCGCAGGTACTTGTGCGGGTTCACCGGCGTATTGCGAATGCGGACTTCATAATGCAGATGCGGACCAGTGCTGCGGCCGCTCATGCCGACATATCCAATTATCTGACCGCGCGTCACCTGCTGGCCTTCGGTCACAGCAAAGCCAGAAAGATGTCCATAGCATGTCTTGACGCCGTATCCGTGATCGATGATGATTTCCCGCCCATAACCGGAAGCGCGGTCCGCCATTTCCACCGTACCGTCTGCGGTCGCGCGGACCGGCTCGCCGAATGTGGATGAAATATCAACTCCGGCGTGGAAGGCGCCCTCACCATTGAATGGGTCTTCGCGCTCGCCAAACGAACTCGTCACAGGGCCGACAACCGGCCACAACGATGGCGCATTCGCCAGGCTTAACACATCGTCCAGGCTGCCGAACGGATGCCGCACGCCAAGACCAAACGACTGGTAAACCTGGCCAGAAAGCGCGGTGCGGCGCAGCGCAGCCAACTGATCGCGCGACTGCGTGTAAGCCTGCTGGGTGAAATCATCAGAGTTGTCGGCAACCACTGGTGCGGAGGCTGTTACCGCTGCTTTCGCTGAAGTCAGCTTGTTCTGGCGCAAACCATAAAGAGCGCTGACCTCGTTCGCCAGAGATCCCAGCGATGCCGCCTGCACATCCTTTTCGTGGGCCACCTGCTCAAGCTGCGCATAATCCTTGCGAAGGACTTCGCGCTGCGAGCGGACCTCATTGAAGCTGGCCGTCTTCAGCAACATGCGCGAATAGGAACCCGCCATGCCTGTAATCGTGAACGCGCCTACAATAGCCGCCGCCACAAAGATGTAGGCGTAATGCAGAGGAACCGGAATCTTCCGGAGCCGCCCATCTTTTTCGCGCGCAACAAAAATAATGTAGAAGCGTTTACTCACAGTCTTCTCGTCCGGGGAAACTTGCCTTGCCGAAGACCACCCCGCTTTGCGGCAAACGTGTTAATTCCGTAAGCGTCGCGGAAGCAGGGTTTTCAGGTATTCTCAAAAGACCCTATCAGTTTGATAGATGCGGGTCAACCACTAGTTCGGCGAATCTTTCCTCCCTTCACCCCTTTAGTAATGGGTGACTCTCTCGTATGCGAGCTGCCCCAAGTTTGGTGCAACTCAATGCCAGATCGTGACAGCACGGTATGCTGGACAGCGTGTCCCAGAAGCGGAAACCCCCATCCATAGGCGAGAAGGCGCTGATTCGCGCGCTCCGCTCTCGCGCCAGAGGGAGCGGAGCTTCCGTGCGATTGGGCATCGGCGATGACTGCGCCATTTTGCATCCGCCTGCCCGCAGCGAAATTGTTGTCACCACGGACTTATCCCTGGAACAGGTCCATTTCCGGCGCGACTGGCACATGCCTGAATCCATAGGCCATCGGTGTCTGGCGCGAGGTCTAAGCGACCTCGCAGCCATGGGCGCGAAGCCCCTGGCAGCATTCCTTTCGCTCGCCGTTCCGGCCGAGCTCACTGTCGCTGGCAGGGGACCGAGCTGGCTGGATCGCTTCATTGGCGGCCTTCTCGCATTGGCTGACCGATACCATGTTCCACTCGCAGGAGGCGATACTGCCCAGTCACCTCTCTTTGACGAAGCCGGATCCCCGCAGACGGGGATGGTATCAGCGGACATTGTTCTCCTTGGCTCAACTCGCAGAGGCCGCGCTCTTCTCCGCTCCGGTGCGAAAACGGGTGACATCCTCTACCTCACTGGTGCTCTTGGAGGAGCTGAGGCCGAACTTCTGGCGCTGGGACGCAGCCCACAGTCCTTTCGCAGGCTCACAAAAGCTGCGCCGAAACATCCCCATCTTTACCCTGAGCCGCGTCTGGCGGTGGGATCAAAGCTCCTGGCTTTGCGCGCAGCAACTGCGGCAATCGACGTGAGCGATGGCCTATCGACCGATCTCGCACACTTGTGCGAGGAATCGGGATTGTCTGCTGAGATCGAGGCGGCTGCCATCCCCATCCACCCGTTGGCGCGAAAAGCAGAAAAAGATGGCTGGATTCCCTCGGCACTGCACCTGGCTCTACACGGCGGCGAGGACTACGAACTACTCTTTACTGCGTCTCCGCGAACGAAAATCCCGGCAAAAATCGCAAGCGTGCCGGTGCACGCTATCGGGCGCATGAAGGCTCATCGCAAAGATAAGCCGCTCATCGAAATGACCGGAGCAGACGGCAAGCAGACGCCGATTAATGCTGGCGGCTGGGAGCATTTTCGGTGAGATCGCACCCGCTCTGCAGAGATCAGTAGGCGG
>Ga0126371_10004535_pt1 | contig 12239 bp, 12 predicted proteins | sample PanSoiMetaPlot_4_FD_110145 | JGI IMG/M metagenome (GOLD analysis project Ga0126371, IMG submission 110145) | Tropical forest soil microbial communities from Panama - MetaG Plot_4 | ecosystem: Environmental > Terrestrial > Soil > Tropical forest > Bulk soil | place: Panama | collected 2016-02-17
TATTGGTAGGCCAGACACCGATAAATGAGGATTCTGTGCTACATCCTGGAACCAATAGCGAAAATCTTCCGTAGTAAAAGGATGACCGTCAGACCATTTATGTCCTTTGCGGAGATACAGCGTGAAGACGCGGTTGTCTTCGACTTCAAACGCTCTCAGGATATCGGGCACCAGATCAAGGGAAGGCGTGTATCCAACCAACCTCGCGTAACCGTAAACCACCATCATCCGAGTGTCTTTGGGACCCGCCATCAGCATGCGCAAACTGCCCCCGTGCGTTCCAACGGACGCGAGCACCGCCACCGCGGGCTCTTGCGGGATGCGATCATCGACTTTCGGTAGCTTTCCGTCCGCTACATCCTGCAAGAAAAACGGCGTCTCCTGGAGCTCGGCCCCCGACACATCCGGTACCACCGCGGAAACTCCGAGCGCCACTCCCAGCTGCATGACCTCCCGCCGCGTGGGGTTGACCTCATTCATCGGCGTCGGACGCGGCTCATGCACGCGCGCGATTTGTCGTCCAGCCGCTCAGTGACAAGGGCGCGGCATCGGCTTCCACACCATGACCAGGAGCGATCTCGATCAATCGCAGAGGATTTGCCGGATCGCGCCGAAACGGCGTCGGCCAGGCTCCAGGATCCGACGCCTTGTCTGCAAGCAACCGATTAAAGTCTAATCGTCGGGATGGATCAGGTGCCGGTACCGCAGCAAGTAAAGCCTGCGTATACGGATGTATCGGGTTTCTAAACAACGTGTCACGATCGGCGATTTCCACAATACGACCGGCACACATTACTGCAATACGATCGGCAATATAGTCGACGACAGCAAGATTGTGCGAGATGAAAAGGTAGGTGAGCGACAGTTTTTGTTTTAAATCCATCAAAAGGTTAAGGATTTGCGCCTGGATCGAAACATCGAGAGCCGAGGTCGGTTCATCGCAGATGACGAGGCCAGGCCGCAGCGCAAGAGCGCGGGCAATGCCGATACGCTGTCGCTGACCCCCAGAAAAGCTGTGCGGGTAACGCTTGACGTGGCGCAAATCGAGCCCCACGAGCGCGACGAGCTCGTGAACCATTTCGCGTCGCGAGCGGGCATCACCGACACCGTGGATCACCAGTGGTTCTTCGATGATATCATAAACTGTCATTCGCGGGTTGAGAGAGCCGAATGGATCCTGAAATATAAACTGCACCTGCCTGCGAAACTGCTTCAGGTCCTCGCCTTCTAGCGAGAGGACGTCGATCAATCGCCCGTGATCATTGAAAGCGATTGTGCCAGTATCAGGAGTGACGGCTCGCAATAGCAATTTGCTGAGAGTCGTCTTACCACAGCCGCTCTCGCCGACGAGGCCTAGACATTCGCCGCGCTTAATCTTGAGGGTGATCCCGTCGACGGCAAGTATCCGCGGACTGGCTTTTCCGGAACGAAAGAGCCCGTTTTTGCGAAGGGAATAGCTCTTTTTGATGTCGACGCATTCGAGTAGCGGGCCGTTCGCCTCGGCCGGCCACGCCCTCCTTTCCGCCATCAGATGAGGCGCATCTCCGGACTTCACCTCACGTATCGGCACCAAGCGCTCGCCGGGCTTCATATCAAAGCGCGGAACCGCGCGCAGCAGAGCCTTCAAGTACGGGTGCTCGGCCCGGCGGAAAATGTCGTCGAGTGTCCCGCTCTCCATTACTGAACCGCGATACATGACCACGATTTCTTCGGCGACATTCGCTACAACGCCGAGGTCATGAGTTATCAACAACACCGCCATACCGAGCTCGCGTTGGAGCTCGAGGATCAGCTTTAAGATCTGCGCCTGGATCGTCACGTCGAGCGCCGTCGTCGGCTCATCCGCGATCAACAGCGCCGGGCGGCAGACCAAGGCCATCGCGATCATCGCGCGCTGCCGTAACCCGCCGGACAGCTCGAATGGATAATTTTTCAGACCTCGCTTCGGATCCGAAAAGCCGACGAGGCGCAACATTTCCTCGGTCAACTGGGCGGCCTCGGAGGCGGTCACCGATCGATGAAGACGCAATGCCTCGCTAACCTGATCGCCGATTGTATGCAACGGCGACAGGGACGTCATAGGTTCCTGGAAGACGATCGAGATCCTGCCACCGCGGATCGCGCGCATGGCCGCGCTGTCGCTTGCGAATTTCGCGATGTCAACAACGTTGCCGTCAAGCCGGGGATCCGCGAACAGAACCTCGCCACGGGTAATAACGCCGTTGCGCGGCAATAAGCGCAGAATGGTTTGGCTGACAACCGATTTGCCCGATCCTGATTCACCAACCAGCGCGACAACCGATCGCGGGCGCACGCGAAACGAAACACCGGTGACCGCACGGATAAAGCCGCCCGGTGCGGTGAAACGGACGTGGAGATCACGGATTTGGAGAAGATCGGTCACACAGCGTCTCCCGCCGCTTCTCCTAATCCGGCCGCGACGGGGGAGACGCGGACGCGGAGAGCCTGAACATTGACTGATGTGGCCGGGTCTAACAACAGCCGACGCATTTCGGCAGCTCTGACAGACGCCGTTACGAGTTCGACGAACCCGTCGATCCGGCTATCGACACGCAAGACCGACCCTCCTGCGCGAAGCTCTAGCTGCATCCACCCTTCGCGACGATCGCGGCGGGTGGAATAATAGGTTAGCCTCACGCGATCGAGCTCGGCCCAACTAATCGAGATCTCGCGTAAGCCAGACGCGCGCAGACCCGTCTCGGTCAAATCGATCCATGTCCCATGCCGAAGCATGGTCCGAATGCCAAAGACGGCAAAGAGTCCGCCAAATCCACACAGCAGCGTCGCTTCCACGACCCCAACCGGAGCGACGAGCAGAATGGCTATGGTTGGCAACACCCCGGCCGCAGAGCGTAGATAATCTGCGAGCATTGCCGAGGCTGGGTACGCGTGCTGTCTCATGCCGTATCAGGGATCGAGTGATCGAAAACTTCCGTACCGTCGAGCCAGCGCGCCGCCGTATGGCCGGTGGTCACCTCTACGAGCCGCTTGAGGAAGACGTAGGTTGCGTCATCTTGCACAAGGTGGTGGGAGAGAAGGCCCGTTGGCTCGTCGGCGCACACCTCACCGAGCCGGCGCGCCCGCAAATGCCAAACGAGGCCGCCGAGCGCCATCTCCTCGCCAATAAAGCGCAGACCGTTCTTCCACCCGACGAGATCGACATGCACGTTGACCGCGACGATGCCAGGAGCGGCTCGCGCCGTTCGGCGCGGGGCAATGCACGAGATTGCTGAGACCCCGCAACCACTCATCAGCGAGAGGTGAGAATTATCGAAGCGGTTCCACGGAGGCACCAGAACCGGCAGTGCGAGTGTGCCAAAAAGCTCGCGCAGCCGCATTCTTCCGGCGCTGATGTCGCGATCTACCTCGTTATTCGGGCGATCCGCTGGAAACTCGCTTTTTTTTCCATGGCCCGCATGGGTTACGTGGCGCCAGCCGTGCTGAAGGATAACAAAGGGAGCTTGTGAGAGGGATCCGGTGTATCGAGCCACCCAGGCGGCAAGGGCCTCTTCCGCCGGCGCCGGAATGACGGCGAGCGCGATAGGGACCCCTTGCGCCACAGACATTAAACGGTGCAATTGCAGCGTCGGTGCGACAGCGTCGTCGTCACGCCACCACAGCGTCGCCATCCGCCCGACGGCGTGCCAGCGGTCGAGTTCGTCGATCAGATCAGGCCAGCTCGCCCCGATCATCGCGACAAAAGCCACTTCATGACTGGATAATATCGATAGTCGGCGGCAACGCCAAACTCTCGAGGGAATGTTTACTAACGTTCGGACCACTACGGATCATATGGGAAATCAACCTGGCGGTCCGGCGCGCGCCATCGGTGTCGAACGCGACGACCGCAGGGCGGTGGGAGATCGCGCGATCGATCGCCTGTGCGAGTCGCTCGGGCCCCAACTCGACTTCATGAACCAACTGGAGAGCGCCACGAGCAGCGAGGTGTACGGCCCGCAAGCTTTGCTCGGTCTCGCGCTCGGCAGCAAACGGCACGACGACAGCCGCCACTTGGGCAGCGACCACATCAAGTATCGTGTTATACCCGGCCTGACTCACCGAGACGCAGCATTGCCGCAGGATCTGTGGAAAGTCTGGTCGGTAGCGTTCGAGTATCACCCCTTGGGAGAGCTTCCCAGCAAGGGCCGCATATTCTGGCTCGGGTAAGTTTGGGCCGGTGAGGAGACGCCAGTTAAGGTTCGCCAAGCACCCGTCGCGACGAGCCTCGATAGCGGTCGCAAGCAGGGCACCGCCGACGGCTCCTCCGCCCACCGAGACGACCACCTCGTCCTTCCCGACGCTCTCGTCTGAAATTGCCACGGCCTCGGATCGTTCGGCCTCAGCAACGTATCCCGTATACACGAGCCGATCCGCGATTTCTGACGCAAGGGGGAAGCTCGCCGCTAGTGGTATAAAGGCGGGGTCGCCGTGGACGAGCACGAAATCGAAATCCGCACGAACTCGATCGAGGATGTCACGGCGGCGCCTTTCATCATCAGGCACGACCACGATGTCTCTTACCGAACAAAGTACGAGTGGTCGCGGATTGCTCAAATGGGCCGCAGCAATGAGTTCGTCCAATTCAAACCGAAACGCCCGCCTCCCGAACGGAAACGCCTCGATCAAAATAGCGCTCCACTGACCCGAGCGGAAAGCCGTCAGCAAGGCGGCACGCCGCGCATGCCGTAGGTCGTCGTCGATCGGCCGACCAGCTGTGTCGACCAATTCCTTAAACGTCGGGTCACCGGCCCGAATAGGAGGCAATTGCACAATTCGATCTGCAGGGGCACGCGGCAAGCCCGGAAACTGCTCTCCTCCTGACACGAGTGTCACCTCGAGACCTTCTTGCGCAAGCGCGTCGACGATACGCATAGCGCGGCGCAAATGCCCGATCCCGAGCAGATGTTGAACATAAAACAGGACAGAGTTCGTCACGGACGATCCTCGACCCGCGAGCACGCGCTGCTTAAACGACAGACCATATCGATCACCGCACCGAGGCGCCAAGCAGCCGCCGATAGATCGTGGTTCGCTCGCACATGTTGCTGCGCGGCCGCGCCGAAAGCGGCCCGGCGGGGGCCGTCGATAATCAGAGTCCGCACGGCGTTGGCAAAGGCTGACGCATCGCCTGGCGGAACAAGAAGCCCGGTCACTCCCGAACGGACGATCTCACTCACGCCGCCAGCGTTCCCCGCAACTACCGGCAACCCGCTCGCCTGCGCCTCTAGTAAGGCCATTCCGTATGACTCATTGACGGCCGGCCACACGCAGAGATCGGACGCGGCCAACCGTACGCCAATAGCCGTGGGTGCAAGCGCCCCCGCCCACGTCACGCGATTGCCGATCGGGCGGAGCGCCTCCCTGACTTGGGTTCGCGCGGGCCCGTCACCGATCACCTCCAATGACCAAGCTAGGTCCGACAACCGTGACAACGCTTTCCCAAGAATTTGGTATGAAGCGAGCTTGTCACCATACCGCATCATTGCGACTGCGATCAGGCGCGGCGGTCCGAGGTTGGTGGGGGAGCGAACGGAATAGGGTGCAGCATCAATAAACGGTTTGATCGCGACCCACCGCCCACCGTCCCTTAACAGTGGCAGGACGCATTCCCGGTCTGCGGGATTGAGCCCGATCACCGCGTCGGCGCGCATGATCGCTGTCGCAGCCGCACGGTGACTCTCGGCCCAGGCGCCCAACTTCTGTTTTGGCGCGCTCGAGGCTTCGGCAACGACATAGGGTATGCGCAGTGTGTCTGAGATCATCGGCCCCAGCCAATCTGGCGCCTTATGGTAGAGGTGATAGGTAAACCAAAGATGCGGAGCAGTTTCTGGTGCCGCGTGGCAGCGCCGAAGAAAGCGGCGCGCGAGGCGCCCGCCGAGGATGCCCAGGCGAGCCTGAAGCAGGCGATCACCGCGCCCGTCATAGCTGCGAAATCGGGAGGCTACAAACGGGTTGTGCCCCGCAAGCCGGAGGGCCGCGAAGAAGAGCTGCGCTACTCGACGGTCGCCGGACGGGACCGGGTGATCCGGAGGTTTCAGAGGCGCGTAAAAAGCGATACGCAGTCCGTCGTACCCCGATACGAACACCCTAGGCGGATCCCCTGACCAGCTCGGCTAGGTCAGGCAGACCGATTTCCATCTCTGTCGGCGATCGTCGGATGAGCCCGAAGCGCGCCGCGAGCCGCTCGATGCCTGGCGACATCGAAAACAAGCGACGCACACGGCGTTCGCCGGCTTCGCCAAAACGGAATCGCGCCGCAGGGTCGCGGATCAAGCTTTCCAGTGCGTGCGCCAGAGCAGCCGGATCAGCCGGCGGCACCAATAGACCGGTCGAAGCGTGCTCGATCAGCTCCGGAATTGCCGAAACATTGGTCGAGATACAGGCGAGTCCCTGGCTTTGCGCTTCGATCAGCACGTTCGGGAGGCCGTCCCGATCGCCGTCCTTCGCCACCTTCGAAGCAAGCACGAAAAGATCAGCCTTCCGATACGCATCGAGGACCTGCGGCTGCGCAAGCGCGCCACGCCATTCGATGCGATGCGACAGGCCCAGATGCTCAGCCTGTTGTCGCAATGCCGAAGCGAGCACACCACCGCCGATGTGAACAAAGTGCCATTCGAGGCCGGCCGGCAGACGCGCCAGAGCCTCAAGCAGATCGTCATAGCCCTTTTTTTCGACCGCTCTGCCGACAGAGAGTATCATCACCGAATGCTGTGGGTCGCTGCCGTCCCGCGCCTTCAAATGCGGCGGCGGCGGAGAATATCGGTCGAGATCGAGGCCATGGTAACACAACCACACTGAATCCCTGCGAGAAGCGAGGTTCGCGAGATGAGCACGGGCGGCCTCGGTGCAGGTCACCACCCATCTTGCTTCGGCTAGCTTCAGCCGTTTTTCCCACTCGGGAAGGGTCCAGATGTCCCTAGCGTGCGCCGAAGCGCTCCAGTCAAGGCCAGTGATCGCTGCGGCATAGCGGGCTACCGAGGCGGGGGTGTGCAAAAAATGCGCATGAAGATGACCGACGTCGCGTGGCAGCTCGGCAGCCATCACCAACGCTTGGCCAAAGCGACGAATCCGGTTCGGCGTCCAGTCTCGACGCAGGTCGGAGAGCCACGCGGCCCGCGCCGTCTTATAGCCGCGAAGCCCCCGGCAACGCAGCCAGCTACGCCAAACCCGGACCGGCTCCTGATAAAGATATTCCGGCAAATACAAAACGGCGGCGTGTATGAGATTGTGGACGGGATGAGTGGTTCGGTCCGTAGGATGGCGCAGCGAAACGATCAGAATCTCAAGCCCACGGCGCTCAAGAGCGAGGATCTCCTGAGCAATAAAGGTCTCCGAAAGCCGCGGATAGCCTTTGAGGATGAATGCAATGCGACCCGGCATTCCGGCGGTCGTCGCCAAGTTACGTCCCGTAGCGAGCTCGCGCCGCAAGACGGCCCGCTCGGCCTCTGTCGAGCCATTTCCGCGCTAATCGATTAACCACAGGCATGCCGTCGAGCAGGCCCGGGATAAACGCGGCCGAAGGAGGCGGCTGATGGGTCAGGCGCCGAATCGAGGCGGCCATTTTGCGGGGGTCACGCCCCGCTTCTTCTGACAGCATCGACAGCAGGCCAAGCTCTGCAGCGCGTTCGGTCCTGATAAACTGCTCCAGGCGTGGTGCTGTTCTCGGGACTATCAACGCAGGTTTGTCGAAGGACAGGATCTCACAGAATGTGTTGTAACCGCCCATGGCGATTACACCGGCGGCGCGTGCCATCAAGCTCTCGAGTCGCGAATTGAAGGTGATCGCGCGGACGTTTTCGAGCCGGGCGGCTCGGCTCGCGAAAGCCACCCGCTGCTCAGGCGTCATGAACGGCCCGAAGACGAGTAAGACGGGATGCGGGATGGCTCGATCGTATTCATAAGCGGATAAGACGAGATCGATCAGCGCCTCGCCATCCCCACCGCCACCGGGCGTGACAAGCAAGAATTCAGTATCGATGATCCCGGCCATCTCCGGCGTCAGCTGAAGTTCGCCGGAGGTGCGGCGTAAATAGCCGGTATAGACCATCCGCTCGCGCACGCTGGAGGGCACCGCAAGACCGGCGAGGGGATCGCAGATTTGCGGCAGGCCATAGACCCAGATCTCGTCGTAATACTCCTCTAGCGCAGGCACCGCTTGCTTGCGTTCCCACTCGCTCTCAAGCGCTTCGGGGTCGTCCATCACGTCCCGTAACCCGAGAATCAATGCAGTGCCGCGCCGCTGCAGCAAATCGAGCGTATCGCGCACCTCACCGCGCAATCCCAGCGGTTCCTTGTCGACGATCAGCAGGTCAGGATCGAAGATATCCGCCGTATGGCGAATGATCGACGAGCGCATCGCCAGCGTCTCATCGATGTCGATATGGAGATTGAGCGAGACGTATTCGCCATTGCGGAGCTTGATGACGCCGGGAACCCGTACAAAATCAACTCGTGAACGGAAATCGAAGCTGCCGATGATCGGCGAACCGGAAAGGATGAGGATAGAGACGGCCGGATCAGCCTCAACCAGCGAATGCGCGATCGCCCGACAGCGCCGCAAATGGCCCAGTCCGAAACTGTCGTGGCTATAAATAAGTACCCGCTCGTGATGACGGCGAATGGTCACACAGGGTCTCTCGCAAACACGCTTTCGGACTATTGCATAACGGACGACCCCGCGAAATGTTCTTTTCATGATAGCCATGATCATAAGGGGTGTTGCAGGCGATCGGCCCGTTTCGGCCAGAGGTTTTGTCGTTTGTGCTTTTGTTCAGAGTATAGCCAGAGCTGTGAAACCAGGATGTTCTACACTTTGGCAAAACACAAGCCAAGAATCCGCAGTGCGCCGCACTAACTACCGATTATTTTACCCTGCTGGACCATTGACAGGGACCGATGATCTAGGAACCATTAACGTGATCGTTTCCCCTTATCCCGCCTTTTTGTTTGATGAAACCCATGCCGATCGCGACTGCTCGCCAACCTACACCAGTCCGAGGTGCGACACGAAAAGCACATTCCGTCACCTCTTTAAGCCCCTTCCTGACCGTCGCTCCCGGGATGCTCTCGAGGGTGTTTCATCCCGCAATGGCAATCCGGGCCCCGTCCGGAATTTGACCGTGTGTCCACCCTCGGCGGTGATAAGGTGGCGAATCACGGCTCGGCTTGCAGCCCAAAGCCGGCCCTCTCGCCGTTGGTAGGAGCATCGAATGCAATGTACAAAACACCCAGAGGAGGGAGGAAATGAGCCTCAAACAAGAATTTGAATTACTTCGCCGCGTACCGTTTTTTGCAGAAATCGAACCGGCAAAGCTAAAGCTCTTGGCGTTCACCAGCGAACGCGTAGCCTTTGAACCGGGTAGGCAGCTTTGCCATCAAGGAGATTCCGCCGACGCAGCCTACCTCATCATGGACGGCCATGCCGAGGTAATCGTCGAGACATCCGGGGGGCCGGTGATCGTCGCGACGCTGGGTCCGAACGAAATCGTCGGCGAAATCGCAATCCTCTGTAACGTGCCGCGTACGGCCACCGTTCGCGCCAAAGATCGGCTAATTACGTTGCGAATTTCGAAGGAGCCGTTCATGCGGATGGTGCGGGAGTTCCCGAATATGGCGATTTCGATCATGCAGGAGCTGGCCTTTCGCCTCGAAGCGACGAACAATCAATTGCGCGGCGCCCTGGCCGAAGTAGAGCGATTGCGGGAGACCGCGGGCGTCGCCGCGTAGTCCCTCGTGAGCCGGCTCGACAGCTTTATCCGCCGACTGCAAGCGCAGCGCGCCTGCCTTGAGGCGGCTGCCGATTTAGTGCATAACTTGGACGGCGACGTGCTCGAGCTTGGCCTCGGTAACGGTCGCACTTACGATCATCTCCGCCAACTCTTTCCGCGCCGACATATTTACGTTTGCGAGCGCGCGGTCGCCGCGCATCCGGGGTGTGTTCCACCCCCCGAGCGCCTTCTACTTGGCGATATGCGCGAGACGCTGCCGTCCGCCAGCGCGCACCTCTCCGCTCGCATCGCCCTCGCCCATTTTGACCCCGGGGATGGCAATGCCGCGTCCAGCAGGACGCTCGCAGACGAGCTCGCCCCCTTGATCGTACCCCTCCTGCGCTTAGAAGCAGTGCTCGTCAGCGAACCCGCGATCGCCATTGAAGAGTTGGTTCCCCTGCCCCTGCCAGACGGCGTCGAGGCGGGCCGTTACAATCTGTATCGCCGCGTCAGTCTCCGATCGTCACCATCACCGGGACATGATCTGAGGCCCCGCTCCAGCCTCGGCTATCACGGTAAACACGAGCTTCCGTGAGGGCAGTGACGAGCGACGGCGACACCCAGATGTGATCAAGACGTCGGCCTCGATCGGAGGCTGACCAGTCGCGCGCGCGATAGCTCCACCAGCTATAGAGACGCTCCTCGGGCGGCACGAAATGCCGCACCGCGTCGACAAATCCGCCCGCCTTCTGCAGCCGCCCAAGCCGCTCGACCTCGACTGGAGTATGGCTGACCACAGTCAACAGCTGCTTGTGCGACCAGACATCTGTCTCGAGAGGTGCAATGTTGAGGTCGCCTAGCGCGATCATCGCTCGACCGAGTTGCCGCTCCGCCGCGAACCATGCCGTGACTTCATCGAGGAATTGCAGTTTATGGGCGAATTTCGGGTTTGTCTCGGGATCTGGAACATCGCCTCCCGCCGGCACGTAGATATTGTGAAGCTCGATGCCATCGGGGAGCTCGACCACGGCATGCCGGCAATCTTTCCTCTGACACCAGTTGCGCGTCGCATGAGCGATAAAGGGCAGCCGTGATAATATCGCGACCCCGTTGTAACCCTTCATTCCGTGGATAAGCGCATAGCGGTACCCAACGGCTTCGAAGGCTTCGCGCGGGAACAGCTCGTCCGGCGTCTTGGTCTCCTGGAGGCAAAGGACGTCCGGCGTCCACTCCTCCAAAAGACGCTGAACATTGTTGATCCGCCGGCGGACTGAGTTGATATTCCAGGAGACCACTCGCAATGGCTGGCCCCTCAAGCCAGCAAAGACAACGGCGCCCGGTCGGGGGGGAGGACCGGGCGCCTGCATGTCAGAAGCGTTTGGGGGAAATCGGACCCGCAGGGGAGACGGGACCGTTTTAAAGAGAGCTTGCGGGCTCTCTCCGCTTCCGACTGATGTAAATGGGTTGCGGGCGAGCAAAAACAAACTTCGATTCGCGCATATCCGAAATGGTAAAAACGCATGAGAGCGAATGGAACCAATTTGCTTTCTCTCATGCCGCGCGCATCGCTGCCGCAGTTCCCTCAAAAGCTGCCGCGCACGCTTGGGCGAACGCTCGAAACAAAGCGGCCGAGAGCGGGTTGTCAAGAACTTTATACTCGGGATGCCACTGCACACCGACAACAAATCGTGCCCCTGGAAGGCTCACCGCTTCGGTCTGCCCATCGGGCGCCACGGCTTCGACGCGCAATCCCGGCGCTGCCTGATCAATTCCCTGCGAGTGCAGCGAGTTGACCATTATCTCGTCCGTTCCCACAAGCGACGCGAGAATCCCACCGGGCGTGAGCGCGACGGTGTGAGCGGGACCATAAGGGCCACCGGGCGAATCCTTTGAGGATCGGTGATTAAGGCGGCCGGGGAGCTCGTGGACGCGCTGGTACAGCGTGCCGCCGAGCGCGACATTCAATTCCTGAATCCCACGGCAGATGGCAAGGATTGGCATGTCGCGACGGACCGCTTCTCGGATCAAGGGCAAAGTTGTCGCGTCGCGGTCCGGATCGTGCAATGTGTCGGGGTGACTGGGCATCCCGTTATATTCGCTAGGGTGGACATTCGAAGGACTGCCGGTGAGCAGAATACCGTCGAGCTTGGCAAGCACGGGGCGGACATCGGTCTTCGAGCCTATCGCCGGGATCAACACCGGCAGGCATCCGGTCGCATCGATTATCGCCGAGAGGTATTTATCCTGCACGCTATGGACGAGCCGCTCGTTATTCTTTCGCAAGCAAGCGGGGATACCGACAAGCGGAATATTGTGAACGGGCATTTGGTCCGGCTCAGGGCTCGTATTGGCGGCGGGAGGCCGCGTATGGATCTTGATATACAAACAGGTTGGGGTCGAGCGCCACACCAAATCGAACATCGTAGAGGGAAACCGTTGTCGTCTTACGTTGCCTGTCGACGATCGACCATTGTCGCAGCGCGAGCGGATTGTCGTTGAACACCATCGTCA
>Ga0126371_10004536_pt1 | contig 12239 bp, 15 predicted proteins | sample PanSoiMetaPlot_4_FD_110145 | JGI IMG/M metagenome (GOLD analysis project Ga0126371, IMG submission 110145) | Tropical forest soil microbial communities from Panama - MetaG Plot_4 | ecosystem: Environmental > Terrestrial > Soil > Tropical forest > Bulk soil | place: Panama | collected 2016-02-17
CAGAGGGCTTTCTTCAACTGAATGAGGGCCGAGACCCATCGCCTTGAAGTTGCACTAGAAACGGTGCTCGAAAGCATCGACCTTGCTGAAGGTATCGTGACTCGTGTTTCCGAAGCGGCCGGTTTTGGTGAAGAGGACGTGCACAAAATAGGGATGGCCGTGCGCGAGGGCGTGGTGAACGCCTACAACTACGGGAACCAACAGGACCGCCGGAAGAAAATTTTCCTGACCATCGAGTTCGGCCCGGAAAGGTTGGCGGTGCACGTTCTGGACCAGGGGCCCGGCTTCAGTGAAGCCGACGTGCCCGACTGCTTGGCCGAAGAGAACCTTTTACGTACCTCTGGCCGGGGGCTTTTTCTGATGCGCGCGTTCATGGATGAGTTCTGTGTACAACGAGGACCCTCAGGTGGGGCCGAGTTGGTGATGGTAAAGAATCTGCCAAAGAAAATTTCGGGAAACGGGGCCGTTCCATCGAGCTAGAGATATCCGAGTGAGGTATGGCGGTGTTACGAGGAACATGCCGGGACGTCGGCGATATAGCGGTTGTCGATTTTAGCGGGAAAATTACCCTCGGCGAAGGAAGCGCTGTGCTGCGCAAAACCATACGCGACCTCATCGATCAGGGCCGCCGCAAGATCCTGTTCGACCTGAGCGATGTGGATTACATCGACAGCTCGGGAATTGGTGAAATGGTGGCCGCCTATACCGCGGTGCGCAGCGCCAACGGCGAACTAAAGCTCCTTCATCTCACGCGCCGCGTACACGACATCCTGCAGATCACCCGGTTATTCACTGTCTTCGATGTACAGACGGACGAAGACGCCGCCCTCCGCAGTTTTCGCAGCACGCTATAACCGCTCGGCTCGTGAAGTCGTCAGCGCCCATCGCTGCTTCCTGCTTGGAACTCTGGACACCCATACACGTTTGTGCAAGAATCCCCGCCGCCGATGTGCGCCTTGCAGCCGGCCCATGCTGAACTCCGCCGCCAGAGTTCGGTTCCGCGACGCCGGTGGCTGTGAGACCTTGTCGGGAATATCACTCGAACAGGAGTAAAACCGTTGGCTCGAGAACAGGGTGTGGTCAAGTGGTTCAATGCATCAAAAGGGTATGGGTTCATTCAGCGGCAATCCGGGGAGGACGTTTTCGTCCATTTCTCCGCGATCCAAATGGACGGATACAAATCGCTGAATGAAGGGCAGCTTGTGGAATTCGAAGTTCGTCAGGGGCCCAAGGGCTTTCAGGCTGAGAACGTCACGAAGGTATAGCCTCACAGAAAATCTGGTGTTCCTCCGCAGCGGAGCCACAGGTGTGTTCTGATAGTGTATGGCGGTGGGCAAAGGCCGTTCCGTGCATCGGCTTTGCAAAAACATGGTGTCGTCTATTTCGGTGCTAACGGTCCGCTTGATAAGGTCCAGCCATGACTGAACCAAAAACATCCACTTCTCCTGATTGGAAGCGACACGGTATTCGCATTGTTCGCGCCGGCGAACTGGACGCAAACACTCCGCAAACCGCCGGGATGACGCGCGCCGAAGCGATTTCCTTTGCTCGGGTGGGCTCGCAAAAGCTCTGGGCTGGAACGGTTGTCGTACATCCGGATGCGAAAACGGGGCCGCATCATCACGGCGAGCTGGAAACGGTGCTTTATATCGTTCGCGGCCGCGCTCGCTTTCGTTGGGGAGACCGGCTGGAATTTGTGGAGGAAGCTGGTCCGGGCGACTTTATCTATGTTCCGCCTTATGTGCCTCACCAGGAACTCAATGCCAAGCGGGACGAGCCAGTCGAGGCAGTCGTGGTGCGCAGCGGCCAGGAGCCCATCGTGGTGAACCTCGATATCGAGAGCCCGGAGCCCGTCCCTTCCCATGCACAGCCAGATCCCTTTCACTCCGGACCAAACAAAGTGTAAAAAGTACGCGGGATGGTGGTTGCGTCGCTTGGTCGGAGGGTTTCATTGACGCGGGGATATCGACTTTGCTATCGTTCGATTTCGCAAACTGCAAGGTGCACTCGTGAAACGTCGAGCAGCCCGAGCTACCCAATCCTCTCAGACTGGAAATAAACCATTGGCAAATAAGGGTTTAGCGGCGCAGAGCAAGATGAAAGCGGCTCCTGACCCTCAGGCAGCGGCGAGACAGGAGCAACTGAAAGCTTATGAAGACGCGCTGGTGCAGTTCCAGCAGCAAAAGTTTCACCGGGCGAAACAGGTGTTAGAGAAGGTGCTGGAAGGTCCCAGCAGAGAACTGCGAGACCGCGCATTGGTACATATACGCATTTGTGATCAACGGATCGCACGTGCGCCAGCACCCGCTGCGAAAACGGTGGAGGACCACTACACCCAGGGCGTGGCGCTAATGAATCTGGGCCGCTGGGACGAGGCGCGCGAGCATCTCGATCGCGCCCGAAAGGCCGCGCCGAAGGCGGACCACGTGGTATATGCCATGGCCGCCCTCGATTGTCTGACCGGCGAAGCTGATTCCGCCATGGAAAATCTAAAGATCGCGATTCAGTTGCGGCCCGAGAATCGCTATCACGCGCGCAACGACGAGGACTTCTCTTTCCTGCAGGAGGATCCGCGCTTTACCGAATTGCTCTATCCGGAGCGAGACGGTTCAGCCGGCTAACGCTTTAAAGGCCTTCAATCGGTCCTGTGACAACATCTTCGCGGCATCGTTCCGGCTCTGCTCGAATTGTCGCGCTCGGCGGCGGTACCGGATTGTCTTCCGTTCTGCGGGGTCTGGGTGAGTATGCCTCTGGACCGAAGAAAAATGGCGCAGGCGGCCCGATTGCGGACCTGGCCGCAGTGGTCAGCGTAACCGACGACGGCGGCAGTTCGGGTCGGCTGCGGAAAGAATATCGCGTACTTCCTCCGGGCGATATCCGCAACTGCATTGCGGCACTTTCCCAGGATGAACGGCTGCTCGCCGAGTTATTCCAGTATCGGTTTCCTGTCGGTAAGGGGCTCGCCGGGCACAGTTTCGGAAACCTGTTTTTAACGGCGCTGACCAATATCACCGGGGATTTCTCCACGGCCATTCGCGTGTCCTCTCGGGTGCTTGCCATTCGCGGGCGTATCTTTCCATCTACTGCGCAGAACGTCACGCTCCAGGCAGAACTTGTCGATGGAACGGTTGTTGCCGGCGAAACAAATATCTCGAGGTCACGAAAGCCGATCGAGCGCGTGCGCCTCGTGCCGCGCCGGGCGCGCCCCGTTCAGGAAGCGTTGCAAGCTCTGCGCGATGCCAATCTGATCCTCGTCGGTCCTGGCTCGCTCTACACCAGCATTATTCCCAATCTGTTGGTTCAGGAAGTTGCCGATGTAATCGCCCATTCCAGAGCTGTACGAATATACATCGCCAATCTGATGACTCAGCCTGGGGAGACACAGCACTACTCGGTTGCCGATCACGTGCGCGCCATTTACCGCCATACGCGCCCGGGGCTTTTCGACTATGCCGTGATCAATACCAAGCGGGTGGCTCCCCATCTTCTGCGCCGCTATCGCGCGGAGGGCGCCGAGCCAGTTGACCCTTCCTGGCGGGAACTCGACCAAATGGGGTTGCGCTACGTGACAGGCGACCTGCTGCACGAACAGGACTTGGTGCGCCACGACCAGGTCCGGCTTACACGGCTGCTCATCAACAAGTTCATCAAGTAAAACTCGAAACTTTGGCTTCTGGTAAAGTTGCCCGGCTCGCTGCCTGTTCCGTATACTCGAAACAGAGCGCGGAAGCCCGCAATTTTCTCCGCCTCCGCGCTGCGTGGAGGTCAGATGCTCGTTGCCGCCGAGAATGAATTGAATGTCTTCGAATCCGCCGAGGCGCGATTCGAAATCGCCGCCCGCAAGCTCGAACTCGAAGATGGCTTGTATCGTTATCTGAAGTATCCCAATAAGGAAATTACGGTTTACGTGCCGGTGGCTCTCGACAACGGGCATCTGGAAGTCTTCATCGGCTATCGCGTGCTGCATTCCGCGGTGCGCGGCCCCGGAAAGGGCGGCATCCGGTTTGCCCCCAACGTTACGCTGGACGAGGTGCGCGCACTTGCGGCCTGGATGACTTGGAAGTCCGCGGTGGTAAACATTCCGTTTGGGGGCGCGAAAGGCGGAGTAATCTGCGATCCTTCCAAGCTTTCCAAGACCGAACTAGAGCGTGTTACCCGTCGCTACACCGCCGAACTTAGTGAGTGGCTCGGTCCGGAGCGCGACATTCCCGCGCCCGACATTGGCACGAACGACCAGATTATGGCCTGGGTTATGGACACCTACTCCATGCACGTACGTCAGGCCACGACGGCCGTGGTGACCGGCAAGCCCCTGGATTTGGGCGGTTCGCAAGGCCGCCGCGAAGCCACCGGTCGCGGTTTGATGATTTGCGCCGACCGCGCCGTCGAAAAATTTCGCATGAAACGTGCGGATTCGAGGGTCATTGTCCAGGGGTTCGGGAATGTGGGTTCGCAAGCTTCTTTGCTCATGCATGAAGCGGGATACAAAATTATTGGCGTGGCGGACGTTCATGGCGGCCTTTACAACGAAAAAGGTTTTGACATTCCGAAACTATACGACTGGGTCTATATCCAACACAGGCCTCTGCCTGAATTTCCCGATGGAGGCGAGAAAACCAATCCGCAAGAAATTCTTTTCCGGCCTTGCGAGATCTTGATTCCTGCCGCCACTGAGAACCAAATCACCTCGGAAAATGCGCACCGGCTCTCTTGCCGGATCCTTTGCGAAGGTGCCAACGGACCGACGACAGCCCAAGCCGATCCCGTCGTTGAAAAAAAAGGCATCTTCGTGATACCGGATATTCTGGGCAACGCGGGAGGTGTGACCGTCAGTTATTTTGAGTGGGTGCAAGACCGCCAAGGCTTCTTCTGGCGCGAAAGTGAAGTAAATGAGCGTCTTACTGATGTCATGCAACTGAGCTTCGATCAAGTGATCAATTACGCCGAGGCCCACAAAGTGGATAACCGTATTGCTGCTTATATCCTCGCAATTGATCGTGTCGCCCGTGCCCTGAAACTGCGAGGTTTCTATGCATAGGTTGACATTCTTTCCGCTATTGCGATAAGAACACCCAGATGCAAGCCGACGCCATATCCCCCGGAGCGGTCAAAACCGAGGAGGAACATCGCTACGACCTTTGCACTGCGGGCCGCTGGCTTCGCGAGCGCGGTTTCGTGGTAGCCACAGACGGAAACGTCTCGGTGCGCCTCGATTCGCGGCGTATCCTCACTTCCCCCACCGGAATCAACAAGGGATCAATGACCGAAGACGATATCGTGATCGTTGATCTCGACGGACATCGCTTGAGCGGGCGGCGTCATCCCTCCTCCGAGTTGGCCATGCATCTGCTCATCTACCGGCTGCGGCCGGACGTCAACGCCGTTTGCCACGCGCATCCACCGACGGCGACCGGCTACGCTGCGGCTGGCATCCCACTCAATAAGGCGTTGCTTTGTGAACTCGTGGTGGCTTTGGGTTGCGTACCGGTGGCACGCTATGGCACGCCGGGTACCTCCGAGTTGCCCGCTGCCATCGAGCCGCTGGTTCACGGACACGACGCGATTCTCATGGCCAATCATGGCGTGGTTACCTACGGTCCGGACCTTCTCACCGCGTTCTACCGCATGGAGACCACCGAGCACTTTGCGCGGGTTTCGCTGGTTACCGAGATGTTGGGAAAACAAATGCTGCTTTCCGGCGGCGACGTCGAAAAACTCGTGGCGGCTCGCGCGCGCTATGGCACCCAAACGGCGGCGAGCGGAAGTCCGGAAGGACCGGTAACCTGTGATTCGGGCGATACCGAACGAGTCACGCTGACCCGCCGGGAACTCGACACCCTGATCGATGAGGCCGTGCAAAAGGATCGCAGTCGCCGGTAGCTACGGGTTGGACCTTTACGCGCGCTTTTCTGCATCGTTTGACACGCTCCCCTCGCTAATCAATAATCGCTCGACATGATTGGTTCACTCCGCGGAAAGCTCAGCGACAAGCGTCCTAGCCAGATCCTCATCGACGTGAACGGAGTCGGCTATCAGGTCCAGGTGCCGCTCTCGACCTTTGCCGGGCTGGGCGCCTTGCATGCCGAGACTACGCTTTTGATCCATACGCACGTCCGGGAGGACCAGATTTCGCTTTACGGGTTTCTCACCGCACGAGAGAAGCAGTGCTTCGAGTTGCTGATTTCCGCTTCGGGCGTAGGGCCTTCACTGGCGCTAAAAATCCTTTCCGGAATGAGTATCGATGATCTGGTGCCCGCCATTCGCAAAGGAGATTTGCTCCAATTAGTGCGCATCCCCGGGGTGGGACGCAAGACAGCCGAGCGGATCGTCGTCGAATTGCGCGATAAGCTGGTCGTCGTGGACGTTGCGGAAGCCGGCAAGCCCGTAACCCGATCACAGCTCGAATCCGACGTGGCTTCGGCACTCGTGAATCTGGGGTACGACGCCCGCTCGGTTGAAAAAGCCGTCGAAAAAGCGCGAGTTTCGAGCGATGGGAATTTCGAGGATCTGTTGCGCAACTCCCTGCAGGTGCTTGGAAATTCGGCCATGCAGAAAGGTGCGCGCGCCGGGGCGGAGTGAACCCTCCTCCCGGAAGCGTTATCCGGTGAAACAAGTTGGGTGTTCCCTGAGGACGCCAGAATGGCGCGGCAAATGAAGGACACTCGCAATCGCATCGTCTCGGGCCAGGCATTCGATGAAGATGCACGTGTCGAATCCAGTGTCCGCCCGGCGAATTTCGGCGATTACATCGGACAAGACCGTGTAAAGGAAAACTTGCAGATCGCCGTCCAGGCTGCTCGCGCGCGTGGCGAGGCCCTCGACCATGTCCTGCTGTATGGGCCGCCCGGTTTGGGAAAGACCACGCTGGCGCAGATTCTCGCCAACGAAATGGGGTCGACGATCAAAATCAGCTCGGGACCGCTGCTGGAGAAGAAGGGAGACCTGACAGCGGTGCTCACCTCGCTCGACCCGCGCGATTTTTTCTTTCTCGACGAGATTCACCGGCTCCAGCCCGCGCTTGAAGAAATTCTCTACCCGGCCATGGAAGACTTCCGGGTAGATCTGATCATCGGGCAGGGGCCGGGCGCGAGGGTTCATCCCTATCAGTTGCACCCATTCACGTTGATCGGGGCAACCACCCGAGCCGGGCTGATCATGGCGCCGCTGCGGTCGAGATTCGGGATCGTGCACCGCCTTGAGTTTTACTCGGCGGAAGACCTGCTCCGCATTGTGCAACGCTCGGCGAAAATCTTAGGGATTACGTCGGATGACGCAGGGGCCGCGGAGATTGCGCGGCGCAGCAGAGGAACGCCCCGCGTAGCCAACCGGCTGTTGCGCCGGGTGCGCGATTATGCGGAAGTGCGCGCAAAGGGCCACATCACTCTCGGTGTCGCCCGCGATGCGCTGGCCATGCTCGGGGTCGACGAGCACGGACTCGACGATGTCGATCGCAACCTCCTGCTGACCATCATCCAGAAATATTCCGGGGGGCCGGTAGGCCTGAGCACCATCGCGGCGTCTTTGAGCGAAGAAGAAGACGCCATCGAGGAAATTTACGAACCCTATCTGATGCAGTTGGGACTGCTCGACCGGACACCGCGCGGCCGCATGGCCACGCCGCTTGCTTATAAGCATTTTGGTGTGGCAGAGCCTAGGCCCCAATCCGGCCTTTTCGCTTGACCATGGTTTACGAGTTCCCTGGTGACAAGAATCTATCTCTCCCTTGGTTCCAACGTGGGCGATCGCGCCGCAAATATCGCCCGAGCCATCGAAGCACTTGCACCGTACGGTGTGCACGTTACGCGGCAATCATCGCTGTATGAAACGGAACCAGCCGATGTGCCTGCGGATTTGAAGAATCAGCCCTGGTTTCTGAACAGTGTAGTCGAGGCTGAAACGGAGCTGGCGCCCGCTCAGTTGATGCGCACGTTACTAAAAATCGAACAGTCGCTTGGGCGTGAACGCGGGGTATCGAAAGGGCCGCGATTGATCGACCTCGATATTCTGCTGTTTGGCTTGCAGGCGCTTCGCACGGCTGAAGTCGAGATTCCGCATCCGCGCATGGCGCTGCGCCGATTCGTGCTCGTGCCGCTTGCCGAGATCGCCCCGGAGATCCGGCATCCGGTGCTGAAAAAGACCGCGGCCGAGATGCTAGACTTGGCCAACGATAACGTCGAAGTTCACAAATTTGTTTTCTAGGGCAGTTGAGGCGAACATCCGGGAAAATCAAAACTGCTCGCGTTTTAGGAGTTCCTTGTTGCGCTTCTTGCGTTCCGCTTCTTCCTTTTCCTGGCGCTCGAATTCGGCAAGTTCTTCTTCGGTCATCTGGTAGTCCTCGCGCGAGGCGAACATCTTGTGGCCGCTGCGCGGGTTGCTGCCAGAGGCGTTTCGGCGTTTCTTTCGATCGAATCCCTCGACACTGCGGATCGGCTCTGAGATAGCCCCGCTTTCGAGCAGCAACTCGCTGACTTTCTGTAGAAAATCGTGCAAGTGATAGGGCTTGAATGCGTAGGGAAGTCCTTCGCGTTCCAAAACCAGGGGGATCTCTTTCGATCCCATCAACGGTACTAAAAATAGAACGCGGAAGCGCTTGGCGGGTGCTCCATCCTGAGCAGGCAGAACTGCGTCGGCCTGAACCAACTCTTTCAGTGTGGCAAACACCGGGCCCTGCATGTCTAGTTGCGCGACGTTCACAATGGCTAGATCCCACGTACCGGAGGCAAGTTCAGCCATGGGCTGCGAGGAATGCGGCGCTATGCGCACGCGCCACCCCTCTGAATCTAGCACCAGCTTCAACGCACGCTGGGTAGCTACGTCGTCGTCAAGAATCAGAATTCCAACATCTGACACGGGGTCCCCCATACTCTCCCAGCCAGTATAGCCACAACAAGCGGGGAGGTCAGCAGAACGGAATCGGCGGATTTCCAAGATGCGGGGCGGAACTCCTGGGCGAAAATAAAGCGAAACTATTGGCTTGACATGGCGAACAAAAAGCGAATATGATCCCCCTCGTGCGGCGAGGCAGCAATGGCCACTTCTCCCATACTTCGATCGGTTCCCCCGACGCTTCGGCGGCGGGCCGAGCTCCGGCCGAAGCAGACCAGTCTCACCCTATTCCCCCAAGCCGCTCGCCACGGCGATTGTGAGTCTCCTTGCGGCGCTTCCGCGCCCCCTCCGGTAGCCAACCGGAGAACGAAGCCCGCGACGGATCTGGTCGGTATTGCTCGTCTCGCCGCCTCCTCCCCTTGTGCTGAAGCCAAGCGCGGGACAGAATACTTTCTTCTTCCGGTTCGCTCAGTCCTGAACGAGTGCCACTCCGATCGGGTGCCCTTCCGTTGGACTGTTAATCCATACCGTGGGTGCGAGTTTGGCTGCAAGTATTGCTATGCGCGCTACACGCACGAGTACATGGAGCTCGACGGCAGTGAATTCGAAACCAAGATCTATGTGAAGCAGGATGCGGGACCACTGGCCGAACGCGATCTGCGCTGCGAACGAGTCTGGGGCGAGCATATTGCCATTGGAACGGCGACCGATCCATATCAGCCGGCCGAAAAGCAGTTCGGGGCCACCCGCGCTATCTTGCAAAGGATAGCGGAACGCGAAGGGCTCAGCCTGTCGATCACAACAAAGTCGAACCAGGTTCTGCGCGATCTCGATCTGTTGCGGAGGATCTCCGCCAAGTCCGCGCTCAGCGTGAATCTGAGCGTGACCACTCTTCGAACCCGGCTGGCGCGGTTGCTCGAGCCGCGCGCGCCTCGGCCTGATCTGCGCCTTGACACCGTGAGAAAACTCAGGGAAGCGGGGATTGCCGCCGGCGTGCTGGCGATGCCGGTTCTGCCGGGCCTGACCGATAGTGAAGGGGATCTCGACGCCCTGGCAGCCGCCGCAGCCAGGGCCGGAGCGCAATGGTTCGCCGCGAATGTACTCTTTCTCATGCCCGCCTCGCTCAAGCAGTTCCTGCCTTTTCTCGAGGCCAGGTTTCCAAAACTGGTGAGGCGGTACGGTGCCTGGTACGGCCGCTATGGAAACGCGCCGGAAGATTATCGCAAGGAAATTGCGGAGCGAGTTGAACGGCTGCGCCACAAGTATGAGCTTGGCTCCCGGCCGGAAAGAACCGGGACACAGGCTTGGAAGGCGCCACAGCTACAATTAAGCTTTGCAAATGGGGGATCAAATGCCACCTCTCAGGCACACTCGAGGGAAAAAGAGGCGCTCCAGAAAGCGTGACGTGCTTCCTGCAGTGTCGGTCAAAACAGCGGTGGTCGACCCGAATCACTTGAGGCCTTGCGTGCCTGTACGGGGCGTACCGCTCAAGACTGTGTCGATTGGCACGCTGATTTTCGCCCTTGCGTGCCTGGCGGCATTTGTGGCCGGCAGGCCGCCGGCCTCAGGTGCGTATCCGGGGGCTCCTCGAGCGGTTGCGCGCCAGAGCCCGTCCGGCAGCCGCCTAGGGCATGATGATACGAGAGGACTCCTGCGGGGCAGAGGCAGGCTGGGGAAAACGCGAACGCAAGAATTCCAGAAAGGCGCGAGAGCGGGGACGACCGTTCGTTTCCTGCTTGCAAATCCGCAAGAGGAAAACAAGCAGCTGGAAGACGACTGAGTCCTTCAAAGCGGAAGAAAACGCGCCACGCTCGGCTTCCTGCTTGCGGAAATTTTGCAGCAACTCGATGAGGTGTGCATACAGCTCGCGAGCTATAGGCAAATCGGGAGGCCTTTCGTAGTAAATGCCTGTCCCGAGTGTGCGATGAGTTTCGGCCAGGCTCTCGAGCGCGGCATACGTGGAGTTATCGTTGAGGTCCTTATTCTGAAGTTGAAAACTCAAAACGGCGCCTGCGAGAAGCGTCAGCACAGGCCAATGGTCGTAAACAAAATCCGGCGGCAAGTCCACCGAAGAATAAGGGAATTGTTCGCGTGGAAGCGGCTTGCGGTGCTCGGCTTCATACCGATGTGCAGACACCAAATAGGAGCAATCCCAAGGGCAGTCGATCGTTACTTCACGTTCTCGTCCGCAGCAGATCGGGCAAATCTTTTCACCCGCTCCTGGGCAGAGCCGCTTTGACGGGCGCTTTTCGCAAATAGGACAGACCATCCAACTCCTTTAAGCCCAATTGGCTTGCAAGAAATTATCAGAGTAGGGGAATCCGCCTTCTTCATCAAGGGCAACAAGCACAGCAAGTGACGAGCGCAGATTTCCAGCAGAAGCTTAGTTACCACCCGAAAATGGCCGAAAACCACCGCTCATGCATGAAAGGCACCGGAATCCTTTGGTCGATTATAAGCGTTCCCGCCAGGCGTAGATAAACCACAGAAAGCCAGTAACTTACAAGGGAGCCGAGCGGCTACAATTGGCCTCCCGCTTGCCACGTACCAACCGAGAGTCATGAATGAGTTTTCGGGTTTCGGCTCTGAAGGGAGTCCAAACTATATGAGATACGCAAGAATTCTAGCGGTGCTTGGGTTGCTTCTGATTCCTGCGTCCTATGCTCACGCCCAGAGACTTTCGATCGGCGTCGGAATCGGCGTCCCAGCCTACGCAGGACCGGCCTACGGACCACCGCCAGCCTGTGCTTATGGCTACTATTCTTATTACCCCTATGCGTGCGCGCCGTATGGTTACTACGGTCCGTCCTGGTTCGTAAATGGCGTTTTTATCGGTGCCGGTCCTTGGTATCGAAGTTACTGGGGACCGCGCGGCTTTTACCGTGGACCGGCTTTTTACGGCCGCCCGGGCTTCCATGGCCGGCGGGACTTTGACGACCGTGGTCGCGGCTTTCGCGAGTTCCACGATGATGGCCATTTCAGGGGTGGGTTCCATGCTGGGAACGGCGGCTTCCGTGGTGGTGCTGTCCGCGGCGGCGGCTTCCGTGGAGACGGCCATGGAGGCGGGCGCAGGTAAACTGGCGAGGTAGCTCAGCGAGACAGAGTCACTGGGCCGGCAGGATTTCTGCCGGCTCTTTTTATTGCGGAGCCGACCGGCGAAATCGAGGAAGAAACATGCCGGTTTGAGAACGATGCTCGCTGAACGCCGGGCCAAATGCGCTGGCCAAAAAGGCCTCTTCCTTTCGCGATTTGAGGAACCACGACAGGCAGAGAAAAGAGACCGCAACGAGCGCCCGCCATTCTCCGATGGCTAGCGCCGTACCAACTAGACCCAGAACCACCCCGGAATAAATTGGGTGTCGGATGCGCGCATACGGACCGCTCCGAATCAACACGTGAGACTGCTTCAAGGA
>Ga0126371_10004537_pt1 | contig 12238 bp, 15 predicted proteins | sample PanSoiMetaPlot_4_FD_110145 | JGI IMG/M metagenome (GOLD analysis project Ga0126371, IMG submission 110145) | Tropical forest soil microbial communities from Panama - MetaG Plot_4 | ecosystem: Environmental > Terrestrial > Soil > Tropical forest > Bulk soil | place: Panama | collected 2016-02-17
GGTTCGTTGCATTGCGGCAGGCTTTTCGAGGTTATGGCCCACCCCTTCGTGCTATATCCGCCACACCTTTGCGCCATTGTAGGGACGATTGTCCTTCGCTAACCTCCACGACGCGCCGCTGATTGAAAGCTCGTCGGCTCTTTGAAAAGCCGACGACTGGCCAAGGTTTAGGGGAAGGAGGCCTCTGGCCTGATTTTTTTGCATTCGTCGCCGCGCCCGGCGAAAGTCCGGGAGCACCAGCCATAGCTCCTGAGGGAACGGATAGCCCATCGGTTTTCTAGATCCGTGGGCCGAGATCACGGCTGCCCATTTGCCGACTGATCGTCCAAGGTTCCGGACTTTGAATATCCAGCCGATGTTTTCATGAGCCGTTTCTGCCTTACTCAAAGGGAAATATGGCGGTACCTGGGAAGCGTCTTTTCTGGATTTCGATCATCGTCGTTGAACTGGTACTGGGCTACGTGCTCTGGAAACCAGTCCGCGACCATTGGAGGCGGTCCCACCGTGCGGCGGTGACCAAGCCGGCCTCGAAACGACCAGAACTCGCACAGCCCGAGGCTCAGAAACCCAGGCTGCAGCCCGAAATCAAGACAGCTGGCCCCAGCGTAGCGTCTTCCGTCCGGCCATCGACCTCCCTCCCCCCGTCCAAGCCCTGGGCCGGGATACGTTCCACCGCCTCCCCTCACCCGAAATCCGTCGTCCCACGATCCATCGTCGTCAATGCCGGCCTGAAGACACCCGAGCCGATTCCGGCCAAACTTGCTGTGACTCCGCCACCCTCCGGTCTCGCGGAAAGCTTCTGGTGCCATATCTCGATGGTCCAGCCTGAATGCGACTGCAAAAAGGGTAACGAGCAGGCCACGAATCTTGTGCAGCAATAAATCGCTCGTAAGCGACAGATCGACCGCCCTGCGATTCCTGAATTCACTCTGCAATCTGCTCTCGCACTTCCACTCGGTACTACCGTGGTGTTTGTGCGCCCGTTGTCAAAGTGCTACGATCCCATTCCCAGCGGTATCGCGTGCTAGCCTTCTTGGAAAGATCCTGCCGGCTTGTGAGAGTCTCCGAGATTCCTCGTAGGTTTGTGATACTTGGCCGATCTTCCTTTCTTCGTTTCCAGGTGGCTCTTCTTTTTCTTGGTCTGCTCTTCACCGCTGGCGCGATAACTGGCGGAGATTTGGGATGGTCGCAAACCAAGAGCGATCGCAAAACAGAGAGTCCCCTAGCGGAAGCTAAGGGTGCCAGGCGTTGTGCCGTTTGTCATGCGAGCGAAGTCGAAGGGTATTCCCGCTCCGCCATGGCCCACTCATTACGACGTGCCGAGCATGAACCCGACGGCACGGTAACCGCGAACGGAGCCACGATAACCATGCACTCGCTGCCGACCGGCTACTGGCAGCATTGGCAGGATGGATCGGAACAAGCCGACTATCGTGTCGGCTACGTCATTGGTTCGGGCAATCACGCCAGCGGTTACCTGGTGAATCTGGGTAGCGGCTACATTTTCCAATCGCCCCTCGCGTACTATCACAGCCGCCAATCGTACTCTCTGGTCCCGGGATTCGAGCATCAGCAGGATCCCGACTTCACTCGTCCCATCAGCGAAGAATGTCTTCTCTGCCATTCCGGAACCGCATTGCACGTTCCCGGCACCTTGAATCAATATCGTGAGCCGATATTTGCCGACCAGGCCATCACATGCGAACGTTGCCACGGACCGTCGGAGAGGCACATCGAAAAGCCAGTCCCTGGCAGTATCGTGAATCCAGCCAAACTGGTGCCCGCCGCCCGCGACAGCATTTGCGAGCAATGTCACTTGTTCGGAGTGGCGCGTGTAGCGAATCCCGGAAAAAGTCTGAGCGACTTTGTCCCGGGACAGCGGCTGGAAGACACGTTCACCATCTACCACAACGCGAACCCGACCGGAGCCTTCAAAGTCATAAGCCAGGTCGAGCAACTCGCACTCAGTAGGTGCGCTCGCCAGAGCGGCGGCCGCTTATGGTGCGGGACGTGCCACGATCCGCATGACAAGCCATTGGAGCCCGTGCAGTACTACCGCAGTCGCTGTCTGACGTGCCACACAGCAACATTCCCGGCGTCGCATCTCGCCCGTGAGAGCAACTGCCTCGAGTGCCACATGCCGCGCAGGCCGGCTTCCGACGGCGGACACACCGCCTTTACCGACCACCGCATTCAACGCCGTCCCGAAACACGCCCCGACTCATCGGAAAATACGGAGATCGCTGCCTGGCGCGAGCCTTCGCCGGAACTGCAAACCCGGAATCTCGGAATCGCCCACATCGAGGTGGCCTGCAACGTCGTTCGCCAACGTTCATCGGTCAGGGCTACCGTGAGTTGACCGAAGTCCAGCAGCAATTCGCGAACGACAGCCAGTTTTTCAAATGGATTGGTGAGGCCTTGCTCGCGGCAAAGCAAACTTCTGAAGCCAGGATCGCATTCGATCGGGCTCTGCAGCTCGATCCGAAATCGGCCGTTATCGAAACCAAAGTGGCCGCGGCCGATCTGCAGGCCGGCGACAAAGCAGATGCCATGGCGCACCTGCAACGAGCCATCGCGTTAGACCCGTTGGATCTTCCTACATCGAGCACATTGTTAGGGCTCTATCAGTCGGAGGGAAGACTGACGGTGGCCTCCGAACTGGCAAGTAAGATCGCAGCAGCCGTGCGCCAGCAGCCTGAAGCCGCACTCTGTTCATGAAGCGGGCGAGAGTGCCGGAATCAAAAAGGCAGGCGACGTTTTCAAGAACCTGCAGGTCTTAAAAGATGCTCCAGCCGCGCAGTTGATTCCGGCCATGCAATTCATCTCTGCCTCTCTAGGCGTTGAGTGCAACTTCTGTCACGTCGAGGACCATTTTGAAAAGGACGACAAGAAGCCCAAACTGATCGCTCGCAAGATGATGCAAATGACCCTTGCTCTCGACAAAGGCACTTTTGAGAGTGACCGGCGTGTGACCTGCTACTCGTGTCATCGGGGCACGACTGATCCGGTCGCCACTTCTGAACTCGCCGTCAAAGTGCACGAAAACTCCAAAGGAGAACCCCAGCACGCCGCCAGCGCCTTCATTTCCCACAGTGGCACAGATCATCGATCACTACATTGAGGCATTGGGGGGAGCTGCCGCCCTTGAAAAAATCACAAGCCGCGTGGAAGTAGGGAATGGTCAATTGCGTGGAGAATCCTCACAGGTCGAAATTTTCACGAAAGCACCCGGCAAGCAGGCACTCATTCAGCACTCTGTCAACGGAGATGACGCAACCGTATTCGACGGCACCGCCGGCTGGTTTGCCGTTCCGAAGCGACCCGTCCACGAGATGAACGATGCGGATATCGCCGGTGCCCGGATTGACGCTGTTCTTCAGTTTCCTTTGCACATCCGCCAAGTGTTCCCGGACTTGCGCATTCAGTATCCCGAAACCGTTGCCGGCCACGAGGCGTACCTGCTCCTGGCGACGCAACCAGGCCAGCCCCCCGTGCGCCTTTACTTCGATAAAGAGTCGGGTCTACTGGTCCGCGTCGTGCGCTATTCGGAGTCCCCGTGGGCCGGGTGCCCCTGCAGATCAAATACGCTGACTACCGCGACGTCAATGGAGTACAAGTTCCCTTTCGATTGACTTACTCGCGGGCAGGAGGCAGTTCGATCATTCAGATCGATGAAGTGCATCAGAACGTACCGATCGACGCCGCTCACTTCGCGCAGCCGGCCCCGCGGTGACGCTGCCGCGCCACGCGAACTGACAAAACTAACTCCTTGCCATCCTGAGCCGGGTGCCCCAGGTTCGCGTCCGCTTTTTGGACGCTAACCTGGGCCTACAACGAACGAAGCGTCCCGGACTCTTTAAATAGTCGGGACGCTCGCCCGGACAGTACCTTCCCCCATTTCTGTCCGATAGCGGAGTGGTGGCGAAAGAGCGCCTAAAAAAACCACTCGCCATCTACAAGAGTTACTGCGATTACGCAGAAGGGAAATAGCCAAGACGTGGGTTTCGTCTGGCACGGATGGGCAGTTGGCGAACCTACGCTTTTTGCCGCAACTCGGCATTCCCAAAGAAAAAGGGTGACCTCATCGGTCACCCTGCAAAGCCGGTTGCACTCTCGCTTAGTACCGCAGCAGAAGTCCGGTCGAGAGCCGCATGTTGTTGTTGTCGCTGCTTCCGTTCGAGTGCAGTGACAGCCAATCGAATTGGATTGCGCGCAGTGCGAAATGACGGCTGGCTTTAACGTCCATTCCGCCGCCAAACATCATCGCGAAGCCGCTGCCCGAACCCGACACGCCACTAAACGACGCAGAGCTGTGGAAGCCACCCGCCAGGAAGTGTACGAACGGCGTGAAGGTCTCGTTGTGACGATAAGAGACCACCGGGCCGAACGTATAAGTGTAGTTGTTGAAACTTACTCCGTTCTGCGTCTTGTACGCGCCGCTGAAGTCCGCAGCGATACCGAACCAATTGTTAAGGTTTCCCGTGACCGTTGAATCCCACCCGTTCGCGTTCACACCACCATCGAATCGAGTGAACTGATATCCGCCAAAGATTTCTGCTTTCGGCGCAGTCTGCATTCCTTCTTGGGCGAAGGCGGCCAGCGAGACTGTCCCGAGCAACAACAAGAGCCCCAGTAATTTGCGCATCTACTTAGTTTCCTCCAACTGGAATTTGCACTCCTCCCCGGATGGACCCAGTGAGGATTGGGCGATCTAAACCGCTGCCCTGTGCTAGAGCAAAAGTGCTGCGTATAGTGAAATTCACCAGCGAGAGGCGGGCAAGTAACTGAAGACAGGATGCAATCGGCCTTTAGTAATAGCACGAGAGGTAGCTTCTAAGTGTGTACTTTCAACCACTTCCGCAGGCGGTTTGCGAAGTACCGGACCCGCGACCGGGTCGTCTCCTGGGCGGCTGCGCCGCAAGATAGGGCGGTCCGTGACCTTGGCCTTCACTGCCTGAAATTCGCTTGTATCGACCACGTAGTCCTTCCGCGCCGGGAGGAACGAGGAAATCTCCGTTTGCAGTTTCTGAATACGGTCGTCCATTGGAGGATAGTTCGAGAACGCCCGTAAGATTTGATCATGCAATGCAGATCTGTTACCCGTGCGAGCGCTCTCTTTGCCGTGTAACTTTTCGAGCGCCTCGATGAATGCATTGGGATCGTAACCCGCCGCATACTGATATTCGATCCCCAACAAGTCGGCCTCAATTTCTGCATCACGACTGAACTTCTTCATGCTCAGCGGACCGATCTGTCTCGTGCCAAGAGCGGCCGGACCACTCGCCCACATGAGTGGAATCGATAACACGTTCCAGGCGCTTTTGCGCGTTGCAAGACGCGTTGCATGGCGGGCAGCAACGTGAGCGATCTCATGGGCCACGAGCCCCGCAAGCTCGGCCTCGCTGTCGACTTCGGCGATCAACCCTCGGTCGATATACAGAAAACCACCAGGCAAAGAAAAAACTCGGTGGTCAGACGAGTCAATGACTTTGACTCTGAAGGGCACCTCCGCGTCAGAGTGCCGGACAAGGTTCTGCGCCAGCCGGGTCACATAACCGGTCACTTCAGGATCGGCAACATACGTCGTGCCACGGTCAATTGCCGAGGCCATCGCTTGGCCCAAGGCGCGCTCTCTTTCGAGCGAGTACAGGTTAACGCCGTGTCCAACATTGCGCTGGCCGATTCGATCGACGTCGTACTTCTCGGATGGTGGACTCGTGTCCCGCGAAGGAGCTGACGTCGAAGAAGCTACCGTCGAGGCTTCCGCGCCAAGGCCCGGTTTGCTGGGTTCGTCCTTATCAGACGCCACCGTCTGAGGCGTGATCAGGATAAAGCCGGCACAAATCATCAGCGCCGCACCGTAACCAACGACACAAAAGCGCCGAACAAACTGAACTCCCCTCAGGGCCGGAAGCTGGCGAACAGGGGGAGCCTCTCCGCGCCTGGGTGTGAAACATGCTTCACTTTTAGATAAAGATTGTTGTCTGCACGGGGACGTGTTGGCCTCTTGCGTTACGCGGAGCGCAGGTTCGCTGCCGGCGCCGACAGTCGTGTCAGCTTCTTGGAAAGGCAGGACATCAGCAGCGCGAATAGCCACGTCTGCACCCTGGCGCAAAGACTTTTCTGTCTTAGAAATCCTCACGCCCCGTTGTTGCCCGGTCTTTTAATGCACGGATCAGTCCAAAGCGCGAACTGCTCTTTGGAAGCGGGCTTTTTCCAATTTGACGTGGCCAACAACCGCAGTTGACTACGGTCCTCGACCGTGATTGGAGAAGACGGTACGGGGTATCCTTTGATCGACTGGCGGTGCGACGGTTTCGCATTGAAAATCGATCCGGACGGGGCGAACGAAGCCAGCGGAATGGTGGGGCGACCGGTTCTAGAATCCTGGCCGACCAAAGAATCTGCGGCGTCGACTACGGGGAGGTGCCTTTGCAAACGATTCTTGGTAAGTGGAGGGACGAAGCATACGTATTGTTGCGGATCATGATGGGATTCATGATCGGATGTCATGGCGTTCAAAAGATGTTCGGGCTGTTGGATGCCGAGGGCCCAGCTCACGGCCTGTTCCTGGTGGCTGGCGTCATCGAAACCATCGGCGGCCTATTGATCATCTTGGGATTGTTCGCGTCCCCGGTGGCTCTGCTGCTCTCTGGCGAAATGGCGGTCGCTTACTTCATGGTCCACGCCAGTTTCCGATTCTGGCCACTTCTCAACGGCGGCGAGATCGTCGTCGCCAATTGTTTCGTTTTCCTGTACATCGCGGCAATGGGAGCCGGGCCACTAAGTCTGGATGCATGGTTTGATCGCCGAGCATCCGCGGCCTGACGTCATGCTCTTTGCAAGCAAACACTCAGAGGCATGCCAGCAGCGCTGGGGCCGTAAAGGTTTTCCCTTCCTCGGTGACACGTGCGGTGATGTTGGCGGGAGTAGGAATGTTGAGCGGAAACCACGGGGGAGCAGGGGTGGTGCAAATAGCGCGGCCGTCCTGCAGATTCACCCATCCTGCATCAACGATCCACTGCACGTCTCCGCTCCACTTCACACTTCGCCCGCTGGTGTAGTGAGCTACGACGATATCCACCTCGTTGTCGGGAGGGCTTCCGCTCCTTGCCGACGCCCGATTTGGCTCCACAGCGTTTCCGGAAATGATGTTGCCGGAGATCGTAGGTGTGCCGGCCGCGAACAGAGAGATGCCTCCACCATCGACCCCCGTTGAGTTATTCGAGATGGTGTTGTTGAGGATTTGCGGCTGCGACGCACCACCAATCAGAATACCGCCTCCCCCGGTTCCACCGCTGCACCCCGCCTGCTTGTTATTTGTGATCGTGTTCCTTTGAATGATCGGAGAACCAAAATAAACGTCAATACCAGAGCCCGCGCATCCCGAATTGCCAGTGATGATGTTGTTCTTGATCGTGGGCGACGAACCTCCAACGTAAATGCCGCTTCCCGCAGTGAAAGAACTCGGCGCAGTCGCGCCGTTGCGAATGGTAAAGCCGTCGAGGACGGATTCGGCGGTCTCATGAAACGAGAATGTGACCACCGTATTCGCCGCGTTACCGTCGATGATGGTTACAGCGGCGCCATTCACGCTCTTGACGGTTATAGCTTTGCCCTTGAAATCGATGTTCTCGGTATAGATACCATCGGACACCAGCACCCTATCGCCGTTAGTGGCTGCATCGATGGCCGCTTGGATCGTAGCGTGATCCCCGGGTACTTTAATGTTGGTTGCGGAAGTTGAAAGAGCGCCGAAGATTATTGCCCTCCGCATTCTTCACGGCAACAGAAATGGTGGCGGCATGAACGTCCATGCCGATATACTTCTCTTGACTCATAAAGGCGCTCCTTTTCGGTAGGTGTGTTGTTCCAACGACTCACACCTTACCGTAAAAGTGGGCGCCTTTTGATATTGCATGGAATGCTTCCATAAAGAATGTCGGGATCTTCCAACAGTCATTCAACGCGAATTGCCGTTCCCGGCCCGCCTCATTCATGTGCTAGGCTTCCAGCCTAGAACGGAGGCCGAAATTGGCAGAGAACAAGACCAAGGCTACGACCTTGAGCGTCCCGGCGTACATCAACGCCCTGACCGATCCCACGCAACGTTCGGATGCGAAGGAACTGGCTAAGCTTATGCAGAGGGCTTCCGGTGAAAAGCCGAAACTTTGGGGACCGTCCATTGTTGGCTTCGGCAGCTATCACTATAGATACGACAGTGGCCGGGAAGGAGACATGCCGTTGATTAGCTTCTCACCGCGTAAGGCCGCCCTTGTTCTCTACAGCATGCTGGACCACAGCAAAGCGAAATCGCTATTGCCTAAGCTCGGAAAGCATACAACAGGAAAGGGATGTCTCTACGTCAAGAAGCTTGCGGATGTGGATAAGAAGGTCCTTGAAGCACTGATAGGCAATGCGGTCGCCCACAACCGGGCCCGCAAGGGCACTCATTCGGCCTGACTTTCAATGAGAGTAATCGCAGTATTACCCCAATCATTCACAACCACGTCAGCCACCCTCAGCTCGAAGCGGAGAGCGTTGCAAGACCGATGCCCACAATTGCCATTAGGAGCAGGAAACCAGCCACATTTGCCCAATACCAATGCTTCAGCCAAATTGGAAGGGCATCTTTATCTGACGCAGTTTGGAGAAAAAGCGCGATCAATAACCACCCACCCACAGAGATGCCGCAGAGAACGTAGCCAAAGATGAAGTAAAAGTGCCGATGTAGAAAGACAGAACACCAGCCTTTGAGAAAAGGAATTGTCGCGAACAGAAGTGCGAGAAAAATGCCACGTGGCAGACGAGGCAAGTGCCTCTTCTTCTGCAGATCGCGAGAGGCTAAATACTGAGCGTACGTAACCGAGTATCCCCAGTAGCTTAACGGGCCGCTGCTGGTGCCGATGCCAGCGAGAAGCCCTGATCCTGACAACACGAGGACCGCAGCTAAACCCAGTCGCTGGGACGTTTCAGGCCCGAAGTCCACTCACGCATTGTATCCGTGCTAAAGAGCGAGACCGAAGTTTCGTCAACTGTCGAAAACACCTTAGCACTGATATGCGCGATTTCGACACCAACGACAGACACGGCCATTCGCCGACTGACTGCCCAAAAAGCATACTTTGGATGTTAGATGATTCCGGAGAGCCAGCGCGAATTCCGCTTCAGCGTCGGAATCCTCTCTTCCTGTGAGGAATCCAACCTATCCCCGCTCGGGGGGCATTTTGCCCACCCTAAGAAGGGTCTAGGAATGATTTCCTAAGTCGCCTGCGTGTGGGGCGTGGTTACTTATAACCCTCAGCGGACGTGGTTGCGCCACCAAAGCAGGAAAAAAATATGACGGGCGTTGCGCTACCGGTGACGACGACTTGTCCACTCGGAAGAAGCAATGCCGCGTGCGACGTCCGCGATAGAGACATGCTGCCGGTTTGAGTGAAAGTCCCCGCAACCGGGTCAAACAGTTCCGCTACATAATTGCCGCCGCCTGCAATCAGCACTTTCCCAGAATTTTGCAAGAGGGTTGCCGTGTGTTTAGTGTGCGCCGTGACCATGCTGCCTGTCGCAGTGAACGTCCCGGTCATTGGGTTGTAAATCTCCGCACTGCCAAGCGCGGCACCGTTCGGATCATCCCCGCCAGCAATCAGCACTGTTCCATTGAGCAGCAGCGTCGCGGTGTGATTTGCACGGGCAGTTCCCATACCACCGGTTGCAGTGAAGGTTCCAGCCACGGGATCGTAAAGTTCCGCTGTCGCGACTTTGCCAGTTGCGCCTATTCCTCCGGCTATCAGGACCTTCCCAGACGGGAGGAGGGTGGCTGTGTGAGAGGAACGCGTGTCTGTCATCGAACCGGTTGCTGCGAAGGTGCCCGTTGCGGGATCAAACAACTCTGCGGTGCCTCCGCCACTGTCTCCTCCCGCGAGCAAGACTTTCCCGCCAGGAAGTAAAGTCGCGGTATGACGCGCTCGTACTGAGACCATGTTGCCTGTGGTGGTGAAGGCCTCTGTGGCGGGGTCATAGATCTCTGCCGTTGGTGGAGTGATCGACGATCCCCCAGCCACCAGCACCTTGTTGTCCTGTAGAACCGTGGCGGTGTGAGCGGAGCGGGGAGTCGACATTGCGCCGGTCGCCGTGAACGTCCCCGATCCGGGATCGAACAACTCGGCGAGGTTGGTTGGGACTGGAAGGCAAGCAGACCTAGGTGGTGGTCCAACCCTGACGTAATGGTTGATTCCTCCTGCGAACAGAGCTTTCCCTGTGTTCAGGAGTGTCGCTGTATGAACAGCGCGTTTAGCGGTCATGTTCGCGATGGCGAGGAAGCCGGACGGTACACCGGTGACCGTGGCGGTGGCACTTTTCGTCGGGTCGGCAACACTGGTGGCTACTACGTGGAAGGTGCCTTGTTTCGCGGGCGCAGTGTAGCTGCCGTCCACGACCGTACCTCCTGCTGCCCCTTCCGTGATCGTCCACGTCACCGTCGTGTTAGCTGTTCCCGTGACTGTAGCTACGAAGGTTCGCTGGCTATTCGGTCCGAGAGTGTCCGCAGTTGGAGAAATCGAAACAGCTACGGGGGGAACCGTGATGGTCGCGCTTCCAGACTTGCTTTTGTCAGCCAAGCTGGTCGCGATCACGTGATAAGTCCCGATCACTTGGGGAGCGGTGTAGTTCCCCTGGCCATCGATTGAGCCGCCTGCTGCACCCTCCTGAACCGTCCACGTTACCGCCGGATTGGTTGCTGTGACAGTTGCCGTGAAGGCCAGCGTGGCACCTAGAAATACAGTAGCAGGGTCTGGCGAGACGGTGACGGAGACAGGTGGGACGGTAATGGTCACGGTCGCACTCTGGGTCGAATCCGCCACGCTGGTTGCGATTACGTGATAAGTCCCGGTTACTTGTGGAGCGGTGTAGTTTCCCTGGTTGTCGATTGAGCCGCCGGCCGTTCCTTCTTGAACCGACCACGTTACTGCCACATTGTTTGTGCCTGCAACCGTCGCCGTGAACGCCTGTGTTCCGCCCAGAAACACCGTCGCAGGATTCGGAGATACGTTTACTGCGACGGGAACGGTGATCGTCGCGCCTCCGCTCTTACTCGGGTCTGCGATGCTCGTCGCGATTACGTGATAGGTCCCGGCGACCTGCGGTGCTACATAGTTTCCCTGGTTGTCGATTAAGCCACCGGTCGCACCCTCCTTGACGGACCAGGTAACCGCAACGTTGCTTGTTCCTGTGACTACCGCCATGAAGGGCTGCGATGTACTCAGAAGAACCGTCGCCGAAGGCGGCTGGACTGAGACTCCCACTGGGGGCCGTGAGACTCCACACCCATTGACGAGAGACAGCCCGGATAAAATCAGGGAAAGCAGCCAGAGTTTTTTCATACGAGGGCGCTATCTCCTAGTGGTGTTGCACGCGGTTGGATGTGCAGGGGTCGACCTTCTACAAGACACTGCTACGCTCGACCACGCGGGCTAACCGCAATCGTGCTCAAACGTGCCTAACAATTTGAGGGAAGAATGGACGAAAAACGAAAACGCCCCAATGGACTGGGAATTTCGCGCACAATGGCATGAGAAGCAAGTGGCCTAAAAGACTACCTATCCCGGCGCGACCGTTGTTGATGTAATCAAGCGAACTCATTTGACTGCCTAGAAACGGACCCGGAAACCCTCCGTTTGGGTGAGTTCGTTGGAACACGTCGGATTCTCCTCTTGCTCCGGTCCCTCGATTCGCCGCCCCTGAATCCTCCCCGCCCTCTGTGGCATCATGTATGCATGCCTAAGATCCACATTCCAACTCCTTTACGGCAATATGCCGGGAAGCAGGCTGCGATCGAGGTCAGCGGCAGTTCCGTCGCCGATGCCCTGTCGTCCCTGGTCAGCCAGCATCCCGACCTGCGCCGCCACCTCTACACCGACGATGGCAAGCTGCGCGCCTTCGTCAACGTCTACCTCAACGACGAAGACGTCCGCTACCTTCAGAAAGAAGCCACTGCCGTCAAAGAGGGTGATACCATTTCTATAGTGCCGTCGATAGCCGGGGGCCGTTAGCCGCTCATGATCGTTGGATCAACAACACGAATGTCCTTCCCGAACTGCTGCTGTTGTTGTTGTCCGCCTTGTTGTCGCTAGCTGTTCCGCCGTTCTCAGCTCCCAAATTTCACAATCGAGGATGTCATGGCTACCACAGTTGAACTCAAACCCGAAACCGCTACCCTCACCAACGACGAGATCCAGCGCTA
>Ga0126371_10004538_pt1 | contig 12238 bp, 9 predicted proteins | sample PanSoiMetaPlot_4_FD_110145 | JGI IMG/M metagenome (GOLD analysis project Ga0126371, IMG submission 110145) | Tropical forest soil microbial communities from Panama - MetaG Plot_4 | ecosystem: Environmental > Terrestrial > Soil > Tropical forest > Bulk soil | place: Panama | collected 2016-02-17
CAACTCTGGGGGAGGCATGGAGCGACAAACTCGCCATTGGCAAACCAGCTGTCGCGGGGCAACAAGCCGGGTTTGCGCTGGAGCAGATGATCGATCTGCTGGATCACGGGCTTGAGGTGGAGACTTCTTCTGGAGTTGATCTGTGGCGACTGCACCGGGCTGCGATGCCACCCGGTCACGGAGTGTCTCGATACCGTTGGTTGATGTAGCCGCTCCACAAGGTCAAGCTGCCACGATAAGAAACTAACCCTCATCAACCCCTGAGAGAGCAACGGCCCAATCGAACCTTGGTTGGGTCTATCTGTGTCATAGATTCACACAAAGTTAACACCGCTCTTGACCCATGAGCGTAAGATTGTGCTCATCACATGGGGAACTCTGGGCTGCGGAAGGGGCAAGCTCATGAGTGATCGGGTGGCCGTATGTCGGATCAGTGCGCGTTCTGCAAGTCTGCGAATCAACGCGAGTTTCCATCCGAAATATGCATTCACTTTCCGGGCATCGATAGTTCGACCAGGCCGGCTGAGTTTGTCTTTCCTCAGATTCTGATATGCCTGGAGTGCGGCGTCGCGCAATTCCCAATCCCTGATGCCGAGCTGGAAAGACTAGCTGAAGACGATTCAGAGAGCGGGTCCGATCAGGTCGCAGCGTAGCTGAATATCTCTGCGTTCCGGAGTAGACTTCCCCTTTGGGGAGAGTGGTATTGAGGGGTAAAGGCCCAACGTCCGATAGGGATTGCGCCTTTTCAATATAATGAGCGGGGATGTCGAGACGGTCGGCGCGCTTATGCAGCAGATGGAATCCATGCTCCTTGGCCTCCAGCAAATGCGTGGATATGTAGGCAGTGGTGTCGGTAAAGAGATGTTAGAAGTGCTGATCCAAGAAGCCGAAGTCGGGCTGGAAGAGCTGAAGCGGAAGCTGATCCTAACCAAGTCCGCGCAAAGGCACCACTGAGTCGAAGTAGTGTCCGAAAGACTTCTCTCTCCCCACCCAGTGCGCGCATGCCGTTTTGACGTATCTTGACTAACTGCGCGTGGCCAACAAAGTATTGTTCGCGCGAGAACGGAAAGCAGATCTGGATGTATACCTCTGGGATATCTGCCCAATCGCGTGCGAGCCGATAGGCTCCCATTGTCGGCCGCGACCGGTTAACGCCCAGTAGCTGGCCAGCTTGTTTGTCCAGTTCGTATTGCCATCTAGGCCCAGATATCTTCTTTTGAATCTCGGGATCTAAATTGTGCCGCCAACATGACAACCGGCACATTCTGGGGATTGGCTCAACCATGCGCGGTCTGTGCGCGCTTGGCCTCTTAGCGGGACCTGCGTTACGAACGAGCTGTCGCCAGATCACTCTCCTCTCAATTTTCTCCGTCTACATCTACTGAGAGGGATTGGGTGCCATTGCTTACCGTGGCTCCCCATAAAGCGTTAGCGCCCCATAGGGCGTTGAAAGCGTCCAGGCTACTGGCGCCCCAGAGTGCATTGCTACCCCAAAGTGCGTTGCTGCCCCATGATGCGTTCTGCGTATCTATGAATAGGTTGGCGCCCCATAGAGCATTGCTTCCCCAAAGCGCATTGGTGCCTCCCAGCGTGGAATTATTTTGCACGAAGTAAGCGCAGCCGCAGCCTGCGTCGTACGTTGCTGCCGGAGACTGTGCACTCAAGTTTGTAGGCGGAATGTCGGTTAACGAAATGGCCGCCTGCAGATCTAGATAGCCTGCGCCCACCGTGAACGCGTCGTACTGAATCGTGTACGTCACTCCCGCATCCGCCACCGTCGAGTAATGTGGCAGATTCTTGTAAGCCGTCTTCATCAACACGGCTTTTACCTGATCGGGTGTAAAGGTTGGATTTTTCTGGATCAGCAATGCCGCGCCGCCGCTTACGACTGCGGTTGCCATACTCGTGCCGCTCAGAATGAAGTATTTGTCCGATAAACCGCCGGACGTTGTGCTCTGGTAGTAGCTGACGCCAGGACGATTGCCGGGATAATTCTTTTGCAGGTAGCCTCCCGTCTGCAATGAAACGACGCGATTTCCCGGTGCGACCAAGTCCGGTTTCACGACGTGGTCAATGGCGGTGGGTCCCTTCGAACTATAGGAGGTCATGACATCGTCGGAGCGATCAGGCGTACCTTTGGTGTTCATTGCTCCGACCGTAATCACATACGGGTCGTTACCTGGAGCGGTGATCGTGCCATATCCGTTAAGAGCCGAGTAGTTCGTGCGTCCGTCATTACCTGCAGCAACAGCTACAACGATTCCGGCCTTCCATGCTGCTTCCACTGCCTGGCAGAGCGGATCCAGCGTATAGCTTTCATACACACGTCGACCCAACGATAGGTTCATCACGCGAATGTTGTATTGGTCCTTCAGCGTGATAGCCTTGTTGATAGCGCCGATGACAGAGCTATCAGTGCCCTGCCCGGTTTGTCCCAACGCATGGAAATTAATGATGTTGACGTTCGGGGCGATTCCACGAATCGTCACGTCGCAGTTGGAGCAAATTGAATCCTTGCCGCTGCCGCCGATGATTCCGGCGACGTGAGTGCCATGACCGTACTGGTCGTCGGTTCCGCCTCCGAGCGAGTCGTAATTATAGAGGATTCGATTGTGTCCTTTTGCGTCCTTGAGGTCGTCCGCTCCATGGACACCGCTGTCAATCACTGCAACGCCAATACCCGAGCCATCGAGGCCAAGACTCCAGGCATAATTCGCGAGCACGGCAACGGCCGCATTGTTCATCTGATTCGTGACTGGCCGATCGGGCGAGACATAGGTAATGTCTGGATCATCCGAAAGCTCTTTCACCCGCGATGCAGGCACAGTGACCAACAAGCCCTTGACTGTGTGCAGGCGCTGCTTTAGCACTCCGCCATGCCAGGCAATTCTGTCTCGGTGCTTCTGAGCCGGGTTGACCTTGTACTGCACGATAACGTCGATAGCGGCACTTGAATGGCGGCCCTTCAAGTCAGGTGACAGCTTATGATCGTTCGCCCACAGTGTTGTTCCCAAGAAAAGAAGCAGCGGCACGATCGAAGTAACTTTCGTTTTCATCGGAACCCCCCTGTTGTAGATGGGCCGGTTGCTGATGAACTTGCAAGCGAGAGTCCAAAGGGCAAGTAGGCAAGTTACTCAAGAGTAAGGAGAAGTTGCTGTCAACGGGAAGAGGAGCAGGACACTTTGTCGCTTCCAAGCAAGCATGCGTCATTTTGTCCCACTCAAGCTCACCTGCAAGCGCGATCTAGAAGGCATCGTCGCGAAGCGGAAGCACGACCCTACATCGCAATGGATCAAGATCAGGAATACGGCGTCGTCGCCGCGGGTGGGACGGGAGAAACCCTATTTCGGACGAGAGTCGAAGCCGATTCGGGTTTTTATCTATGGGATCCGTGTGTGATGGCGTGCGAGAAGATCGGGCAGTGACCTGCGGCGGGGGCTTTTGAGCGCGGAGAATGGCGGCAGCCCAGAATTGCCCCGTGCAAAAGCGGAGGAGGAGTCCCCGTTTGGCAGACCATAATGGAGCTCTGTGTCTGCTTGCAGCGCCGTTTAATGGAAGTTATCGACCATCATCATGTTACGGCCGACCGCGTCAATGCGCGTCAGTACGCTATCTTTTCAAGCGTGAAATTGACAGCCCCGGACCTCCCGACACTTGCTTTTCCAACGCGCGGATCGTGCGAACTGTTCGGGTGGACTCACTCAGGTCACGCATGATAACGCGGAGAACTATGTTTCCCGTCTGGTCTCCTGGTTGCGAATGTAGAACGGAACTGGTGCAGCCAGAAATCGCCTGTGCCGAGTTCTGCACGTTTCCGCGCGCGCCTTTAGGCAATCCAGAAACTGTAGTTTCGGATTGCACCCAGATGACTGGGAACACAAGACTGCAGTTTGTCAGCCTTCGCCTTCCATGCCTTCAACTTCTTCTCCAGCGTTGCCGGAATTGGAATCTCTCGTTCTTTGTGTGCCTTCGGTGTCCAATTTCGATCGGGCTTTCGGCTCACCCGAACCGTCGAAGCAGCAAAGTTCACGTCAGACCAACTCCCGTTATTGATGTGTACCACGTAATCCCAACCCTGGATCGTTTGGCTCAACAATTTGTCGCGCCAAACAGTCGCTGAGTTGAAGTAGGTACCGCCGACGCTCCATTTCTGCTATTTGTCGATTCCTTTACTGTCACTCTTGGCAGTTCTTGTCCGCTTGCGATGGAGTTACCACTTCCGGGATTCCTACATCTTTGAGTGGAGGACACTATGGCCGCTCGACCTCTCCCCCCTCCTGAGACAAATTCGACCCCAAAAAAGCCAACTGGACCTGTAACAAGGGATTCAAAGCAGCCATTCCTTGAAATAGTTCGGTCTTTTTCCAACCGCCCTGCCATTCAGCAGCACCTGCATGCGGCATTGAAGAAACGATGGTTGCGCGTTGCTGGAATCGTGGTTGGAGTTTTTCTCCTGTTAATGATTCTCCTTCCACTCTTTATCAACGTAAACAGCTTCCGTCCAAAGATTGAGTCGGAGGTGACAAATGCATTGGGGCGTCAAGTGAAGTTGGGGGATCTGAGCCTCTCAATTCTTTCAGGCAGCGTTGGTATTGAGAACATCAGCATTGCCGACGATCCTGCCTTTAGTAATTCTCCGTTCATGACCGCGAAATCTCTTAAGGTTGGTGTCGAACTGATGCCACTTATCTTCTCCAAACAGTTGACCGTGACCGGGATTGTGCTGAATGAGCCTCAAATCATTTTGCTCAAAGCGGCCAATGGTACGTGGAATTTTTCGAGCATGGGAGGGGCCAGTACGAACAAAACGCCGAAGTCGCAGACGTCCCCGTCTACGTCGGCCGGAAACTTCTCTGTTGCCAAATTGGAGATAAACGATGGACGGCTAAGCGTCGGGAATGCGAACTCCAGTGCCAAGCCGCATGTGTATGACACGGTAAATGTCGAAGTGCAGAATTTTTCCCTCACGTCGCAGTTCCCCTTCAGGCTGACAGCAGAACTCCCAGGCGGAGGCAATACCAACGTCTCAGGAAAGGCGGGCCCGATTAACCAGCAGGATGCGGCCAAAACCCCTCTCGAAGCATCGTTGAACGCTAACAATATGAACTTGGCAACCTCGGGATTCATCGACGCAGCTAGCGGCATCGGAGGATTGGCTAGTTTCGAAGCGACATTGAATTCAAACGGTAGCCAAGCCAAGTCTGTGGGCCAAGTCACGTGCGACAAGCTCAAACTTTCTCCTAAGGGATCGCCAGCCCCGAAGGCGGTGACGATCAAATACGACGCGAATCTTGACCTCGACCGGCAGGCTGGCACGATCTCGCAAGGTGATGTTGCCATCGGTAAAGCCAACGCCCATCTCACCGGCAGCTTTCAAACGCAAGGGCAGGCGCAGGTCGTGAACCTGCGACTCAATGCGCCGGGAATGCCCGTCGATGAACTGGAAACGATGTTGCCGGCGCTAGGAGTTGTTCTTCCCTCGGGATCGAAACTCCAGGGCGGAACACTCTCCGCCGAGTTAGGCATTAGCGGTCCGCTCGACAAACTCGTCATCACAGGTCCGGTGCGCCTCGCCAACACACAGCTGGCCGGATTTGATCTCGGCTCAAAGCTGGGTGCACTGTCTACCTTCACCGGGAAGGCCGCGCCCAGTCGCGACACGTCCATTCAAAATGCTAGCCTGAATGCACGTGTTGCTCCTGAAGGTATGCGGGCAGACGCCATCAATGTCACAGTTCCTGCACTCGGGGTCATCACTGGAGGGGGAACAATCAGCCCAGCAGGAGCGCTCGACTTCAAAATGATGGCCGAACTGCAGGGCGGAGTGGCGGGAGGGCTGACACAAAGAGCGGGCTTGGTCGGGGGAAAAGGTGGTGGCATTCCGTTTTCAATTGCAGGCACAACTTTGGACCCGAAGTTTGTTCCGGACGTGGCGGGCGTGGCTGGGAGCGTGGCTCAGGGAGCTCTGGGCAACGTTGTGTCGGGTAAGCCGAGCGCGGCCAAGAGTGCGACCGGAGCTCTAGGTGGTCTACTCGGAAAAAAGAAAGCGAATTAGCTGACGGACCTCAGCCCAGGAGGCGTTCGGCGGCTGACCACAACTCGCGCGATTAACTTATGCTTTGCCCAGAGTCGGTCATTCGGGATCTGGGACCCATTGATCAGCCACAGCTATCGTCGCCAGCTTGGCCGAAAGTGGAGAATTCTTGTTCACGGCGACGGAAGAGGATTCGGCGCGGGGTCGGACGTCGACATTACAGCCACGGGAAGCGCCGAATGGCAGTTTGCCCCGCCACTTCGAACTGGATATGGGCTACGGCGGCATGCACGTCAACGCCAGCCACCGTGGCCGATAGAACCCTCACGATCAGTCAAACCTTGCACGGACCGATCTTTGGATTTGGCGTTTTCTTTTAACATTTGGTCCCCAGGCGCAGCCTGTTGCGGAGTGATCTTTTGTTGCGTCGCAGGGATCACCGGACGCTAAGCAGCCTGGCTGGTTCGATTCCAGTCCCACTCGCCCTCGGCGCCGATTTCGAGCACTGCGTCGTACAACTCGGCGGATTCGAGCTCGTCTGCGAACGCTACATACGTGATCGAGTTCTCATAGAGACGCCGCAGGGCCTCGCGGACTTGTACCGGTTTGAGGGACGCAGTCACTCGATCAAGCATAGCGAACGCAGGGCGGACGAAAATCAGGCGGGCAAGAGCAAGCAGTTGCTGCTCCGCGAGCGAGAGGATGGCCGACCAATCCTGTTCGGTATCCAGTCCACCAGCCCGCATTTCGACGGAGCTTAGACCTGCATCTGCCAAGGTACTCTGGATCTGCTCGTCAGTAACAATATGTTCCTGACCGCAAGGTATAAGAAGTTCTCGGAGTGTCCCCGGAGGCAGATAGGGTTGCTGGGGCAGAAAGACGATCTCGTCTAGCGGTGGGCGGACGACTTTTCCGGCGCCGGCAGGCCAGCTGCCGGCGGTGGCACGAAACAGGGCGGTTCTCGATGCTTCGTTCGGCCCGATAACGAGCACCCTCGTGCCGCGCGGTATCTCGGCGGTCAGGGACTTGATCATTTCTTGGCCTTCTTCGGGCGACCAGAGTGTCAGTCCCTCGTATGCGATGCCCCCGTCGATTCCAACAACCGCAACCGGCGCTTGGGCCGCGGTTGGCGACACTTTCTCAGTCGCTCCGACCAGTGCGCTTAGCCGAACGATGACCGCGGCGAATGTGGAGAGGGACTGGAACTGGTTAACGATTAGAGAGAAGGCACCGAGCAGCTGAGCGAAAGCCACTGCCGATTGCGTGATGACGCCGAATTGCACCTTCCCGCGAATAAATAGCGGCGCCACGATCAGCATCGGGATGATCTGTATTAGATTGTTGTATCCAGTTGTAAAGAAACCCAGGTTACGATTCACCGAAATGATCTGCCGGAAGTTGTCCGCGAAGCTGTCGACCCGCCTAAGCAAGCGATTCGTCAGTCGGTCTTCGTGCCGCAAGAGGGCAATCGAGTCTCCGTTCTCGCCCACGTGGATCAGGTCCGAGCGGAACGCTGCCTCCCGGTCCGACTGACGGTAATTCAGCCCAATCAGTGGCCGACCAAGATAGATCGCCGCCAACGTTCCAAGGACCGCGTACCCAATGGCAACACCGAACAGAGGCGGGCTGATGGTCCATAGCACTCCCGAGAACGACAGGACGGCGAGGGCTCCATTCATGAACATAAGCGTGAAAGAGAGGGCGGTGGTAGTGAAGACGCGAACGTCGTCGGAGATGCGCTGGTCGGGGTTTAAGACCGTCCCCGATTCCTTAAGGTGAAGATAAGTGCGGTTCGCGAGGTATCGGCCGATGATTCGTTCCGTCAACCATACGCGCCAGAACAGGCCAAGCCGCTCCTCGGTGAATCGGTAAAGGACCGCCACAACAGCTGATCCCACGAGCACGCCGACGAAGAGAATGGCTTCCCGAATGAATCCGGACTGGTCGTGGTGTTCGATCGCCGTCATGAAGTCGCGGCCGACATAGCTGTTGACCACGTTCAGACCGTTAACTGCCAACGCAAAGACAATGAGCAAGCCAAACAGTGCCCGGGCTCGCCAGCGCACTTCGGAGGTGAAGAAATCTTTGACGGCACGCACGAATCGCCGTCCTGTTGCCAAGTCCAACGAGACAGGTTGTTCACTCATATTCCATCCTCGTAGTGGCTGGTCACAGCCTTTTTACCTGCGTGAGAGCAGGCTGCTGCATTTACTCGAATGGTTCTATCGGTTCGAGCAAATCGACGAGGGCGGGTATAGCGGTTGCAAGACAACCATAGTCGTGGGTGAATGACGTAGTCAGGCTAAGATCTGACCGCTTACTCCGAAAAACCAGGCTCCCACTTTCGCCCGGTTGACAATTCGAGCCGGAGATCAATAAGGCGTGAGGCGCCGATACTGTAGTCCTTCGAGACGTAAATAAGCGATACCCTCTATCCTCCCACCACCCGACTGTCGTGATAACTTCACTCTGGATTTGCGGATTATCCTTCTGCCTATTTTGATCGTTGAAACCGACAACGAAGACCTCCGTTCCTTCTCTAACGTCGATCGTCGTCTGTTGAGTACTACCAGAGATTGACACATCGACTGCGAGAAGTGCCAGGTCTACCTCAGAGTTCTTCGCGACTAGCGCAGCTTCGGCCACATGCGCACAGGTCACGATGTAGGTCTTATCCGAACGTTTAACCACAAATCCTGTGCCCACGAAATGAAATCCATCTTCTCGCTTCCGAGCTAGTCGAAGGGCTCGCCATTGTTGCCTCACAATTGAGGGCAGAGGTGGAGACAGATTCTCCTCTTGCCGGATCAGCCTGCTGTTGCCCAGCAACATCATAGCGACTGTTGGCTTCCCCCACAGCATTGGGTCATCTTTCGGACTTCAAGCCGGAGTACGATGCACATTCGATTGAGAGCAAGCTGAAACGCTTGGTTGCGAAGTCAGGTGGCTGATCGTGCCGAGCAGGAAAGCGTTTCAGGACCTTCATCTCACGCCAGTCGTAGGGAAACTCCTTCCCGCAGTCGAGACATACAAAATAGGCCCGGGTAGACGACGATGAGGCGCTGCGCCGGGGAATCATTACGCAATATGACTGGGAAGCAGCAGCGAGTATGCGGGCAACCATGGCCTCCGGCAAATTTCTAAACATGACACATTCCTCGAAACCCGAATGGATTTTAGGTGCGAAGGCCCACCTTAGCTGGGTGCTACTTCTGGCTAGCTCGCGTGTTGCCTTCGTCGTGGCGGAGTGGCTTTCAATACAGATGAGTTTTTCACTGATGTAAACGAAGTACAGCTGACGGAATTGACAGGGGGATGCCGGTAAACAAATTCAGGCACTCTGTTTACCTGCGTTTGCCCGCTAATCCTGCATTCCAGAGGAACTCCGTTACAGATCAACAAAATCGAGCAGTGCTTCCAACACCGCCACGACCGCGATCATAGAGGGAATTGCGATCAACAGTTTCGACAGGAACTACCATTCCATCACTGCGCACCGCCTTTCCTGGCATGGACCGTAAACATCCAGCGCAGGAACGGCACGCTAGTCCAAATGAGTGCTCCATGTCGGTTAACGACAATCGTCTCACCGTCACATTTCGGTGGTTCACTGACACCCTGAACCGCAATAGCAACTTTCAGGGCAACACAAGTACTTCTACTTGCTTCATGCAAGGGGATTTTGTTCCAGTTCTTTGTCCAATTGTGGAGGGGGGTAAATCGAGAGTAGCCGCAACTATCGTCGTTACCCGTGGGCAATCAAACTGCAATTTCTGCGCAGCTTCGAACTTTCAACCGAGCCTGGCTGTTGCCGTCAAGTGATCGTTGCCCAACGGCAACGACGGTCTTCGCAGATTCGTAATACGCTTAATCTCGAGGAGGGGAGGATCGTAAAGTTTGATCTCCCAATCCTCCAACGGGAACAAAGATCGCCCACACCGACTCGCCCATAGCTGCAATGAGGAATTTGGAACAATGCGAAATGCACTTTGTCTCAGCTTCATCCTGCTGGCCGCAATTCCGGCTCTTGCAGGCGGAACGCATGTGATCAACACCACCTGCGAAAATGCGATTACGAAAACCGAGGTTCTAGCGGCACAGCACAAGTGGTGGCCTGATCGCCCCGATCCGAAAGCACCAGTGCTCAACATTCGCACGCATGCGAACTTTGCGAAGCAGGTGCTCTTACCGCTCGCAAGAGTCTGGTCTCACGAAAAAATCGGGGAGTTGGCGTTCGAGGAACGAGAGAAATCTTGTCGAGTTACTTCCAACGGCCATCCCGCTGACGTTGTCTTGTCGGACTTGTCGAAAGCAGAGTTCACCGCTCCAGCTGCTGCGGTAGACCCTGCATCGGCGGTTACGTCCTCTCAACGAAAGAACGCTCAGGAAACCACGGACAAACCGTCGGAAAGGTGCCAACAGGGCGTCTATTGGGGTCAGAACGCAAACGGCGAACCGATCTGTGCCTGGAGTCGCTAAGAAGTCGAATCAGGGTAACGCGGCGGCTCTGGACGTAATGCTGCGCGTCAATGACTGGAAAATCTCCACGCCAACTCCGTTGGTGCCTCGATTTCACTCTCTACATACACCCTGCGCCACTTGATTGGAGCAGATGGGCAGAGCAATTTCATAGAAGCAAGAATCTGAATCGCCTCCAGTGTTGGCATCGCCTCGTCCACACCATCTTCGTTGCTGAAGGCTGCTCTTGCTCTTGGTGCGGAAGCACTACTTCGCGAAAAGTTTGATTCACATGAGTGCCAAGTTCACGCACCGCGACGCCGCTGGTTTTTCCGAAAATATTGAGACTTGGTCCAAAGAAGAGATTCGGCTCTGAAAGAAGTAGCGACAGTCGTATCGCCCTCAGTCACTGAACTTCTTGCGGAGCTGCTGAACGCAGTGATATAGAGCTTCTGCTTGAAGCCTGGCCTCTTGCTGCTTATCTCCCTGATGTTTCCGACACGGTCGGAACGTATTCGCGTCGGCTTCGCATCCGCATTTTTCGAACGCGAAGACGTTTCCGTCGCGGTCTTTCCGGAATCTCACACGGGTGTATTTCATAGTCTGATGAGACAGATTGAAATCTCGCGGATGGCTGCTTTCCCTCGGGTAAGCATCATTCCCCTTGAGCTGCTCCGACTGGTCGGGGAGTGCCGGAGTGGAAGTATGTGAGTGGAATGAAGTCTTGTCTTTGATATGGAACAAAGATTGGAAAGGCTTATAGAAACAACTGACACTGCGGGCGCATTGGCAGCGCGGAAAGCTGCGGTCGCGAGCCTGCTCCAGAGCGACGACTAGTAGGGATTACAAACCTAACATTGCTGCACGGGGTTAAGGAGACCGCAGTAGGAAGTCGATCAGTTGAAAAAGGAATTAATGCAGTTGCTCGAATTGCAACACACCGGCTGAATCGCATGCCTTATCTCAGGCTGACGCCCGAAGAAGCAAAGAAATTGAAGAACGCAACAAGCAGATCCGGAAGCAGATCTCCCAACTTCAAGACCGGAGCGACTCCGACGAGTCCTGTTTGTTCTTGGGGGGTGCTGAGACGGTGAAACCATCATCGGCCACGTCGCCATGTTGAGTGAGATCGTCTGGTTCGTGTCGTGCGTACCTAATTCCTCGCAGGGCTCAGCGCTGGAACCGAAAGTAGCCAGCAGATTCCTCTCTTTTGAATCGACGGTTGTGGCACCTTTCCCTCTCGCCCTTGACGCACCAGATCACGAGCGGTTCGTTGTATGAAAATCAAATTCGCAATCAGAGGACATTCTGGGTGGAAGAATCGTTTCGCCAGCCTTGGGAACGCGACTTCATAGCGGAAAATCACTTTGCCCATGCAAGACCATCCGCCCCGCGCCCGGCCTCGATCAGCTTCACGCTCCAATCCTCGATTTGGATAGCGGCAATCTGATGGCTGGACGAGCAGGAAACGTAAGCGGCCTTGCCGTCTGGTCGTACCAACACCTCTTGTGGAGAAGGCGGCACCTTGATCGTCCTCACAGCCCGCATTGTAGTGATGTCGACCACAGCAACTTGATTCGTGCTCGGGATCGCGACCAGCAGCCATTTCCCGTCTGCCGTGGGGGCGGTGCCGTATCCCGTGCCGGGAAGCGTGACCCAACGGTCAACCTTGTTCGTTGCGGTGTCGATCACCGCCAGCCGAGGTTTCTCCGTGTCTGAGGTAAATGCCCAGTGCCCGTCAGGAGA
>Ga0126371_10004539_pt1 | contig 12238 bp, 10 predicted proteins | sample PanSoiMetaPlot_4_FD_110145 | JGI IMG/M metagenome (GOLD analysis project Ga0126371, IMG submission 110145) | Tropical forest soil microbial communities from Panama - MetaG Plot_4 | ecosystem: Environmental > Terrestrial > Soil > Tropical forest > Bulk soil | place: Panama | collected 2016-02-17
GTGCCGGCGATCGGCGCGGCGATCGACAACAAGCAGACCGAGGAGCCGTACTGGAAGCGGGTGTTCTCGGGCTTCGAGAAATCGAAGCAGTGGATGGCGAATACCAAGCCGGACGTCGCGATCGTCGTCTACAACGATCATGCCTCCGCGTTCTCGGTCGAGCTCGTGCCGACCTTCGCGCTCGGCTGCGCTGCCGAATTCCCGCCTGCCGACGAGGGCTGGGGCCCGCGGCCGGTGCCGGTGGTGAAGGGGCATCCGGCGCTCGCCTCGCACATCGCCCAGTCGGTCATCCTCGACGAGTTCGATCTCACCATCGTCAACAAGATGGAGGTCGATCACGGGCTCACGGTGCCGATGAACCTGCTGTTCGGCTCGCCGAACGAGTGGCCATGCCCGGTAATTCCGCTCGCCGTGAACGTCGTGCTCTATCCGCCGCCGACGGGGCACCGCTGCTACATGCTCGGCCGCGCCATCCGCAGGGCGGTCGAGTCCTATGCCGAGGATCTCCGCGTCGTGGTGTTCGGCACTGGCGGGATGTCGCACCAGATCTCCGGCCCGCGCGCCGGCCTGATCAACAAGAAGTTCGACACTGCCTTCCTCGACAACCTCACCAAGGACCCGAAGAAGCTCACCCGCATCCCGCATCTCGAATACATGCGCGAGGCCGGCGCCGAGGGCATCGAGATGGTGATGTGGCTGATTATGCGCGGCGCGCTCGACGACAAGGTCGACGAGGTCTACCGCTTCTATACGGTGCCGGCGTCGAACACCGCGGTCGGCCACATCATCCTGGAGAATCGCCGCAAGACGGCGGCGAAATCCAAGGGCAAATCCAAGGTCAAGCGCGCCGCCGCGCGCAGCAGGACTGACGTTCGCAGGAGCAAGTGATGAAGATTTGCGTCGCCGGGCAGGGTGCCTTCGGCCAGAAACATCTCGATGCGTTGAAGCGCATTCCGGGCGTGGAAGTGACGTCGCTGGTCGGCGGCAATCAGGACGCCACCGCCCAGGTGGCGAAGAAATACGGCATCCCGCACTACACCGGCGAGCTCTCGGAAGGCATCAAGCGCGCCGACGCCGTGATCCTCACCACGCCGACCAAGATGCACTTCCGCCAGGGCGAGCAGGTGATGCGCGCCGGCAAGCACGTGCTCGTGGAAATCCCCGTCACCGACAGTGTCGAGGACGCCGAGAATCTGGTGAAGATCGCCAAGGAGACCGGCGTCACCGCCATGGGCGGTCACGTGCGCCGCTTCAATCCGAGCCACCAGTACGTCCACAAGAAGATCGAGAAGGGCGAACTCAAAATCCAGCAGATGGACGTCCAGACCTACTTCTTCCGGCGCAAGAACATCAACGCGGCCGGCAATCCGCGCAGCTGGACCGACCATCTCTTGTGGCACCATGCGGCGCACACCATCGACCTCTTCCAGTACCAGTGCGGCGAGACCATCTCGGACTGCTACGCCGTGCAGGGGCCGATCCACCCGCAGCTCGGCATCGCCATGGACATGGGCATCGTCGCCAGGGTGCCGTCGGGCGCGATCCTCACCCTGTCGCTGTCGTTCAACAATGACGGGCCGCTCGGCTCGTTCTTCCGCTACATCGGCGACACCGGCACCTACAAGGCGTTCTACGACGACCTCTCGGACGGCAAGGACAACAAGATCGACGTCTCCAAGGTCGACGTCTCGATGGACGGAATCGAGCTCGAGGACCGCGAGTTCATCGCCGCCATCAAGGAGAAGCGCGAGCCGAACGGCAGCCTCGCGCAGCTGCTGCCGTGCATGCGCGTGCTCGGCAAGCTCGAGCGGATCATCGACCCGCAGCGCAAGGCGCACGCCTGACGCGGAAGGGGAGGACGTCGGCCAGCGACAAAAGGCGGCATCCGCGACGGCGGCCCTTGTCGCGACTTCGGACTAGAATGTCACAAAACGACATAGTTGGAAGCCCAACTATCGGGGATTTCCGGCCCCCGCCGGAGCGTCAAACAAAACCATCTCGGAGGAGGTCCTCATGCACCGCAGGCAATTTCTCACCACCACGGCGGCCGCCGTCGCCGCGAGCGGGCTCGCGGGCACGCGCGCCTTCGCGGCCGATCCGGTCAAGGTCGGCCTCATCCTGCCGATGACCGGGCAGCAGCAGTCGACCGGGCGCCAGACACTCGCGGCCGTCAAGCTCTACATGGCGCAGAACGGCGATACGGTCGCGGGCCGCAAGGTCGAGATCGTCCTCAAGGACGACGCCGCGGTGCCCGACGCCAGCAAGCGGCTCGCCCAGGAGCTGATCGTCAACGACAAGGTCCAATTCGTCGCCGGCTTCGGCATCACGCCATGCGCGCTCGCGGTGGCGCCGCTCGCGACCCAGGCGAAGATCCCCGAGATCGTGATGTGCGCCGGCACCTCGATCATCACCGAGCGCTCGCCGTACATCGTGCGCTCGTCTTTCACGCTTGCGCAGTCGACCGTCCCGATGGCCGACTGGGCGGCGCAGAACGGCATCAAGAAGGTGGTCAGCATGGTCTCCGACTATGCGCCTGGTGTCGACTCCGAGGTCTCGTTCAAGGACGAGTTCACCAAGAAGGGCGGGCAGATCATCGAGGCGATCCGCTTCCCGCTCGCCAATCCCGACTTCGCGCCATTCCTGCAGCGGGCGCGCGACGCCAAGCCGGACGCGATCTTCGTGTTCGTGCCGGCGGGCCAGGGCGCGGTGTTCGTCAAGCAGTTCCTCGAACGCGGGCTCGACAAGGCGGGCATCAAGATCATCGGCCCGGGCGACGTGACCGACGACGACGTGCTCAACGGCATGGGCGACGCCGTGATCGGCACCGTGACGGCGCATTTCTACTCGGCCGATCACCCTTCGCCGGCCAACAAGGCCTATGTCGCGGCCTTCGAGAAGGCGAATAACAACATGCGGCCGAACTTCATGTCCGTCGGCGGCTATGACGGCATGCACCTGATCTACGAGGCGCTGAAGAAGACCAAGGGCGACACCACCGGCCAGAAGCTCGTCGACGCGATGAAGGGCATGGCGTGGGAAAGCCCGCGCGGGCCGATCTCGATCGATCCGGACACCCGCGACATCATCCAGAACGTCTATATCCGCAAGGTCGAGAAGAAGAACGGCCAACTCTACAACGTCGAGTTCGCCAAGTTCGACGCCATCAAGGACCCGATGAAGGCGGCGAAGAAGTCGTGATGCTGCGCTGACCTCTATCCGTCACCCTGAGGCGCTCGCACGCCGTTGCGTGCGAGCCTCGAAGGGCGACGGCCACTGCCGTGCCGTATGTGCCCTTGGCGCGCCGTCTCGGCCGATCATCCTTCGAGGCTCGCTTCGCTCGCGCCTCAGGATGACGGATAGATGGCGAAGTTGGCTGCCAGAGAAAGAGTCGCGGAGGCCATCCTGACCATCCTGTTCGACGGCGTCGCCTACGGCATGCTGCTGTTCGTGCTGGCGTGCGGCCTCTCCGTCACGCTCGGCCTGATGAACGTCGTCAACCTCGCGCACGGCGTCTTCGCGGTGGCGGGCGGCTACGTCGCGGTCGTGGTGGTCAACAACTGGGGCGTGCCGTTCTTCGCCGCCCTGCCGATCGCCTTCCTCGCCGGCGCCGCGCTCGGCGCGGTGCTCGAGCGCACGCTCTACGTCCACGTCTATACCAAGAGCCATCTCGACCAGGTGCTCTTCACCATCGGCCTCGTCTTCATGGCGGTCGCCGCGGTCGATTACGCGATGGGCTCACGCCAGCAGTTCGTGCAGATCCCGGCCTACCTGCAGGGCCAGTTCAACGTGTTCGGCGTCGGGATCGGCCGCTATCGCCTCATGATCATCGTGCTGTGCGGGCTGCTCACCATCGCGCTGCAACTCATCCTCGCCAAGACGCGCTTCGGCAGCCGGCTGCGCGCCGCGGTCGACGACCAGCGCGTCGCGCGCGGGCTCGGCATCAATGTCGGGGTGGTGTTCGGGCTCACCTTCGCGTTCGGCTCGGGGCTCGCGGCGCTCGGCGGTGCGCTCGGCGCCGAGATCCTCGGCCTCGATCCGATCTTCCCGCTCAAGTACCTGATCTACTTCCTGATTGTCGTGACGGTCGGCGGCACGTCGAGCATCACGGGCCCGTTCGTCGCCTCGATCCTGCTCGGCATCGGCGACGTCGCCGGCAAGTACTATGTGCCGACGCTCAGCTCCTTCGTGATCTACAGCATCATGATCGTCATGCTGCTGTGGCGGCCGCAGGGGCTGTTTTCGCGTTCGGCCTCGCGGTGAGCGCGATGCCGCTCGTCCCCGATCCCGGCCGCCGGCTCGCCCTCGAGGTCACTTCGTTCCTGGTGCGCCGCGCGCGCTGGTCGCCGCTTGAGCTCGCGTTCTGGGTCATCGCGGCGGCGAGCTTCTGGCTGTTTCCGCAAAAGCACCTGATCCTCACCGAAATCTGCATCTGGGGCTTGTTCGCGCTCTCGCTCGACCTCATCCTCGGCTATGCGGGCATCATCTCGCTCGGCCATGCCGCCTTCTTCGGCCTCGGCGCCTACGCGGCCGGGTTGCTCGCCAAGTATGGATGGATCAACGAGCCCACCGTCGCGCTCGTCGTTGCGGGCCTGCTCGCGGCGGCGGTCGGCTTCGTGACGAGCTTCCTGGTGCTGCGCGGCTCCGACCTGACCCGCCTGATGGTCACCTTCGGCGTTGCGCTGATACTCGGCGAGATCGCCAACAAGTTCTCGGACATCACGGGCGGCGCCGACGGATTGCAAGGCGTCGAGATCAAGCCGCTGCTCGGCTGGTTCGAGCTCGATATCTTCGGCCATGTCGGCTACGCCTATGCGCTGGTGGTGCTGTTCGTGCTCTTCGTGATCGCTCGCCGCGTCGTGCGCTCGCCCTTCGGCCTGTCGCTGCAGGCGATCCGCGGCAACCCGCTGCGCTCGGCCGCAGTCGGCATCGCCGTCAACTGGCGGTTGGTCGCGATCTACACGCTGTCGGCCGGCTATGCCGGCATCGCGGGCGCGCTGCTCGCGCAGACGCAGGCCTTTGCGTCGCTCGAGATGTTCTCGATCGAGCGCTCCTCCGATGTGCTCCTGATCCTCATCATCGGCGGCACCGGCTGGCTCTATGGCGGCCTGATCGGCGCGCTGATCTACCGCCTCCTGCAGGACCAGCTCTCCGAGCTCACGGCGCGCTATTGGCAGTTCTGGATCGGCCTCATCCTGGTCGCGATCGTGATCACCGGGCGCGACCGCGTCGGGCGCTGGCTCGCACCGGTGACGCGGCTCGCCGACGAGATCGCGCGCTGGCGCCCGTGGACCGCGCGCGCCGCGCCGACACGCGAGGCACCCTGATGGCGCCCGTGCTGGAAACCCGCGGTCTCGACAAGCATTTCGGCGGCATCGTTGCCGCCAACGAGGTGTCGCTGAAGATAGAGAAGGGCGCGCGCCACGCGCTCATCGGGCCGAACGGCGCCGGCAAAACCACCGTCGTCAACCTGCTGACCGGTGTGCTGCGGCCGACGGCGGGGAAGATCCTGCTCGATGGCGAGGACATCACTAACCTGCCGTCGCACGAGCGCGTGCGCCTCGGCGTCGCCCGCACGTTCCAGATCAACCAGCTGTTCGCGGATCTGACCCCGATCGAGACGCTGGGCCTCGCGATCTCCGAGCGGCTCGGCCGCGGCCACGACTGGTGGCGCATCGTCGGCAGCGATCCGAGCGTGACCAACGAGATCGTCGAGCTGATCGAGCGCTTCCGCCTCGGCGACGTGATGCGCGAGCGCACCGGAATTCTTCCCTACGGCAAGCAGCGCCTGCTCGAGATCGCGCTCGCGATCGCCTGCAAGCCGCGCGTGCTCCTGCTCGACGAGCCGGCCGCCGGCGTGCCGGAGGACGAGCGCCACGACATTCTCGCGACCGTCGAGGCGCTGCCCAAGGACGTGACGGTGCTGCTGATCGAGCACGACATGGACATCATCTTCTCGTTCGCCGACCGCATCTCGGTGCTGGTGAACGGCTCGCTGTTCGTCGAAGGCGAGCCGGACGAGGTCGCGCGCGATCCCCGCGTCAAGGCGGTCTACCTGGGCGAGACGTTCGATGGCTGAGCTCCTGGCCGTCGAGCGACTGAGCGCCGGCTACGGCGAGGCCGTGGTGCTCTCCGAGATCTCGCTCACCCTCAACGAGGGCGAGTCGCTCGCGCTGCTCGGCCGCAACGGCATGGGCAAGACCACGCTGGTCAACTCGATCGTCGGCGTCACCCGCTATCGCGGCGGCACCATCCGGCTCGACGGGCGCGACATCACGCGGCTGCGGCCCGACCAGCGCGCCCATGCCGGCATCGGCTGGGTGCCGCAGGAGCGCAACATCTTCAAGTCGCTCACCGTCGAGGAGAATCTGACCGCGGTGGCGCGGCCGGGCCGCTGGACGGTCGCGCGCGTCTACGAGCTGTTTCCCCGCCTCGCCGAGCGGCGCAACAATCTCGGCAACCAGCTCTCCGGCGGCGAGCAGCAGATGCTGGCGGTCGGCCGCGCGCTGGTGCTCAATCCGCGCCTCGTGCTGCTCGACGAGCCGCTCGAGGGCCTCGCGCCCATCATCGTCGACGAGCTGATCGCGGCGCTCGACCGCATCGTGCGCCAGGAGGGCCTCGCCACCATCCTGGTCGAGCAGAACGCGCAGAAAATCCTCGCCGTCACCCACCGTGCCGTCATCCTCGAGCGCGGCAGCATCGTGCACCAGTCCGACAGCGCCGCCCTGCGCGCCGACCGCGCCGTGCTGGAGACCTTCCTCGGCGTCACCCAGGCGGGGCCGCGCCGCAAGCGGTCGTAGGGTGGGCAAGGCGAAGCGTGCCCACGGCGCGTGGGCACGGCGCACCAATCTCGGGCTTGCCCGAGATTGGCACAATATGATGCGCAGGTCGGGCAGGCTCGACCTGCGTGCGCCTTTGCCCACCCTACTTTCCTTTGTCGAAACCGTGATAAACCAACCCAAAATCAGCGTGTTCACAGGAGACGCCCGATGACCGCCCGCACCAAGCCGCCGTTCCGCGCCGACCATGTCGGCAGCATCCTGCGCTCGGCCGCCATCAAGGGCGCGCGGGCGAAGCATGAAACGGGCGCGATCACGGCGGCGCAGCTCAAGGAGGTCGAGGATCGCGAGGTCGAGAAGATCATCGCGAAGCAGGAGGAGATCGGGCTCAAGCTCGCGACCGACGGCGAGTACCGCCGCTCGTGGTGGCACTTCGATTTCTTCGGCATGCTGGAAGGCGTCGAGATCTACGAGCTCGACCACGGCATCCAGTTTCAGGGCGTGCAGACCAAGCCGCGGAGCATCCGCGTCGACGGCAAGATCGGCTTCGGCCATCACCCGATGCTCGACCACTTCCGCTTCGTGAAGGCGCACACCAAGGTCACGCCGAAGATGTGCATCCCGAGCCCGAGCGTGATGCACTTCCGTCTGGAGCCCGGCGCGGTCGCCAAATCCGCCTATACGGACCGCGACGCCATCTTTGACGATCTCGCCAAGGCCTATCAGGACGCGGTCCGCGCCTTCTACGCCGCCGGTTGCCGTTATCTGCAGTTCGACGACACCGCCTGGGCCTATCTGTGCTCGCAGGCCGAGCTCAAGAAGGCGCGTGACCGCGGCCTCGACGTCGACCACCTGCAGGACACCTACACGCGCTGCATCAACAAGGCGCTCGAGGCCAAGCCCGCCGACATGGTGATCACCACCCATGTGTGCCGCGGCAATTTCCGCTCGACCTTCATTTCGTCGGGCGGCTACGAGCCGGTGGGAGAGAGTCTGCTCGCCAAGTGCAACTACGACGGCTATTTCCTCGAATACGACACCGACCGTGCCGGCGGTTTCGAGCCGCTGCGGTTCCTTCCCAAGGGCAACAAGGTCGTGGTGCTCGGCCTCGTCACCTCCAAGTTCGGCACCCTGGAGAAGAAGGACGACATCAAGCGCCGGATCGACGAGGCAGCGAAATACGTCGCGCTCGACCAGCTCGCGCTCTCCCCGCAATGCGGCTTCGCGTCGACCGAGGAAGGCAACGTCGTCGCCGATGACGAGCAGTGGGCGAAGCTGCGGATGATTGTCGAACTGGCCGACGAGGTGTGGGGAAAGTAGTCAGCCACACCCACCGCCGTCATCACCCGCGAAAGCGGGTGATCCAGTAACCACAGGACGTTGCGTGTCGCTCGGCATTGCAAAATCGAATCTGCGGTGAGTACTGGATGCCCCGCTTTCGCGGGGCATGACACAGAAGTTTTGGAGAGTCGGAATCGATGCAACGCACAACGCCTCCCTTCCGCGCCGATCACGTCGGCAGCTTGCTGCGTTCGCCGGCGCTGCACGAGGCGCGGGCGCAGCGCGAGCGCGGCGAGATCGACGCGGCGGCGCTGAAGGCGGTGGAGGACCGCGAGATCGTCGCGCTCATCCGCAAGCAGGAGGCGGCCGGCCTCAAGTCGATCACCGACGGCGAGTACCGCCGCGCATCGTGGCAGACCGATTTCCTCACCGCCCTCGACGGCGTCGAGGCCTATCGCGGCGAGCGCAAGTTCAAGTTCAAGGGCCCGCAGCCGCGGCCGATCCTGTTGCGCCTGAAGGGCCGGCTCGGCCGCGTCGACGGCCATCCGATGATCGAGCATTTCCGCTTTGTGCAGGCGAACACCAAGGCGACGCCCAAGATGACCATCCCGTCGCCGTCGACCCTGCATTTCCGCTACGGCCGCGAGGCGGTGCCGGAGTCGATCTATCCGACCATGGACGCGTTCTACGCCGATCTCGGCAAGGCCTACGCCAAGGTCGTGCGCGCCTTCGCGAACGCCGGCTGCCGCTATCTCCAGCTCGACGAGGTGAACCTCGCCTATCTGTGCGATCCGTCGTTGCGCGAGCAGGTGCGCGCGCGAGGCGACGATCCGGCCACGCTGCCGATGATCTATGCCGGCATGATCAACGCCGCGATGTCGGACATTCCCGCCGACATGACCGTCACGATGCACCTCTGCCGCGGCAATTTTCGCTCGACCTTCGTCGCCAGCGGCGGCTACGAGCCGGTCGCCGAGATTCTCTTCAACACGATCAAGGTGCATGGCTATTTCATGGAATACGACAGCGAGCGCGCCGGCGGCTTCGAGCCGCTGCGCCACGTGCCGAAGGGCAAGACCGTGGTGCTCGGCCTCGTCACCTCGAAAAGCGGAACGCTCGAGAGCAAGGACGCGATCAAGCGTCGCATCGACGAGGCCGCCAAGTTCGTGCCGCTCGACCAGCTCGCGCTCTCGCCGCAATGCGGCTTCGCGTCGACCGAGGACGGCAACACGCTCGCCGAGGAGGAGCAGTGGGCGAAGCTGCGCATGATCGTCGAGGTGGCCGAGGAGGTTTGGGGGTAGATTTTCGTCATCGCCGGGCTTGTCCCGGCGATCCCGATGAGGCAGGCACAGTGCTCGCCCGAGCGGGATGGCCGGGACAAGCCCGGCCATGACGGTCATCCAGCCGGAGTTCGTATGTGATCCATTCCGCTTCCCACGACGACATCGCGCCGATCCGCGAGGCGGTGCGGGCGCTGTGCGCCGATTTCCCCGGCGAGTACTGGCGCAAGCTCGACCGCGAGCGCGCCTATCCGGCCGAATTCGTCGCGGCGCTCACCAAGGCAGGCTTCCTCGCGGCGCTGATCCCTGAAGAGTACGGGGGCAGCGGGCTCAGCATGCCGGCGGCTGCCGCGATCCTCGAGGAGGTGCACGCCACGGGCTGCAACGGCGCCGCCTGTCATGCGCAGATGTACACCATGGGCACCGTGCTGCGGCACGGCAGCGACGCCCAGAAGCAGAAGTATCTCCCCGCGATCGCGCGCGGCGACCTGCGCCTGCAGGCGTTCGGCGTCACCGAGCCGACTTCGGGCACCGACACGCTGAGCCTGCGCACCACCGCGACCCGCGACGGCAACGACGCCTACGTCATCAACGGCCAGAAGATCTGGACCTCGCGCGCGGAATACTCCGACCTCATGCTGCTGCTCGCCCGCACCACGCCCCGCGACCAGGTGAAGAAGCGCACCGAGGGCCTCTCGGTCTTCCTCGTCGACATGCGCGACGCGAAGGGCCTCACCATCCAGCCGATCCGCACCATGATGAACCACGCGACCACCCAGGTCTTCTTCGATCAGATGCGGGTGCCGGCCGAGAACCTGATCGGCGAGGAGGGACAGGGTTTTCGCTACATCCTGTCCGGCATGAACGCCGAGCGCATCCTGATCGCGGCCGAGTCGATCGGCGACGCAAAATGGTTCATCGGCAAGGCGACGGATTACGCCAAGGAGCGCGTGCTGTTCGGCCGTCCGATCGGGCAGAACCAGGGTGTCCAGTTCCCGATCGCGCGCGCCTATGCGCAGATGCGCGCCGCCGAGCTGATGGTGCACGAGGCCGCGAGCCTCTACGCCACCGGCAAGGACTGCGGCCCGGAGGCCAACATGGCGAAAATGCTCGCCGCCGACGCCTCATGGGCGGCCGCCGACATGTGCGTGCAGACGCACGGCGGCTTCGGCTTCGCGGAAGAATTCGACATCGAGCGCAAGTTCCGCGAGACGCGACTCTACCAAGTGGCGCCGATCTCGACCAACCTCGTCCTCTCCTACCTCGCCGAGCACGTGCTCGGCCTACCACGCTCCTACTGATCCTCGCAGCAAGCGCAGATGTCGCAACCTCTCTCCGGCGTCCTCGTCGTTTCGCTCGAGCAGGCGGTCGCCGCGCCGATGTGCACGTGCCGCCTCGCTGATGCGGGCGCGCGCGTCATCAAGGTCGAGCGGCCGGAGGGCGATTTCGCCCGCGGCTACGACGCGCTGGTGCATGGCGAGAGCGCCTATTTCGTCTGGCTCAACCGCGGCAAGGAATCCGTCGTGGTCGATCTCGGCAAGTCCGACGACCGCGCGTTCATGGAGCGGATGATCGCCAAGGCGGATGTGTTCGTGCAGAACCTGAAGCCTGGTGCTGCCGGCAAGCTCGGCTTTGCGCCGGCGCGCCTGCGCCGCGACTATCCGCGCCTGATCGTCGCCTCGATCTCCGGCTTCGGCGAGAGCGGCCCCTACGCGCAGCGCAAGGCCTACGACATGCTGATCCAGGCCGAATCCGGCCTTGCCTCGGTCACCGGCGGACCCGAGGCGCCGGCGCGTGTCGGCGTCTCGGTGGTCGACGTTGCGACCGGTATGAATGCCTACGAGGCGATCCTCGAGGCGTTGCTCGGGCGCGGACGCAGCGGGCAGGGCGCGGAGATATCCGTCTCCATGTTCGACGCCATGGCGGATTGGATGACGGTGCCGCTCTTGCACCACGAGGGCGGTAAGACGCCGACCCGCATCGGCTTGGCGCATCCGTCGATCTCGCCCTATGGCGTGTTCAAAACGCGCGACGGGGTCGACGTGCTGATCTCCATCCAGAACGATCGGGAATGGGTCGTGCTCGCCCGCGACGTCATGGGCGACGCCGTGCTCGCCGCCGATCCGGACTTCGCGACCGTAGTCAAGCGCGTCGAGCGCCGCGTCGACACCGACGGCAAGGTGGCGCGATCATTTGGTGCGATGACCGTCGACGAGCTCACCGCCAAGCTGCTCAAGGCCGACATCGCCTTCGGCCGCGTGAGCGACCCCGAGGCGCTTCGTCACCACCCGCACCTGCGTCGCATTACGCTCGGCTCACCGACGGGTCCGGTCTCCTACCCCGCGCCCGCCGCGCAGCGCGCCGGCGAGCAACGGAAGTATGGTCCGGTGCCGGCATTGGGCGAGCACAGCGAGAGGATCCGGAAGGAGTTCGGCGTCCCTCCGTCAACGTAGACATCGGTATCGACGATCGGGCAAATTCTCCCCCCCGATCGCAAAGGCTCGCACGAGCCATTACCCAAGAGGAAACCCACCATGGACAAGGCGATGCACGACAAAGGCATGAGCGTGCGACGGGCCGTGCTCGGCGACGAGTACGTCGACGCCGCGATGAAGAACGTCGACGACTTCAACCAGCCGCTGCAGGACATCCTCAACGAGTACTGCTGGGGCGCGATCTGGGGCCGCGAGGGCCTGCCGCGCAAGACGCGCAGCATGCTCAACCTCGCGATGATCGCGGTCCTCAACCGGCCGCACGAGCTGCGCGCGCATCTGCGCGGCGCGCTGCGCAACGGCGTCACCAAGCAGGAGATCGCCGAGATCTTCCTCCAGGTCGGCTGCTACGCCGGCGCGCCGGCGGCGGTCGACTCGTTCCGTACCGCGCGCGAGTTCTTCAAGGAGA
>Ga0126371_10004541_pt1 | contig 12234 bp, 11 predicted proteins | sample PanSoiMetaPlot_4_FD_110145 | JGI IMG/M metagenome (GOLD analysis project Ga0126371, IMG submission 110145) | Tropical forest soil microbial communities from Panama - MetaG Plot_4 | ecosystem: Environmental > Terrestrial > Soil > Tropical forest > Bulk soil | place: Panama | collected 2016-02-17
GCAACGATATCGGCCTATCGACCAAGGGGCCGGTGCGCGAGGCCGTCGAGGCGGCGCTCGAGCTGCTCGATCGCGGCGAGGCGCGTGTCGCCGAGCGACAGGCCGACAATTCCTGGCACGTCAACCAGTGGCTCAAGAAGGCGGTGCTGCTGTCGTTCCGCCTCAACGACCTGGAGGTGATCGAGGGCGGTCCCGGCCAGGCGGTGTGGTGGGACAAGGTGATGTCGAAGTTCGAGGCGTGGGGCGAGAACCGCTTCCGCGCCGCCGGCTTCCGCGCCGTGCCGGGCTGCGTGGTGCGCCGCTCGGCTTACATCGCGCCGAACGTCGTGCTGATGCCGTCCTTCGTCAATCTCGGCGCCTACGTCGATTCCGGCACCATGGTCGATACCTGGGCGACCGTCGGCTCGTGCGCGCAGATCGGCAAGAACTGCCACATTTCGGGCGGCGCCGGCATCGGCGGCGTGCTCGAGCCGCTACAGGCCGGTCCGGTGATCATCGAGGACAACTGCTTCATCGGCGCGCGCTCGGAAGTGGCGGAGGGCGTCGTGGTGCGCACCGGCTCGGTGCTGTCCATGGGCGTGTTCATCGGCGCCTCCACCAAGATCATCGATCGCGAGACCGGGGAGGTCTTCCAGGGCGAGGTGCCGGCCTATTCGGTGGTCGTGCCCGGAACGACGCCCGGCAAGCCGATGCGCGACGGCTCCCCCGGGCCCGGGCTTTACTGCGCCGTGATCGTCAAGCGGGTCGACGAGAAGACCCGCGCCAAGACCAGCATCAACGAGTTGCTTCGGGATTGAGTATCGCCGCCAAACGTGCTGACATGTCGGTTGGGGCACTGCTTTTTCGGGGGGAAAAAATGGATTACACCAATCTGCTGTTCTCGTTCGAGGGCCGGATCAATCGGGCCAAGTACTGGCTCGCCGTCCTGATCTGGTTCGTCATCTGGGTCGTGGCCCTCGCGGTCGGCCTCGCGCTGATGTACGGCGTGAATGCGTGGCTCGGCATCATCCTGTTCGTCATCGTCGGCATCCCGGCGATCGTCTCGGGCCTGGCGATCGCCATCAAGCGGCTGCATGACCGTGACAAGAGCGGCTGGTGGGTCGTGCTGTTCTACGTCGTGCCATCGATCCTCAATCAGCTCGCCCAGCACATGGGCGGCGCAGGCATCATCCTGGCGCTGGCCTCGCTCGCCATCTCGATCTGGGGCTTTGTCGAGATCGCCTGCCTGCGCGGCACGGTCGGACCGAACCAGTATGGCGCGGATCCGCTTGCCGGCATGGTGCAGCAGCCGGCCTGATATTCCCGCGTTGACGGGCGCGATGGCGGCTCGCTAAAGCCGGAGTATGAACCATCCGGCCGAGCCGCTTGCGCTTGCCCGCGACCTGATCCGCTGCCCGTCGGTGACGCCGGCAGAGGGGGGTGCGCTCGGGGTGCTCGAACGCGTCCTGAAGGGCGCCGGCTTTGCGGTCGAGCGCGTCACTTTCCGCGAGTCCGGCGAAGCCGACGTGGAAAATCTCTACGCCCGCATCGGGGACGCGGCTCCGCATCTCGTGTTCGCCGGCCACACCGACGTGGTGCCGCCCGGCGACGAGCGCGCCTGGACGCATCCACCGTTCGCGGCCGATGTCGCCGACGGCCTGCTCTATGGCCGCGGCGCCGCCGACATGAAGGGCGCGATCGCCTGCAAGGTCGCGGCCGTGCTGGCCTATCTGGTGGCGTGCGGCGGCAAGCCGAAAGGCTCGATTTCCTTCCTCATCACCGGCGACGAGGAGGGCATCGGGATCAACGGCACCGTCAAGCTGCTCGCCTGGGCGGCGGAACGCGGAGAAAAGTTCGATCACTGCATCCTCGGCGAGCCGACCAATCCGCGCTCGCTCGGCGACATGATCAAGATCGGCCGGCGCGGCTCGCAGAACGGCATGTTGATCGTCAGCGGCACGCAAGGGCACGTCGCCTATCCGGCGCTCGCCGACAATCCGGTGCGCGGAATCGTGACGCTGATGAGCGCGCTGATGGCCGAGCCGCTCGACGCCGGCAACGCGCATTTCGATCCGTCCAATCTCGAGTTCACCTCGGTTGACGTCGGCAACAAGACCGTGAACGTCATTCCGGCCGAGGCCCGCGCGCGCTTCAACATCCGCTACAACGATTGCCACACTCGCGAGCGCCTGCGCGCGCTGATCGAGCGTCGTCTCGCCGCCGCCGCGGCGGAAGGCATCCGCTGGCACATTGAGTGGGAGCGGGCGAACGGGGACGTGTTTCTCACCAAGCCCGGCCCATTCGTCGATCTCGTCGCCTCGACCGTCCGCGAGGTGACCGGCCGCACGCCGGAGCTCTCGACCTCGGGCGGGACATCCGACGCCCGCTTCATCAAGGACTATTGCCCGGTGATCGAGTTCGGGCTCGCCAACCAGACCATGCATAAGGTCGACGAGCGGGTGCCGACCGCCGATCTGGTCGCGCTCACGGCGATCTACCGGCGGATCCTGGAGAGATATTTTCCGAGCTAAGGTATCAAAATACCATATCTGGCCGGCGCCGGCACAGCTTGACGAAACAAACCTAGAAAACAGAGTGATTTCAAAGCCAGGCCAAATCTGAGCGAGAAGGCCGTCTTTTGGCAGAACAAACTCAGGCACCGTTTTGGCAGAACGAACTCAGGCAGTGTTTGGGCGAAACGAACTTCGCCCGCGATTTGCCTTGCCGATGAACCCGCTGCCGTGGCCGGCGACGTGGGCGGCCCAACCGCCGGCGACGCGCCCACTGAACAGCGACGGACCCAGCATGGTGCCCTCGAGGCCAGCGCGCCCGTTGATATGACCGCCCGCCATGCCGGCGATCTCGCCGGCCGCAAAGAGGCCCTCGATCGGCTCGAAATGCTTGTCGAGGACGCGGCACTGCAGGTCGGTCTTCACGCCGCCGAAGTTCTTGCGCGCCAGCGGAAAGATCTGCACCGCGTAATAGGGCGCGGTGTCGAACGCCTTCGATGATTTGAGCGGCTTGCCGAATTCCGGCTCTGCCGCGAGCCCCTGCGCACAGGCCGCATTGTAGCGCTCGATGGTCGCGAGGAACGTGGCGGCGTCGATCTCCATCTTGCGCGCCAGCCCGGCGAGCGTATCCGCCTTGCGGATGAAGGGCGAGTTGTCGAGCAGCTCGATCACCTTGGCCCGGACCACCTTGTCGCCGTCGCGGTAGTAGGGGTCGGCAATCTCCATGGTCGCGGTCATCGGCGTATCCATGATCGCCCAGGCGTGGGGCGGGTTCTGCGCCATGAGCGCGGGCGACCCCGAATTGCCGCCCGAGAGCGCCTCGTTGTGAAAGCGGCGGCCCTGGTGATTGACCCAGATGTTGCCCGGCACCAGGCGAAAGACGAGACCGCGACGCTGGGTCGGATCGCGATAGTCCGGCGTTGCGTAAACGTAGAACCAGATGTGGTCCATGTGCGTGAGATGGCCGCCCGCCGCGCGAACGAACTGATGCCCGGTTCCGGTCGAGCCCCGTCCCGAGCCCTCGAGGATCCTGTGGCCCTTCAGTTCGGGCTTGTGCTCGATCACCATGTCGAGATTCGAGTTGAAGCCGCCGGTTGCGACGACGATCGCTTTGGCGTCGACGGCGAGCGGCCCGCCGGTCCTGACGTTGCGGCCCTCCAGACCGATGACGCGGCAGCCCTGGCGCCGCAGGCCCGTGATCTCGGCCTCGGGGACGATCTCGCCGCCCAGGCCGCGATAGCCGCCGATCAGGCGCGTCATCAGGCCGAAACCGTTGCGATCGGCGCGCGTCCAGCGCAGGACCGAGTTGCCCTCCTGCGCCTTGAGGTCGGCCCATGTCACGCCGAAGCGTTCCGCCCAGTGATAGAGATCGTGCAGCGTATGCTCGATATAGTAGCGGGCCCACACCTCGTCGGCGGACGGACCTCCCCACGCGATCCAGTCGCCGAAGGCGAGATCCGGCGTGTCGTCGATTCCATGCCGCTGCTGCAACGGTGTGCCGACGATCAGGCAGCCCCCGCCGGAGGTGATCGCAGCACCGCCGGGGTCGGCGGCCTTTTCGAACGCCACCGCGCGCGCCCCGGCCTCGCGCGCCTCGATGCCCGCCGCAATGCCGGCTGCGCCTGCGCCGACAATTGCGACTTCGGTGTCGAAGTGCTGGACTCGTGCCATGCGTAACGCTCGCAATCGCCGGAGTGACGGGTGGGACGCTCGGGACGCTCGGGACGCTGGACGATCCTTGCCGTGCGGTCAACCGGGCGGCGCGTAGTCCACCCGCATCAGGTAGAGCCCGTCCGGCGGCGCCACGGGGCCGCAGGCCGCGCGATCACACGCGGCGAGCGCCCGCGCCAGATCGTCCTCCGACCAGCGGCCTTCGCCGACGAGCGCCAGCGAGCCGACCATCGAGCGCACCTGCGTGTGCAGGAAGGAGCGGGCCGACGCGTGCACCAGGACCTCGTCACCGTCGTGCTCGACGTCGAGGCGGTCGAGCGTCTTGACCGGCGACTTCGCCTGGCACTCGGCGGCGCGGAAGGTCGTGAAGTCATGCTTGCCGACAAGGCGCTGCGCCGCCGCATGCATCGCGGCGACATCGAGCGGCCGGCCGATGCGCCAGGCGCGCTGCCGCTCGAGCGCGAGATCCGCGCGGCGGTTGACGATGCGATAGAGATAGTGGCGCTTGATGGCGGAGAACCGCGCGTCGAAATCGTCCACCGCGGTCGCGACCGCGACCACAGCGACCGGATGCGGCCGCAGATGCGCATTGACGGCGTCGCGCACGGTGTGCGTGTCCCATGCCTTGGCAAGATCGACGTGCGCCACCTGTCCGCGCGCATGCACGCCTGCGTCCGTGCGTCCGGCGCCCTGCACCGCGACGCTCTCGCCGCAGAACGCCGCGATCGCCGCCGTGAGCACGCCCTGCACGGACACGCCGTTGTCCTGCACCTGCCAGCCGACGAAGGGGGCGCCGTCATATTCGAGCGTGAGCTTGTAGCGCGGCATCCTCGTCGCCCCGCTCAGCGCAGTACGCTGCCGGGAGTAACCGGCGTTCCGCGCAGGAACTCCTCGACCTTCATCACCTGCTTGCCGGCCCGCTGCAATTGCACGATGCGTACCGCGCCGTCGCCGCATGCGATGGTCAGCGCGTCGTCGAGCACCGTGCCGGGCGTGCCCGAACCTTCGCCGCGCCTCGTGCGCAACACTTTCACACGCGCACCGTCGATCTCGCACCAGGCGCCGGGGAATGGCGACAGGCCGCGGCAATGGTCGTGCACCTCCTTCCACGGCCGCGCCCAGTCGATGCGTGTCTCGGCCTTGGCGATCTTCGCCGCATAGGTCACGCCCTCGGAGGCCTGCGGCGTGAGGACGAGAGCCTCCTTCTCCAGCGCGGCGAGCGCCCGCGCCATCAGGTCGGCGCCGAGGCGGGCAAGCTCGTCATGCAGGTCGCCTGCCGTCGTGTCGGCGCCGATCGCGACCCGCTCGCCCATCGCGACCGGCCCGGTGTCGAGGCCTTCCTCCATCCGCATCACCATCGTGGCGGTCGTGGCGTCACCCGCCATGATGGCGCGGTTGATCGGCGCCGCGCCGCGCCAGCGCGGCAGGGCGGAGGCATGCAGATTGAAGCAGCCGAGCCGCGGCGCGTCGAGGATTGGCCTGGGCAGGATCAGTCCGTAGGCGACCACGACGGCCGCATCGGCGGCATGCGCGCGGAACTGCGCCTCGGCCTCCGCGCTCTTGAGCGTCTTGGGCGTCAGCACCGGAATGCCGAAGCGCCGCGCCTCGCGCTCGACCGGCGTCGGCTGCATCGCCATGCCGCGTCCCGCCGGGCGCGGCGCGCGGGTGTAGACCGCCACGACCTCGTGTCCGCGTCCGACGATCTCGACGAGCGTCGGTACCGCAAAATCGGGCGTGCCCATGAAGACGACGCGCAACGGCATGGATCGGCTTTCAGCGCAGGCGCTCGACGGACGACGCGTCGTAGCGGCTCACGCGTCCTCTTCTTCGGCCCGCTTCGCCGCCTTGGTGAACTTCCTCACGATGCGGTCGCGCTTGAGCCTGGAAATGTGGTCGATGAACAGCTTGCCGTTGAGGTGGTCGACCTCGTGCTGGATGCACGTCGCGAACAGCCCCTCGGCCTCTGCCTCGTGCGGATGGCCCTCGAGGTCGAGATACTTGAAGCGGACCTTGGCGGGCCGCTCGACATCCTCGTGCACCTCGGGGATCGAGAGGCACCCCTCCTCGTACACCGACGTGTCGTCCGAGGCCCAGGTGATCTCCGGATTGATGAAGACCTGCGGCGCCTTCTCGCCCTCCTTCTTGGAGAGGTCCATGGTCACGATCCGCTTCGGCACGCCGACCTGGATCGCGGCGAGCCCGATTCCGGGCGCCGCGTACATGGACTCGAACATGTCCTCGACGAGCTTCTTGAGGTCGGCCGTGACCTTGCCGACCGGCTCGGATTTGAGCCGCAGCCGCTTGTCCGGAAGGGTGATGATCTCGCGCAGCGCCATGCCGGGCGATGTAATCGGTGCGTCCGGGGCGGTCAACATGTTCGCACTTCGTTCGCCCCGCGTCCGCGAATCGGCTACAACCCCCGCATGACGCAGATCATGAGCCAGCTCGCCGACGCCTCGCCGCAAACCGTCCTGCTCGGCCTCGCCATCGCGGCCGCCGTCGTGATGGCGCTGCTGGCCGCCATCGCGGTGATGGCCTTCCTGCTGCTGCGCCGGCCGTCGGAGCCGCCGCACGATCCGGCGGTGGACGAGCTGGCGCGGCTGCAAGCGGAGGCCGCCGGCCGCATGCAGGCCATGGGCGAGGCCCTGGCGGGCCGGCAGGCCGAGCTAGCCCGCGTGCTGTCGGATCGGCTCGACTCCGTGTCGAGCCGGCTCGGCGCCTCGCTCGACAGCAACACCAAGCACACGGTCGACCGCCTGCAGAACCTGCACGAGCGCCTCGCCGTCATCGACCATGCGCAGAAGAACATCACCGAGCTCTCCTCGCAGGTCACCTCGCTGCGCGAGGTGCTGTCGAACAAGCAGTCGCGCGGCGCCTTCGGCCAGGCCAACATGGAGGCGATCGTCCAGGACGGCCTGCCGAAGGGCTTCTACGCGTTCCAGTTCACGCTCACCAACAACACCCGGCCCGACTGCGTGGTGTTCCTGCCCGACCAGCGGCCGCTGGTGATCGACGCCAAGTTCCCGCTGGAGGCCGTCGCGGCCCTGCGGGCGGCTGCCTCCGACGACATGCGCAAGGCCGCCGCGCAGCGCGTGCGTCAGGACGTCGCCCGCCATGTTGCGGACATCGCCGGCAAGTATCTCATCGCGGGCGAGACTCAGGATATGGCGCTGATGTTCGTGCCATCGGAATCGATCTATGCGGAGTTGCACGACGGTTTCGACGACGTGGTGCAGAAGGCCTACCGGGCGCGGGTCGTGATCGTGTCGCCGTCGCTGCTCATGCTGGCGATCCAGGTGATGCAGCAAATCCTGAAGGATGCGCGCATGCGCGAGGCCGCCGACCAGATCCGGACCGAGGTTGGCCGTCTGATGGAGGATCTCGGCCGCCTGCGCGAGCGCGTGCTCAAGCTGCAGCAGCATTTCGGCCAGACCACCGAGGATCTGCGCCAGATCGTGATCTCGTCGGACAAGATCGAGAAGCGCGCCACGCGGATCGAGGAGCTCGAGTTCGACGAAGCGGTCGCCCCGGCGGCCGACGTGATCGCGGCGCCGGTGCGGCGGCTCGAAGCGGGCGAATGACGGAGCAAGTGCAGCCGAGCCCGGGTTTCGCCGAGGCCCTCGCGGTCTATCTGCGGCCGCGCGTGCTCATCGTGCTGCTTCTCGGCTTCTCGTCCGGCCTGCCGCTCGCGCTGTCCGGCTCGACCTTGCTCTATTGGATGCGTCAAGTCGGGGTCGATCTCGGCACAATCGGGCTGTTCGCGCTCGTCGGCACGCCGTACACGATCAAGTTCCTGTGGGCGCCGGTCGTCGACGCCATCGACCTGCCGCTACTGTCGGCCCGCTTCGGCCGCCGGCGCGGGTGGCTGCTGATGTCACAGCTCCTGCTGATGGTTGCGATCGTGCTGCTCGGCTTCAGCGATCCGGCGCACGCGCCATGGCTGGTTGCTCTGGCTGCGCTGCTGGTCGCGACGACCTCGGCGACCCAGGACATCGTGGTCGACGCGTTCCGCATCGAAAGCCTCATGGAAAACGAGCAGGCGGCCGGCATGGCGTCGTATGTGGCGGCCTACCGGGTCGGCATGCTGGTGTCGGGCGCGGGCGCTCTCTACGTGGTGGGTGGTGCGACGTGGGCGGGTCTCGGCGTCGGCACGGCCTGGAGCGTGAGCTACGCCGTCATGGCCGCCTGCGTCCTGATCGGTATCGTGACGACCCTGTGGGCGACCGAGCCGGAGAAGTCGGCCGCCGTGAGCGCCGACCACGCCGCCCACGCGCGCGACAACCCGCTGCAGCGCGTGGCGGTTGCCGCCGTCGGTGCGTTCTCCGAGTTTGTCACCCGCGAGATGGCGTTCGTCTCGCTCGCCTTCGTGGTGCTGTTCAAGTTCGCGGATGCGCTCGCAGGCGTCATGACCGCGCCGTTCGTCCACGATCTCGGATTTTCTCCGGCCGAGTACGCCACCATCATCAAGGGTCTCGGGCTGGGCGCGACGCTCATCGGAGGATTTGCCGGCGGCTTTTTGGCGCGCGCCTATCCGCTCGCCGCCTGCCTGTGGATCGGTGGCCTGTTGCAGGCGCTGGCCAATCTGGCGTTCTGCTGGCAGGCGGCCGTCACGCCGAGTTGGATGACGCTCTCGATTGCGATCACGATCGAGAATTTCACCAGCGCCATCGGAACCGTCATCTTCGTCGCTTACCTGTCGGCGCTCTGCCGCAACCCGCTGCACACGGCAACCCAGTACGCGTTGCTCACCGCGCTCGCCGCATTCGGGCGCACCTACATGTCGGCGGGCTCGGGATTTCTTGCCGCCGCGACCGGCTGGGGGTGGTTCTTTGCGATCTGCGCCGCAGCGGGCCTGCCGGGCCTCATGTTGCTCGCATGGCTGCAGCGCCGCGGGCATTTCGCGATGCTCGATCCGAAGCGGGAGCCCGCGCACGCCGCGCGCTAGCGAACCCGGCGCCCTACGTGCGCACGGGTCACGCCATGGTGCTCAAAACGGCGTGCGGCTCTTGATGGCGGTCGACAGGGTCCCTTCGTCGAGATAGTCGAGCTCGCCGCCGACCGGTACGCCGTGCGCAAGGCGCGTGACCGTGACGTCGGCGTCCACCAGGAGATCGGTGATGTAGTGCGCCGTCGTCTGCCCGTCGACGGTGGCGTTGAGGGCGAGAATGACCTCCTTCAGGTCCGGCGCGTGCGCGCGTGTCACCAGGGCGTCGATCGTGAGATCCTGCGGGCCGACGCCGTCGAGCGGCGACAGGGTGCCGCCGAGCACGTGATAGCGCGCGTTGATCGCATGCGCGCGCTCGAGCGCCCACAGATCGGCGACGTCGGCGACCACCACGATGATCGAGGGGTCACGGCGAGGGTCGGTGCAAACCGTGCAGGGGTTCTGCGTGTCGATATTGCCGCAGGTGCCGCACACCTGGATCTTGTCGATCGCCATCTGCAGCGCGGCGACGAGCGGGGCCATGAGCTGCTCGCGCTTCTTGATGAGATGCAGGGCGACCCGCCGTGCCGAGCGCGGGCCGAGGTTGGGCAGACGGGCGAGCAGCTGGATCAGCCGCTCGATTTCCGGGCCGGCGACGGCAGCGGGCATCGGACGATCGATCAGACGCCGAAGCCGGGCGGCAGCGGCAGGCCGCCGGTGAGCGATTTCATCTTCTCCTGCATCAGCGCCTCGACCTTGCGGCGGGCGTCCGCATGCGCCGCCACCAGCAGGTCCTCGACGATCTCCTTCTCGTCGGGCTTCATCAGCGAGGGATCGACCTGCACGCCCTTCATCTCGCCCTTGGCCGTGAGCCGCACCGTGACCATTCCGCCGCCGGCCGTGCCTTCCACCTCGATGCGGTCGAGCTCGGCCTGCATCGCTTCCATCTTCGACTTGAGCTCGGCGGCCTGCTTCATCAGGCCCATGAAATCCGCCATGGCGCTTCCTTTTGCGTTCTGTCGCGGCAACCCTTATCCGGAGCATGTTCTTATCGGCGAACCGTGTCCACTTCGCCGGAACATGCGCTAGTCGTCGTCGCCGATGTCGTCCGGATGAATATGCTCGGCGAACACCGACGAGTCGTCCTCGAACGGCGGGTCCGGCGGCATCACGTCGCCCTCGGGCGACGATGCCGGCGGCATCTCCTGCAGTCCTTCGCGCACCGCGACGATCTGCGCGCCGGGAAAACGCGACATCACGGCCTTGACCAGCGGGTCAGCCTGCACGCCGCGCTCGAGCTCGGCGCGGCGCGCGTCGTTCTGCGATTTGATGGTTGGCTGGCCCTGCTCGGCCGACACCACCACCATCCAGCGCCGCCCGGTCCACTGGCTGATCTTGCGTGAAAGATCGCCGACCATGGTCTTGGACGCATTGGGCTCGAGCGCGACCTCGAGCCGGCCGTTCTCGAAGCGCACAAGGCGCACGTCGCGCTCCAGCGCCGCCTTGGTCTGCAGGTCGCGCCGCTCGGCCGCCAGCGCGATCAAGTCCTCGAAGCGTGCAAGCGTGACCGCCGCGACATCAGGCGGCGCATCGGCTTGCCGCGCCACCGGCTCCTGGCGCTGCGGCGCCGCCGACCCGCGCGGTGCGGCCGCGCGCGGGGACTCGATCGGCGCCGCGCGGGGCGCGTCGAGCCGCGCCGTCGGTCCCGCCCCGTCGCCGTTTCCTTGCGGCCGTGCCGCCGGCGCATCGCCGCTTGCGGTCAGCGACCGCACCAGCTCGTCCGGCGTCGGAAGATCGGCCGCGTAGGCAATGCGCACCAGCACCATCTCGGCGGCCGCGATCGGCTTCGCGGCCGACTGCACCTCCGGCAGGCCCTTGAACAGCATCTGCCAGGTGCGCGACAGCACACGCATCGACAGCGCGGCCGCAAACGCGCGCCCGCGCGTGCGCTCGATCTCGGCGAGCGAGCGGTCGTCGGCAACCGCCGGCACGATCTTCACGCGGGTGACGAAATGCGTGAACTCGGCGAGGTCGGCCAGCACCACGGCCGAATCGGCGCCGGCGTCGTACTGGTCGCGCAATTCCTTGAGCGCCGCCGCGATGTCGCCGCGCATCAGCGCGTCGAACAGATCGATGACGCGGCTGCGGTCGGCGAGGCCCAGCATGTGCCGCACGTCTTCGGCGCGCACCGAGCCGGCCGCATGCGCGATCGCCTGATCGAGCAGCGACAGCGCGTCGCGCACCGAGCCCTCGGCAGCACGGGCGATGAGCGCGAGTGCCTCCGCCTCTGCCGTGAGGCCTTCCTTGGTCGTGATGCCCTCGAGATGCGCGACCAGCCGGTCGGCCTCGACGCGGCGCAAGTCGAAGCGCTGGCAGCGCGACAGCACGGTCACGGGAACCTTGCGGATCTCGGTCGTGGCGAAGATGAACTTGGCGTGCGGTGGCGGCTCCTCGAGCGTCTTGAGCAACGCATTGAACGCCGCCCCGGAGAGCATATGCACCTCGTCGAGGATGTAGACCTTGTAGCGCGCGCTCACCGGCGCGTAGCGCACCGCATCGTTGATCTGGCGGATGTCGTCGACGCTGTTGTGCGAGGCGGCGTCCATCTCCAGCACGTCGACGTGCCGGCTCTCCATGATCGCCTGACACTCGACGCCCAGGACCGGCATCTTGATGGTTGGTCCCGTGACCGAGCCGTCCGGCAGCGCATAGTTGAGCGCACGTGCCAGGATGCGGGCGGTCGTCGTCTTGCCGACGCCGCGCACACCGGTGAGAATCCACGCCTGCGGAATGCGTCCCGTCTCGAACGCATTCGAGATGGTGCGCACCATCGCGTCCTGGCCGATCAGGTCGTCGAAGCTCGCCGGCCGGTATTTGCGCGCCAGCACACGATAGGGGGCCCGTTCCGGCGCCGTCAGGCCGAGGCCCGTCCCGCCGGGATCGTCGGGGGTGGTCGCGTCGTTCATCGTGCGTGCGGCCCCGGGCGCATCCTGGTCATGGCCAAGATAGCTGAATGCGGAGATAGCTGAGTGGGAGGCTGACGAGCGACCCGAACCGGAGCTCGTTAGGGCTGCTTCCTTCCGGACCTGACCCGGTTGGCGAGTGGCTCGTCCACCGCCAACCTCCCGCCCCCTATATCGGCGGAACGGA
>Ga0126371_10004542_pt1 | contig 12231 bp, 12 predicted proteins | sample PanSoiMetaPlot_4_FD_110145 | JGI IMG/M metagenome (GOLD analysis project Ga0126371, IMG submission 110145) | Tropical forest soil microbial communities from Panama - MetaG Plot_4 | ecosystem: Environmental > Terrestrial > Soil > Tropical forest > Bulk soil | place: Panama | collected 2016-02-17
GATTCCCCCTCCCGGCACCATCCAACTCCAAGTCTCGGCAGGTTACGCATCGCCCGCTCTATGGCGGTATTCGAATGGGAGACCATACTCGCCATGGCCTCCTACTCTCACAGCCGGAAAAGCGGACGTCTCACGTGCGAATTCGACGGGACATTTGATGCGTTAGACGACACAGGAACTACCTACGTCTTGACATTAGCCTCCAAGCTGCAGTATGACCAATTCCAATATGAACCAAGGCCTGAGAGAGTTGAGCGCCCTCACCTCTCATTGAGACATCCCAGAAAAGCGGCCGACGCAAGTATCAGGCTTGCGATTGAGTCATGGGTCGCGTGTCCGAATACGTCATTCGTATTCGAATGGGACTGAAGCAGACGTTTGCCCGCGCCAAATTGATTGCCATCACAAGGATAAGTTCGTCTTACTCGCTCCCGCACATTGGTGGCCGGCGGGTTTCGTTCGAGCGTGTTTGATTTGTGTCGAGACCGTTCCAAGCGCACTACAAAAAGACAGGTGGAGGAAGTGTCGCGATTTTGGAAGGTGAGACCGTGCATCCTCTCAGAGCTGTAATCCGCCTTGGTGCTTTAATACGTACCAACGCACAATCCCCCCCAGGAGGGCCCCTGCATGTGCTCTTATTCGTTTGATGTCAAAAAGAATGGCCAGAATTGCCCTACCGACAATGAACAGCAGACAAATCGAATGGAGAATTTAAATTCTGTCCAGACCAAGTCGAACTCGATCGTTGTAACATCGAGTGAATTTCAAGATATTCGTCTACGCAAGCTCCTGCAGTTGATAGAATCTGACCCACTCGGCAAGACCCAAAATTGGGCCATCGCCTTCAACCTCAGCAACTCCCATCTGCGACATCTCTTCAAGCGAGCCACTGGAATGGCACTCGGCCAGGCCCTGACTGAAAAAAGGTTGCAGAAGGCGGCACAACTCCTGGCGAGTACAACGATGAGCATCAAGCAGATTGCATACGCCTCAGGGTATGAGCATACCTCAAGTTTTACACGTGCGTTTCAAAAGAGGTTCGAAAAGGCTCCCCGCCAATATCGTATGCACAACGCTGCATGAAGATTGGGCCTCTCAGCATCGCTAGGCCACCACCGCGCCGGACTTCATATTTCGAAGCTTTCCATTCTACAAGACGGTTTTAAACCCCTTGATTTTTAGCAGAAATAGCGGAGAGTCGACGTGAGATTAGCGCTCCACAAATACCCGGTCTAAGTAATGAGTTAGTAATTACTAGATACCATCGTTACCGCGTCTTCCACAAGCTGTTCTCGGGACACTCACACAACGGCTAACAAAAACTCTTCTAAGCTAAGAGTTAGCTCTTGGATTGTTCGCACTAACTGCCATAGAGTATGCGCGCATGAGAGCGAAGCCGCCGCAGAAAGACACTAATCCTCTGGCCGATCGACACGCTTGCGCCATCAATCCCCTGAGACTATTTCGGCCTGAGCCCTGAGGAGGCAGGATATGTACTGCAACGTATTTGGAGAGAAGGTGTCACGTCGGCGATACAAGGAGATGTGTGAGGCGGCGAAAAATCGCAGGGAATTGATCCGGGCGGGATTAACGAGCCGTCGCGACCTCATGAAGATGGGACTTCTAACCGCTGGCGGGATGCTGGTACCGAAGAGCGGTCTAAGCGCCCGGGCTCTGCAGGTTAGCACTAATAATTCTCCTAGCTCCGGCCAAAGCACGAGCCCGGGAACTAATCAGAATTGCGTGCCGGGAAACCAGACTCAGAGTCCACAAACGCGGTCTTTTTCGACTCCTCTGACTGTAATGCCGATCGCCCAGTCCGTCGCGGCGCTTAGTCCAGCACCGACTGAGTCTCCCAATACATCAGCTGGCGAGGTGCGATCCGCTCCTTTCCAAGCACCGCAGATTGATCCGGTACGGTTCCCTGTTGTGCCTTCGCTTCTATACAACTTCAATCAGCGCCAATTCACTAGTTCGCACTCTCCCGATCTGCCTATGCAGACCCTGTGGGGATTCGACGACGGGACTGGCACTCGAAGCCCTGGTCCGACTTATCACGCTTTCTATGGAAAACCGCAGCTGACGCGTAATAACAATGCGCTGCCAGCAGTGACTCAGCTGAATAACACCGGCTTCGGTTTTCCATCAGTCAGCACGCATCTGCACAATGCGCACAATCCATCCGAGAGTGATGGGAACCCCTGCGACTTTTACACCAGCGGGCATTTCTGCGATCAGTATTACCCGAACGTGCTTGCTGGATTTAACTCAGACCACGAGCCCAACGGCGATATCAACGAGTCGCTCGCCACGCTCTGGTACCACGATCACCGGGTGGATTTCACATCGCAAAATACTTACAAGGGGTTAGTTGGATTCTACTGCCTGTTCAACCAGTTCGATACCGGAAACGAGTTCACCGGATTCCATCTCCCCAGTTTCCCGCAGTTTGATATTCCATTAGCTTTCGCCGACAAGGTATATGACCCCGATACTGGAGAGTTAGTGTTTGACCTGTTCAACCTCGACGGAATCCTCGGAGACAAATTTCTGGTCAACGGCACGATTCAGCCGTTCTTCTAGGTGCAGCCGCGCCGCTACCGTTTTCGCCTGTTAGATACGGGTCCATCGCGGTTCTACGAGTTCTTCCTCACGGACCTGAATAATCTGAGTGCGCCGAATCCGTATTGGTTGATCGGCACGGATGGAAATTTGTTACCGAATCCTGTCCAGGTGCAGAGCGTCCGCATTGGTCCAGCAGAACGAGTCGACGTCATCATTGACTTCCGCCCGTTCGCAGGAAAAACCATCTATCTCGAAAACCGTTTGAACCAGATCAACGGCCAAGGTCCGGCGGCGGTCGACAGTCAAATAGCGGCGCAAAATAACTCCACAACCGAGTGCAGCGCGGTGCTCAACTCAAATCAGCCAGCAGTCTTCCCCGCAGGGCAAGGTAATCTGATACTTCAGTTCCAAGTCAGTGGTAGGCCGGTGCAAGACCACAGCGTAGACCCGGCAACAAGACCCACCTTCTACCATCTGCCGAGCACTCTAGTTCAGCCGCGGATCATCCGCACATTCCGTTTTGATCGGTTGAACGGTCAATGGTCCATCAATGGGCAATTCATGGATTGCGGCATTGGCGCCAGCGGTTTTTCTGAGACCTTCCGCTTCGCAGTACAGCAAAACAGCGTGGAACAGTGGCTTTTGACGAACCTCACTGGAGACTGGACCCATCCTGTACACATTCATTTGGAAGAGCACCGGATCCTCTCGCGCAATCGAGCAGCCCCCACGGTGGCTACCGATACTGGGCGCAAGGATGTAACTCAGCTTCATCCGAACGAGCGTGTGCAGTTGTTCTTCCGTTTCCGCGATTGGCTGGGCAAGTATCCCATTCACTGCCACAACGTTGTTCATGAAGACCACGCCATGATGGCGCTCTGGCACGTGGCCGCGCAGGGCGACAAGATACTGGTTCCGTAAGACGGTGGCTATGACGCCCGTTCAGGGCCACAACCTTTGGGCTCGCTGAGAGGAGACGGAATGATGGCTGAACTATCCAGAAGAAATCTATTGCGTTGGACAGCGGCTGCGCCCCTCGCTGGGGCAGTAGCAATCGCGTCGAACCGAGCCCACCCGCCTGCCGACTCGGGACACAAGACCGTGTCGGACCGGGCTCGAAGGCGCATTCAGGAGACGCACCTGCCGAATCTCCCGTTACTGACTCACGAAGGAAAACGCGTCCTGTTTTATGACGACTTAGTTAAGGGTAAGGTCATCACCTTGAATTTCTTCTTTGCCAAATGCGACGAAATCTGTCCCCGGGTAACTGCCAATCTAGCCAAGGTGCAGGCCCTCTTCGGCGCAGACTTAGGCACGAAAATCTTCATGTATTCGTTCACACTGAAACCTGACGAAGACGATGTGGAGGCAATTCGCGATTACCGCGAGATGTACCATGCGCGTCCCGGCTGGACGTTCTTGACTGGTAAGACCGATGACTTGGAGAAACTTCGCAAAGGTATCGGCTTCAGCTATCCCGACCCAGCAATCGACAGAGACAAAACACAACATATCGGGAATGTGCGTTACGGGAACGAACCGCTGATGCTTTGGGGAGCTTGTCCGGGAATGGCTCATCCTCAGTTTGTCGCGGAGTCGATTAACTGGATGCTACGACCCAACACCAGCATCGGCGAGTGGCGACCCTTGTTGCGATAGAGTGGCGGGTGACCAAGACAGAAACTAGGTTTATCACTTCAGCGGGGCTGGCGTAATGGTCGCGGCTATCGCAGAGGAGGATTCGGAATATGAACACCGCAAGGAAGAAGGTTTGGATTCTTGCGACAGTACTTGTATTTGCTGGGCTGTTTTTCCTGATGGTTCCCTATTCCTCGGCCCAGCAGGACGGGAACGGTGACGCGGACGATCTATTCAATCCGCCGCCCTGCGACTACAACGATACGTTCTACATGGACAACGGCGTTGACCCAACCCAGTTGCAAGCGCGATTCGGGAGTGCGCGACAATTCGGCCCGCCGGCACGCAACAGAGGTCAGGTTAACTGGGTAGCCGACACGAATTGTGTGACCAACGACCCCGATCGAAGAAATTTTCGTATCCTGGCAACCACGGGTGGCTATATCGACGACGGCTCCGGGAACGCGACTGATTTTATTAACCTCATCGCCTTCTTGACGAGCCAGAGCGCCTTTGAAACCAGCTACTCCCGAACAGTTGGCGAGATTGCGGCAAGTGGCGGAAATACGATCTCAATCGCAAACAGCCAAAACCCACGTGGTATCGCTTTGCAGGATGTTGTCAGCAATTTCGAAGCTTACCCCGCTCTCAAGCAATCGGTGGGGAATGGTGTGCTGGCTCCGACGCCCTGCGGTACATTGTTCGATCCCAATATTCCCACGAACTCGCCTTGCTTCTCTGTAGCAAGCGTCGCCACGCCAAATCTCCGGCAGGACTGGAGATTCGCGAGCAACCGCAATGCGATTGACGGGAGCGATAACAACTGCATCAACAACGATCCAACAGTGTGCGGTAGCCAAAGCGATTCACCCTTCGGCTATTTCTGCGATGACCTTCTGGGCATCTGGATTAACACCTACTTCTGGTTTACTCATCACGCTGTCGGCAATCCAGCGAACAACAATGAACGGCCGGATCCGCTTTGCTCAGCCATGATGAACCAGCTGATTTCGATGCACGGGAGGAATCTGGATGGAACCGGCGTCATCATCACGGCCGATGAATTGAACTTCCTGGAGGGGACCGATGTAGGAACAACTCCTCTTGGGCCGAAGTTCCCGAACCCACCCTTGTTTTCTGACGGTGAAGGTTGTGCCGCCGAGGGCCAACTTGATACCGGTGGGGCCGACGCCCCCGGAGCGGTGTGGGACATTTGTCCTACGATTCCTGACCCCAGGGCTGGAGCAATAACACAGGATGCATACCTCGACACGGTCCGATTTTCGAATGGTGCTGCGGTCGACAACAGGTTCAACCTTAACTTCGCTTGTCTGAAGGTGTTCGGATTGTTCTGCAGCGAACTTAGCTCCAGCCAGCGCTCGAGTCCCAAGCTGGCTTTTGTTGCTTCTCACGATTAGATGTTCGCCGAGAGTCGGTGGAAGCGGTGACCACTCCTTCCACCGACTCAGATCATGCAGCGGGAGTCGTTAGGTGTTGGAAGCGGCTTTTGAGAATGATCATTGGGACCGCACGTTGTGAAGGCGACTGGGACGACTTGTCGGAATCTGAGAACGGCGACTCGGCGCGACTTTCTAAAATTCGCTGGCGGCGCGGCGGTGTTGTCCCCATTCTTCTCCTTCGCTGAACGCGCGGTCGCGAGCCAACCAACGCTAAAAATCGCCAAGTGGGCACACTTCGTGCCTGAGTTCGACGCCTGGTTCGAGGCTTGGGCGAGCGAGTGGGGTCGGCAACACGACCTGCAGGTGAGCGTAGATGAGATTCCGGTTGAAAGCGTCTACGCACGAGCCCAAGCTGAAACCAGTGCCGGGGAGGGCCACGACGTCTTCATCTTCCCGTGGCCTCCCGCGGAATTCCAGCAATATGCGATAGACCATAGCGATGCCTACCTTCGCGCAGCAAGCAAATACGGTGCTGTCCCGCAAATTGCCTACAAGTCCACATTCAACTTCAAGACCAGGAAATACTTTGCCGTAGCCGACTCCTGGATTCCGACGCCGTTGCTTTATTTCGAAGATTTCTGGCAACAGGCCAACATGCCTTACGGTCCGCTGGCTTACACCAGCTTGCACAGTGGGGGACAAAGAGTCCGGGACAAAATCGGCATTCCCTGCGGGTTGGCCCTCACCTCCAACCTCGAGGGCAACATCACTTGCCACACGATCCTGTATGCGTTCGGTGGAACCATAACGAACAGAAAGGGAGAAGCGAGGATTGATGCCCGTACTACCGCCGCTCTGGATTTTGCCAAGTCACTCTACCGTGACGCAGGGACACGCGACGAGATTTCTTGGCGGCCCGGTGGAAATCTCCAGTCCATGCTGTCACGCAAAGTCTCTTGCACCATGGGTAACATCAGTCTGCTGCGCAGGGCGGAGAAACAGAGCCGTGAGCTTGCTAGAAAGATTCGCATACAACCTCCGCTGCTCGGCTCCTATGGTGTCACCGCCTTTCCTCATATAACCAATTGCTCGACGGTGTGGGAGTTTTCCAAGAATCAAGTTGCCGCTCAGCAATTCGTGGAGGACATGATTAACCAATCCAAAACCGCCTTCGAAAAGAGTCAAGGCTGCAACTTCCCGACTTATCAGAAGACGCTGCCCGATCTGTTGCCGCGACTGGAGAATGACGACAAAGCCGACCCGCCTTCGAAGTACAAAGAACTCAAAGATGCGCTGCACTGGACGCCGAATCTGGGAGCCCCGGGGCTAGTTACTCCCGTGTGGATGGAGACGTTCAACACGTTTGTGATTCCCAGGATGTTCCAGCGTGCAGTGACCGGGGAACTTAGCGTGCTGGATGCCGCTCGCGTCGCTGAAACCGAAATCAAGCAAATTGTGGAGAAGTGGAGCGATGCCTAAAGTTCGTTTGTGGAAGACTTCTATGCCTATACGGGCCCTAATCCCGCTTTTTGCACTGGTAGCCTATAACGTTGCGGGGTTGCCTTCCTCCGTGCCGCGCAAGTCTCCCGAATTCACGATCGCTGAACCATCTGGGAAGGCGATTCTACTTTCCTCGCTTCACGGGAAAGTCGTTGCGATCGAGTTCTTTTTTCTCCAATCAGGCCACTGCACACGCGTCGCCAGGATGCTGGACAAGCTAAATACCGAGATCGGGCCCCGCGGTTTTCAGGCTGTTGGTGTAGTCTTCGATCCACCCAATACTCCAGACAGCCATGGCGAATTGATTCTTCCCGCAGTGAATTTCTTCCACCTGTCGTACCCGGTCGGCTACTCCCACAAGGTTGATGTCGACACATACCTAGACCGTAAACCGCAGGAGATTTTGAACATCCCGCAAGTCGTCATTATTGATCGAAAAGGTCTGATCCGGGCGGTCAGCGGAGGTGCAGGCGGCGATCCTCGCTTGGAGGATGAGGCTAGTCTTCGCGAGTTGATCGAGCGACTACTCAGCGAACGGCCGGAGGCGCGCTCTGGTCCGAAAAAGTAGCGTGTGTCTCTATTGTTCCGCCGAGATCTGCCGCAGAGTTCAGGCGTGTGTGGCGGCTATCTCCGTCGCCGCACTTGGTGCTCCAACACCGCGTTGGCTGCGCAAGGCCTCGTGGAATGCTTCGGCAGAAAGGGCCTCTCCATGGAACAGTTGCAAAAGTGGGTCCTCGCTATCCACCTCGGTCGGATTCCGATTGTCAGATTCCAGCCCTTCGGGCTGCACAAACAACTCAGGCAACAGTGTGCGGTTCTCCATCAGCACTTTCAGGAACCTCTCGAGCCCGAGACGCTGCCCTGAAGTATTCTGCGTGAACTCCACTCCCATGCCACGGTCCGGATGCATGACCCGAACTATCCCTTGGACACGTAGCTCAACCTCGCCGGCCCGCATGGAGACTGTCAGTCGGCTCCAAACCGGGAATGGCGAGGAAATCTCCAGATAACATCCACCCATACTCAGGTCTGTCAACTGACAGCGGATCGGAGGATCGTCCTGTTCCACATCCGGAGAATTCTGTCTCAGCCACTCACGAACTTGCGTGGTTGCTTGCGAACTGATGTCCACGAATCGAAGTCCTGCCTGCGCTTTTGTACCCTCCCACGCGAACTCTGCCGGTATCTCCAATGACTCGCTTGTTCCCGGCAAGGTAAAAGCAATCTGCCAACGCCCGCTCGGACGCCTGCGGCTCGGCAGGACCACCGCCATGCCGCCTTCGCTCAGGTCGACGGTAGTCACCTTCATGTTTGCGCCAGCTTCAGAACTTCTCATGACCACTGGAATCTGCACAGCTACGCGCGTATTCCGTCGCCGCTCGCTCTTCATCAATGCCCGCGCCGCCCGAAAGCTCGATTTGGCCCGTTCGCTCGATACTGGTTTGTAAAGCACAAAATGAGCACCAATTTCAAAAACTGTCCTCAGGCCGACACTCGGTTCGACGATCGCAACTGCCACGGCTTGTTTGTTGCACGGCGCCGCGCGTGCGCTCCGCAGCACATCCATCGCGCCCTCGTCAGCCAAGTCGGTGATAATCCCCTCGAACCTTTGTCGGGTCAGTTTCCGCAACGCGGCATCAGCGTTCGGACACAAATCGACATCAATCTCAAGGTCGCTAAGGACACGCCGTAGCACCCGCACGATCTTCTCGTCCGAACACAGCAGCAGCGATTTCAAACCCATGATCTACCTAGTTCCGGAAATACACGACGACCATCCAGTCTCCTTCCTTGAACTCTAGTTCCATCGGCTGAGCGTGAGCAATGTCCACCCGCACTACATGGATTACTGGCGTAACCGGCGCCGGGCACTGGCGAATCAGGCAGCCGCTTTGACATGTGGAATGGTTTGCCCCGACGCCACAAGGGGCCTCTCTGACTCCTTCTAAGCCATTGTAGATAAATAATTTGGAGCACCAGGCCAGACCGCGCAGGCGCAAAAATCTATTGACTTTCTAAGCAAATTCCCGCTAAGATATTAGGCTCCTGGCTAGTTTTTGTGGCTTTTGGGTGGATGGTGGACATCCTTGTCCGCATGAGGTGTTTTCCAAGAATCCTCCAGCCGCACCGAAGAATCTTATAGTTAGGCAAGGTTTTGCAGTTCATATTCCCCCGAGTGGAAAGGCAATAGTCCATGGCAAAGCGACGCGGAAATCCAAATTGGGGCAAGCCGGAGCCCATTGGCCCTATCACCCCAACTATCACCGAGTTTGAACAGGTTGTGCGGGAATACAAGCTCTCGCCCGATCAGTATTTGCGGTCGACTCGTCTGCGAGAGTGGGCACGGCGCAATAAGAATTCGAAGTACATTCCCGAGCCTCTTCTGGAAGCATGGGGTTTCGAGATCGAGTCCACGCTGTAAAGTTCGAACGAATCCAGACTTCGATTAAATGCCAAAGGGCCGCCGACTATAGCGGCCTTTTGCATTTTGTTTCTCAGCCCTTAGAGGTAGCCGTCCTTCGGCTGTCCCAACCCGCGAAGCGGCGTAAGATTACACGGTGGCGCTTTCAATGTTGGACGTCCTGAAGATTCCAACGGCTGAGCTTTTCGCGCTCCTGGTCGCGATCGGATTTGCTGCCGGACTGAACCTCTACGCGACAGTTGCCTTCCTCGGACTTCTCGCACGCTTCGCGCATCTCCCTCTGCCTGCGGGACTCCAACTATTGCAAAGCTGGGCCGTGATCCTGGGCAGCACAGCCCTATTCGCCATCGAATTCTTCGCCGATAAAGTTCCTGCCTTCGACCTGATCTGGAATGCGCTTCATACCTTTATCCGCGCCCCGGTCGCTGGACTGCTGGCCTACCGCGCGACAACCCAACTCTCTCCAGAGCATCAACTTTTAGCCGCACTTGTCGGGGCTCTTGTAGCCCTTATCGCCCACAGCGGCAAAACAGCGGCTCGTGCCGTGGTCACCCCATCGCCGGAACCGCTCTCTAACATCAGCCTTAGCCTTGGAGAAGACGTTCTGGCAATCAGCTTGACCTGGCTCGCCACAAGGCACCCATACGTGGCAGGGGCTTTGGCTCTGATATTGGTCGCCGTAATTTTCCTGATGATCCGAATGGTGATCCGTGCGATGCGTGCGTTGTTCCGCGGCGCTGAGCAGACCTTAGCAAGCTAAGCTACAACGTTACGGTGACCGCCTGTAACCGAATTCGCCAAAAGTAGGGATTTCGATAGCAGGAAGTCGAACGCGTTGAGTTTTTGACGGTACCCGTCATAGCGTGAGCCCCAGGAATTTCTTTATCCGCTCCAATTCGGCCTCCAGTTCCCTATTGAATTCAAGTTCCTGAGGTTCGCCTTTCACATAGCCAAACTCCGCCCTTAAAGAGCCCTCGACCACCGACAGGTTTCCCCACCCAATTACCTGATCGCGCCAGAGCATCGGCATCGCATAATAACCGCGTACCCGTTTCGCCGCGGGCGTATAAGCCTCGAATCTATACGTCCATCCCCACAACTTTTCGAATCGCCACCGATCCCAGACGACCGGATCAAACGGCGCCAGCAAATGCACCGTGTCATCTGGTCCCCCGCGCTCCCGTTTCCAGTCAGCAGGCCAGTACCAGTCCGCGCCGGCTACGTCAGCCTGCGCGAGCCTTCTTCTGGCACGCTGGATAACCGCCGTAATCCTGTCTTCCCACTGTGGAACCGCAAACCGTAAACGCCGCAATAGAAACCGCAAGCTCCCGAGCGGTAGGGGAGCGTAAATTCGAATGGCGGCATCGGCCAGAGCGTCGAGCCTCTGTTCACACGCGGCATCATCCAGCTTTACGCGCGGATGCTCATGAATGGCGTAGACGCGAATTCCTGCCTCGCGCCGTACGATACGCAACAACCCTTGATAATGCATTGCGTCCAGCAGATGTGTTGTCGCGTTTGATGATCCTCCCCAATAGTTTTTGACCGTGCCGTGCGAGAAGTATTCATCCACTTCCCGTGGATGCACGATGCCCCGTTCGCGGACAAAATCCAGCAACTTCTGCGCTCGTTTCCGTTGCGCAGCGGGCCACGGTAAACATCCGGCAGCTGGCACTCCCGCATCCGAGCGTGGATGCATTAGGGCCTGCAGCTTCCGCGTTACGAAGCCGTAGTTGATAAAGAAATCTTCCTCGATTCCAAGCTTTGCGTAGCGCCGCTCAAGATCCCCCACGCGATAACCCTTGACGCGATGCCGTAGTAGGAGGTCCTGTGCGCGCGCCGGCGCCCGGATCGGATCTGCCTGAACAAACTGCATCCGATCCAGTGCCCGCTTAACAGTAGTCGGACGAAACAAACTCTGCACGACTGTCATCCGCCGCAGATCCGCGACCTTCAAAGTCATGACGAGATCTTATCGGAAAGAAACAATCAGCTACCGACAGTCGACCTAGGCTTTCATTTGGACCTAAACGTGGGACAGCCGCCCCAGCTGTCCACCGAGCGAAGCTCGGCAATCTTTCCTTCGTGAACCTTCGTGTCCTCCGTGGTTCGAGATTTCCGCTGGTGCGTGGTACGTCGAAGCTCGCCCGGATGGTAATCTCTGGATGCCGTCTTCGATACAGCGCTCCAGGCCTTTCCATAGCAGCTTTCTTCAGGGAACTATGAACGACGAGGACAGCCAAGCTCGCGAGCATGAACTCCGCAAGAAAATAGCGGGTCAGATGAGATCGATCGGGCAGGCGCCCGGGAAGCCACTCCCAGGAGAGGAACTGCAGAAGCTCAAGTCGGCTGCGAGGCGTCTCGAGCGAATGTTGAAGGATTCCTCGGACGCGGACCGCGAAACGCTGCGCACAGCCGCTGGACGGCTCGATCAGCTATTGGACGATATTCGCAAAGGCAGCGACGTCACTCCTCGTCTCAAACGGCAGCGACGGGCCTCACAGAAGTAGGCCTCACCTCCCACAGCCGCCGCCGTTTCCAGAACCTTGCTAGAATTTCTAGACTATGAGCCCCCAGCCTCCATTTACTGACGTACCTGACGCAATCGAAGAAGTTCGTGCCGGACGGATGATCGTCGTCGTCGACGATGAAGATCGCGAAAACGAAGGCGACCTCACGCTGGCTGCTGAGAAGGTCACGCCTGAA
>Ga0126371_10004543_pt1 | contig 12231 bp, 7 predicted proteins | sample PanSoiMetaPlot_4_FD_110145 | JGI IMG/M metagenome (GOLD analysis project Ga0126371, IMG submission 110145) | Tropical forest soil microbial communities from Panama - MetaG Plot_4 | ecosystem: Environmental > Terrestrial > Soil > Tropical forest > Bulk soil | place: Panama | collected 2016-02-17
AGCGTAACCGTTGCCGCGAATGCGACAACCGCCACGTTCCAAGTGACCACAAACGCGGTGGCCAGCAACACCTCAGTCACGATATCGGCAAGCTACAACGGTACCACTCAGAATGCCAACCTCAACGTTTCTGCAGCAGTGCTCACCGCAGTTTCGGTAAGTCCAACCTCTGTTCGAGGAGGTACTCCATCCACTGGTACGGTTACTCTGAGCGGGCCAGCTGGTGCTGGTGGCGCCGTGATCCTCCTGTCCAGCAACAATCCATCTGCCGCTACGGTGCCAGCGACTGTGACCGTCCCAGCAAGCAGCATGACGGCGACGTTCACCGTGGCAACGATGCCTGTACCTGCCAACACGACGACGACCATCTCCGCCGTCTACGGAAGTACGACCCGCACCGCTGCATTGACGGTCACGGCGGCCACTCTCAGCTCTGTGTCGTTGCGACCGACATCGGTAATTGGAGGCAGTCCATCGACTGGGACGGTAACGCTTAATGGACCGGCGCCCGCTAGCGGAGCCACGATATTGCTCTCCAGCAATAACAGCTCCGTCGCCGCTGTTCCGGCATCGGTGACTATTCCCGCCAATAATACGACTGCGACTTTTGCTATAAGTACGGTGCCCGTCGCATCTAACACAACTGTGAGCATTTCCGGCACGTATGGTAGCGCGACACGCAGTGCGAATTTGGGTGTTACTGCCGCTACGCTCAGTTCTGTTACATTAAATCCAAGCTCCGTCCGTGGAGGTAGTCCATCCACGGGAACCGTGACACTCAACGGACCTGCTCCCGCCGCGGGCGCGGTGGTAACACTCTCCAGCGGGAACACCAGTATAGCGACGGTGCCTTCAAGTACAGTTGTGCCTGCCGGCTCCACAACCGCTACGTTCACGATCAGCACCCTTCCGGTTACACGAACCAGGACAGTAAGTATTTCCGGAACGCGAGGTGTCCAGCGCAGTGCTTCATTGACCGTAACACAGTAGAACATCGCTCAACTTACGCCAATGCGATAAGACGGGCATTCGCCTTTTCTATTCAGCTGCCCCAAAGCAGCCTTCCAAATAATTGCCTGAATTCCAGGCGTTGCGTCGTCCATGAAGGAGGTTTCCAGATACGTGTCGTAGGTGATCCCATGAACGAATCTGTATGGCGGGCTGGATCTCGACCGTCCGTTTTGCGAACGTCAGTTTGCGAGAACGGGTGATGGATGCGGTCCGGTCCCACAGGTATCATATACAACGAGGTTGTGATGCTCCCGCGAAGCTTTAGATCTTGCATCAGCTTTTTATCGGTCTTGGTCTTTGCGTTGTGTGCGTTAAGCAGCTGCAATCGGCCAGCGGAGCAAGCAGCAAAGCCTAGTAGCGTCGAAAACACCAGCCCAGCCCCGGCAATCCAGGCTCAGCCTTTGTTACCCGATTGCGATCTGCCTCCGACGGCGCTCGACGCATCGAGAGCAACCGGGCATCATCGCGTAATTCTCACATGGAATCCGAGCAGTTCGTCACGGGGCGCCAATGACCAATCAGTGGGCTATTGCCTTTACAAGAGCCGTAACGGTGATATCACGGCGAAGAACCTTCATGATTGTAGGAACTGTTCGCGAGTTAATCGGAGACCCATCCTCGGCAGTGGCTGTGTGGATAACTACGTGGAAGATGGCTCGACATATCAATACGTGGCGAGCGCCATCAAGGTTGGAACCAGCGTGAAGTTTTTTTCCAACAGAACGACTGCAGTCGTTCCCCAGAACACGCAAACCGTGCGTTCCGATAGCCCCTATCCTTTGTGCCAGTCAGATACTTTGATGCAGGGTCAGGAGCCTGCCAAACCAGATCCGTGAGGCCTGACTTTGCCAGACTGTGGATTGACGAACGTTCCGTGCCGTCGTACTTATGACCTTCGAGACGGCTTTGCTTCCCGGGTTGTACATTCCTGACATCCTCACGGAATACAATCAGCTTCAATCGATTGCAAGGGAGTACAGTGACGAAAACGAAACTTGTTCAACTGCTGCTCCTTCTCGTCGCGGCGGTCCCTATCTGGTGGGGTTCAATTGTTTCGACTGTGCAGCTCGCTCTCCATAGGGATGCATATACCTATATTTTGTTGATCCCTATGCTCAGCCTGGCTTTGATCAGCATCGAAATAAAAAACGCTCCGCCCGAGCGAGGAACCAAAGGATGGTTCGGTCTCATTCTCCTAGGAGTAGCTCTGATTGTTCGGATTTGGGCAGGCCCGGCTCCTTGGTACCAATCGTCCGTCGAACATCCATCTCTTGGTATCGCCGGGCTCGTCATCTGGTGGATTGGCAGTGTTGTGCTATGTCTGGGTCTCGACGCATTCCGCTATCTTCGTTTCCCGCTATGTCTGCTCTTCTTGATGATTCCGATTCCCGAGCAAGGCGTTGCTTGGATAACTGGTGTCCTGCAACATCAGTCCGCCTCGGTGTCTAGTTGGCTGTTCCGTCTTATCGGGGTACCAGTGGTGCGCGATGACGTCGTCCTCTCAATCCCCGGGTTGACCATCGAGGTTGCGCAAGAGTGCAGCAGCATCCGCTCAAGCACGATGCTTGTGCTCGTGACGTTAATCCTGGCTCACCTTTTCCTTCGATCCCGATGGCGCCAGGCAGTACTGATCTTTGCGACTATTCCACTCTCGATTTTGAAGAATGGAATCCGCATTGTGACGATAGCTGAATTGGGAACGCGTCTGAATCCCAGTTTCCTGCACGGCAACTTGCACCGCCATGGGGGAATTGTATTTCTAAGTTTTGCAGTGCTTGTTGTTCTTGTCTTGCTATGGGTGCTGCGGAGAAGTGACGGAGGAGCCACCGGCTAAATCACGAATGGCCCGCGGCCTGAGGAGCCGCGAGCCATTTTGGAAGAGGAAAGTCGGGGGGTGTCGTGATTCCCGAACCATTGATTCTGAATGCTTCGGGCCGACCCCAGTTATGTCTCTTGGGCCACTTTCTGCTTCTTCCGGTATCGAATTACAAAACCTACGACCACAAGCGTTATATAGAAGGAGGACAAGTAATACATCGCAAAAAATCGGAGGAAGGCTCCGTGGTAGTAGGTGGGATCAACAAAAGTAAGGGGAACAGCACCGGCGATCGGGAGCGCGAGGATTCCGAGCCAAAAGGCGTATGCGCGACGTTCGATTTGGGGAAGGATTTTCGTGCCTGGGGTTTGCTTCCGAACGCGCTTCCGGAGAAGTAAGAAATAGTTGATGAGTACTATCGCGGTGCCAATTAGCGTGCTCAGAAGCCAGAGGACTCTATTCAGTGGAATGCCTTCCACGCTGAGCAAGGAAAGCAAGCCGCGGCGCACGAGCCAACTATGATCGTGGGTAAACAGGTCCCATAGGTCGTGAAGCCAAACGCCGACCAGCAGAGACGATGCTATTTGGACGAGGGGGGCGGTACGCCAAGGACGGAAGGAAAGAGCTACGTCGCGGTGGGGGCTTGGAAGAGTAGCTACGAGGGGATCGCGAATCTTACGAAAAATCCAAAGTGTTAGAAGCCCGAATGGTAAGCAAAGGACAAAACTGCCGAGAAGAGTGTGCGAGAAGTATTCCAAGTCGTCGACACTGCTCGCCAAATCTGGAATGAGACTGCCTATTACAAGGGCTACAAAATCCAAATACTTTGGGCACCAACGACGAAAAGGAAGTACTGCTGCAGGATGCGCCAGGGGAAAAGGCATGTCATTGTTTGCTGTGCATCATTTCGGCTTTGCCCGGATCGAAATGAATGAGTATGCGTTCATTGCTCTTATGCCTCGTGGATGCTTCCTGGTTCAAGACAGTTGATACATCGCAGGGCTTTTCCAAGTGGCCTCACGCCGCGCCAGATTCTTGTAGCGGCTCTCCGAGATCTCGCTCAAACAAGCGCCGTAGCATCCGTAGATCGTTGAGGATGCGTTTGCTTGCATCCACGTGATGCCCCAAACGCTGGAGTTTGAAGCACGCCAGGTGGAGTGCGTCGAGCCGGCGGTTATGCCCAAGCGTCGCTGCTTCAGTCCGGTCAGTTTCAATCTCCTGAAGAACACAGGCAATTTCCTCGGCCAAGAGGCGCAAATACTCCTGCGCGCCTTCTATACTTTCGAACGGAGTGTGTAGCTGCTGTCTCATATTCATCAACTCACTATTGCTATCTGGAAGAATGCCGCCTAGGCAGCTTATTTATTTGTCGATTTGCTTTGAGATTTGGGAATGCCGTGCCGTGATCAGATCTTCCGGAGCCAGATCTCTCTCCAGTACAGTAGATCACTGCGATAGCACCCTCCGAATGCGAAGCATGCACTGTCGCAGAGTACATCCTCCAGCATTACTGTATTTTGAAAGTGCTTCATCTCTCCCGTGCCTTCGGCGATAAAATTGTCAGCCCGATTTCTCACGCGGAACTGGCGGCCGCAAAACGGTCGTTGGTCGGCACTGAAATGTAGACCGCGATTGCGGCCGTTTTTATTCAGTGTGGCCTTGATCTCAGGAAGCGACTTGATCTGGACCAAGTCGCCGGGTTTTAGGTCGAGAACACCAATCGGGGTCTTCTCAAGAGACCCGCGAACAGATTCGCCAATTAACTTGTAATGAGTTCTCCACCAAGCCCAGGCGATTAGCCTTTTGGCCATTCCCCAGATACTGATATTTCCTGCGGCAATTGCGCTGAAGCATTTTCTGATACGCTTGGCCATCGATAAATGGAGCGTGGCTTTCAAGAACTCGCTCGATTGGCAGAAATACCTTCCCGGTTGAGTCGTCGTTTTCAGATGCAACGATAGTCTTTCGGAACTCGAAAATGACGGACTATCTGGCTCAGAAATCTCGACTAAATCATCAGCCTTTCGCAGCCACGCTTCCTTCCAGAAGATCGCGCACGCACGTTGACAGTTATCGTGCGGTGTACCTGAGCAGCGGACACTTTGCAGAGTAACGACATCGTTGTTGCGGAACTCACGAACGTATGATTCAGTGTGTCCGCCAAGGAACGCTCCGTCAATCGTCGTCTGCACCACGCGGTTTAACACTGTGAACCGCTTTCCGCAGTATTCGAGCATCTCCGGCATGAACGGAAGGCTATCGAGCGTTCCGTTTTCATCAAGCGTCTCGGCGATCTCCTGCGGGCTTCTCACAACAACTACATCCCCAGCTTTCAGGTTCAAAACGACCCTCTCCGCATTCTTCACACGCGGAATTTCTTGTAGATCGATCTCAGGGGCACTCACCGGTTGGGCACTCATACAGTCATTCTCTCCGTCACGTCGGATTCCAGTGTCAGCATGCGACCCGACATCGTTCCGTGATCGATGCGCTCTTTCAGTTGTTGGGCAAGAACCTTGACATACGGTTCCAGCAGCATGGAGTGTGGATTCTCTGCGACTTCAACGATGTCAAGAGACGCCGCCAGATCGCCCCAACCCATGTTCGGATCGGGATAAAACTTGTAATTGATGCGTGGCTTAAAGAGAGTGACGCATCCCGGGTACGGTTGTGGGTTGTAGTGCTCGGCTGCGTAATCGTTGATGGACTGCACCGCAGCTTCTGCACCGGATTCTGCTCGGCAGACTCCATCACCCCGGCTCGATCCTGGCATTGAGGTTTTCAAGTTCGCCAACTCACCGCCAAACCCAAGTCTGACCTTTTCTCGCAGGTACTCAAACATATCTCCCGGTCGCAGCTTTCCCATATTCGCGAGATGGAACTTTGCTTTCTGATACAAGAAGGAACGGAAGCTGACCTTCAAGGCGAGGCTGTAGTTGTAGGTATCAAGCATCGCAACAAGGGGTACTTCCTCACCCTCACGGGTCAGGATTTGTGCCATCTCGTATGCGATCGTGCCTCCTAGACAATAGCCGCCAAGATAATACGGTCCCCTCGGCTGCACAGACTTGAGCTCACGGACGTAGCAATCAGCCATCTCCTCGATCGTATGCAGCGGTTCGGTCCCATCCAAACCTTTGGATTGCAGCCCGTAAAGCGGATAGTGGGGTGCGAGGTGTTCAGCCAAGCTGCGGTACAGAAGTATGTTTCCACCGGCGCCGTGTACCAGGAAGAGCGGTGGCTTCGATCCATTCGGATTGATTGCTACCAAAGGTGACCAGGAGGAACCGCCTTCTCCCTCGAGTACCTTCGCGAGAGCCTGAATTGTGGGCGCACTGAACAAGGTCGCCAAAGGTAACTTCTTGCCGAAGGTTTCTTCGATTTTTGCGAACAGCGATACTGCCTGCAGGGATTGTCCGCCAAGCTCAAAGAAGTTCGCCGTGCCGCTTATACGATCGATGCCCAGCGTCGATGTCCAGATGTGAGCAAGGTTCTCCTCAACTCCACTGCGCGGTGCGACATATTCTGATTGGACAGACTGATCCTCGCTCAAAGATTTTGATGAAACTCGCGCTTTCGGGCGCTTGCTGATCTTCGGCCGGCCCTCTTCGCTGAGCATCGGAATCTGGCCTATCGTTTGGTTTGGGTTCTCTGTAATGCTTTCGAGAAGAGTCTTGAAGCCGGCTATCCAGTAGCGAATAGTTTCGTCATCGAAGAGAGTTGTGTTGTAATCGCACTCGACCAACAACGTCTCACCTTCGTCCACCAGATTAAAACCGAGATCGTAGTGGAAGTAGAAACGCGGCCCGGAGGTGATATGCGTTTTGCATCCCGAAAAATGTACACCGCTGAGTGCCGGGTCCAGATTGAAAATCACAGGCGCAAGAGGAATTCTGCTCGGATCGTTTGGAATGTTCAGCTTCTGAATTAGCGCTCCAAGGTTGGATCTCCAGTGTTCCTGGCCATCCAAAATCATCTTCTGGGTGCGGCTCAACTCCTCGGCGAACGAGCGGTCCTCCTTCACATTGAAGCGGAAAGGCAGTGTATGCACGCACTGGCCGACGATCTGGTCAAACCCCAGTTCGCTCTGACCCGCGAACGGAACACCGACCGCAAAGTCTTGCTTTCCGCTGAGGCGGTATAACCAGGTTGAAAAGGAAGTGAGTAATAAAGCAAAAGGTGTGTTAGCCGCTTCCCGGGCAGCGCGCTTGACACTTTGATAAAGCTGAGGCGACAGGCGGAGGCTATATCTAGCCGCGTCGTAGGTTCGGATCCTAGGCCGCACATTCTCAGTCTGAAGATCAAACGTTGGAGGCAGCTTGTTACTAAAATGCGATAGCCAGAATCTTTCAGTCTCTTTCGACTCGAGAGATTCCCTGTCATTTGCCTGCCAGGCAGCGTATTGCTCCATCTGTGTCGCAAAGTCCAGAGCAGGGCGGGTTCCTTCCACGGATGCAGAATAAAATTTTCCGATCTCTTCAAGGGCAACCTTAAAGCCCCAGCCATCGCAGATGATCATCTGTGCCGTGAACACGAACAGGTGTTTATTAGGATCCAGGGTGATTAATTGGAATGACGCAAGCGGTCCTTGGGTCAAATCGAAGATTTGGCGAGCATCGTCCTCAAGGATCTCCGCCAATTTGAAAGCTGCATCCGCAGCGGCTAGTTCTGTCAAATCGTGGCAGCGTAATGGGATCTCCATTGTCGAATGAACGATCACTTTAGTGCCATCTTCACTAAAAGTGGATCGCAAGGCGCCATGGCGCTTGACGACCTGAGCAATTGCGGTCTCCAGGGCCGCGACTTTGATCTCTCCCGTCAATTCGACAACGTTCGTGCCGTTGCTTGCGCCGGATGCCTCGGGCCTCATTCGGGCAGCGATCCACATCTCACGTTGTAGATCTGTCGGAGAGTATTCCGTGGCTTTCAGAGTGGCAACGGTTGGCCCAGGCAACTCAGGCATGCTGGCGCAAACTGCGGGCGCAGAATACCAGCGCAATTCCGCTTGATCTCCGGTGGGAAGCTTCGATGGATTGCCGAAGATTTCGTCCTCCACCATCGCCTCGACACTATCGGTGAAGGCGCGCACGAGATGCTCGACATCTTCCTCACTGTGAGCATCTGTCATGTAGCAAGGGAATCCTTCGAGAATATGGACACCCCGATAGCGCAAGTGTGTGCCCAGCAATGGAGCTAAATCCGTATGCTCCTCATTTCGTAGGTACATTTGCGAAGTGAACCGTGGCAATTCGATCTTTAGCTCATATTTCTTGAAGAGCGCATTCACGCGATCGGCGAATCTGCCAGCGCGGTCAGAGACTCGTTGCTGCAATGCCGGCCCTTCCTGGATGAGGTACTTCAGGGTCGCGTGGGCTGCGGCGATTGTCAGTGGATGGCGGATGAACGTTCCGGCGAAGAACGTAACGCCCGCTTCCGGGAATGAGGCGTCTCCAAAGTTCCAGAAGCCACCGTCGAATATGTCCATCAGTGAGCTGCGGCCTGCCACGACGCCGATCGGCATGCCGCCGCCAATCACTTTTCCGTAAGTAGCGAGGTCCGCCTCGATTCCGAAGTGGGCTTGGGCGCCGCCCGGGCCGCAGCGAAAACCAGTAACGACTTCGTCGAAAACCAGTACGATACCTGCTTCGCGCGTAAACCGGCGCAGTTCGTGAAGGAACTCTTTGGGCTGGAAATCCGGTCTGCGACTCTGGACCGGCTCGACTATTACGGCTGCGATTTCTGCAGCGTACTTCTTTATGATATCCAGCGACTCTTCAGTTCCGTACTCCAGGACATACGTGTCATCGACACTTTGGAATGGAATGCCAGGTGCGGAAGGCGCGGTACGCAATTGTCCGTCGCGATTTGCCGGCCGCACAAGGACCTGATCGAAGTTTCCGTGATAGTCACGAGAAAAGACTACAACTTTGTCGCGTCCTGTGTAGGTCCGCGAGAGCCGCATGGCAGCTTGCACGGCCTCAGACCCCGAGCAGGTGAAGCTGGCACGATCCATGCCGGTGAGCTGACATATCATCTCTGCCACTTCACCAACTAACGGTGTCTGTGGACCAACTTCAAATCCACGGCTCAACTGTTCTTCGAGAGCTTTAGTGACAAAACTGGGCGCGTGACCGAGAAAAATCGGGCCGAATCCGTTGAGCAGGTCGATGTATTCGTTGCCATCCACATCCCAAAGCTTCGAACCGGACGACCTTTGCACCCAGATTGGATAAACGAGTTCCTTCCACAGTGGGCTGAATCCGGCGGCTGTACGAGGATCCGCCAAACGGCTCCGGTATCGCTGGGTGCGGTCTTTTGAACCAGCGGTTCTTTGTGTGTAGTGCCGGATGAGCTTTTCCAGATGTTTCTGTTGCCTGACTGGCAAAGGCTGGGACCCTGCGCTCGTAATCCCGCTGGGACCGAAGCCAGATGGCATTTTTACCGTAGACTGCTCCTTGCCTTTCGGTTCCCCAGATGTGGTCGCAGATGTCGTTTCGACTGGTGCGGTAGTAAGAGGCAAAGTGGTAGTGGTGTCCGCGATTGTGGCTACTGACGCGGGAACGGTTGAGTCGACGGACGGAATCGGAGCGGTTTGCGGGATCGTCACGGCGGTCACACCATCGGCGGGAAGTCCACGCAGAAATCGCAATTGTGCTGCCATGAGTTCCAGTTGCTGCAGGAGCACGCCTTCCATTCCGGGGATGGATGACATTGGCTGGTCGAAAGCAACCGATGGCAGGGCCATTGCAGCTACGGGTGCTGGCTGGGAGGCAGGAAGTGGAACGTGCACAGATGCCGGTAAGACCGGAGCAACGACCGGAGCGGCAACAGGCGCGGGCACAGGAGTGTGCTGTGCAGGCTTTTGCGTCGATGTAGCCGCGGCGGGTAGGGCAAAGTTGGCCGGCAGCTTCTCTTCCAGGTATGCTCCCAGTGCCGAAACTGACTTCAGATCACTGAATAGTTGACGGAACGTGATGCGCACGCCGAATGCCTTCTGGCAAGCACTGCTGAGCTGAGTCAGGAATAGCGAGTCAAAACCGAGTTCCAGAAAACTCGCGTCTGCGGTAATGGTCTCGAGCGAGACGCCCGACAGATCGCGCGCCATCTCGCGAATCGTTTGCACTAATTGTTCGCGTCGTTCATTGGATGCCATTGGATCTCCCACCTTCAGCTCGCTTGCGGAGCATTTCGAGTTGTTCGGTCATTAATTGAACCTGCCTTTCGATCAGACGGCAGGTTGTATCGCGTGTTTCTGGAGTAAGGGCCGAGTGGGGGAGGATGTTGTTTACGGAGGGCATATTGCCCGCTTTGCCGTTTCCAGGCGTAACTTCTTGCGAGACGGCTGAGATTTTGACTGGGTCTGCGGCTTTAGTTGGGGGAGCAATCCAGTAGCTCTTGCGTTCAAACGGATACGTCGGCAGAGCGAGCCGTAGACGTTCTTGCTTCGAATAAAACTCCGTCCAGTCTGGCTCGATGCCATTCATCCACAGCCGCCCGAGGGAACTGAGCATGGCCTTGAGATCCGCCGGATTCCCATCATTTGGCCCCAGGGAAGTTAAGGCGACGAGATTCTTCGGTTTCGTTGCTTGCTGGCGGATGAGCTGAGTAAGAGCCTGTCCCGGTCCAACTTCAAGAAACATCGTTGCTCCGGCTTGTAAGGCGGTCTCGATGGCTTGCCCAAAGCGAACGGTTCGTCGTAATTGACCCGACCAGTAAGCACCGTCGGGACCATTTTTCTTATCGATCCAAGTCCCGGTGTAGGTTGAAATCCACGGTAATTTTGGATCCTGATGCGGAACGCTTCCGGCTATTTTGGCGAAAGGCTCCACGATTGGATCCATCATCGAGGAATGGAACGCGTGGGAGGTCGGCAACAAACGGCAGAACACACCCTCAGCTTCAAACTTGTCCTGCAGTTTCTGCAATTCTGACGTCGGTCCCGACAGTGTGGTCAGCACCGGACTGTTGATTGCCGCGATGGCTACGCCTTCTGGCAGAGTTCCGTCAAGCTCCGAAACCCCGCGACGGACTGCCAACATCGAACCGCCAGGCAGATCCTGCATCAGCCTGGCTCTGCTGGCCAAAATTCCAAGGGCGTCTTCCAGGCTAAAGACTTCCGCAAGGACAGCAGCCACGTACTCACCCACGCTGTGGCCAATTAGTAAGGAAGGCTTAATTCCCCACGACATCCACAGGCAGGCGAGACTGTACTCTAAGGTGAAGATCGCCGGCTGCGTTACACGGGTCTCATTGATCTGCTTTTCCGCTTTTGCGATTGCTTCAACGCCGTCCGGGTAAACGACGGAGCGAATGTCCAGCCCAAGGTGCTTCTTCAAACATTCCGCGCAACGATCGACGGCATCGCGGAAAACATCTTCGCTCTCGTAAAGTTCGCGACCCATATTCACGTATTGCGAACCCTGTCCCGGGAAAACGAAAACAACGGATGGAACTTCAGTCGGTGCCTGTCCGGTGTAATTGGCTTCGCGGTCTGCAGCTCGAAGCATTTTTATCGCTTCAGTCGAGGTTGAGGCACAGATTGCCTGACGATGGCGAAAGCGCTGGCGCCCTTTCTTCAGTGTGAAGGCAATGTCAGCGAGAGAGCTCGCGGGATTTGTTTCGAGATATTCCGCCAGGCGAGCGGACATCGCATTCAGAGCTGTTGGCGTCTTCGCCGACAAAAGTAGTAAATGTGAAGTTCTAGAAGAACCCGACGAGGACGTCACTGGAGCTTCTTCCACGATGACGTGAGCATTTGTCCCACCAATACCCAAAGCGGTTACTCCGGCTCGCCGAGGTGCTCCGTTTCGTTTCCACTCCATTCGTTTGGCAACCGGGAAAAACGGGCTGTTTTGAAAATCGATCTTTGGGTTCGGAGCCTTGAAGTGCAGAAGTGGCGGAATGACCTCGTGCTGTAACTGGAGAACGGTTTTAATGAGTCCCGCCGCACCAGCGGCGACATCCAGATGTCCGATATGTGTCTTACCGGTGCCCACGGCGCAAAATTGCTTACGCTCTGCTCCGCCGCGACGGAAAGCCTCCGTGAGCGCCGCCATCTCAATAGGGTCGCCCAACGGAGTAGCCGTGCCATGAGCTTCGATGTACGAGAGACTCTCGGGATGAACACAGGCCGCTGCCTGCGCCATGGCGACGACTTCGGCTTGTGCGTTGACGCTCGGGGCCGCATAGCCGATCTTGTCGGAACCATCATTGTTCAGCGCGAATCCCTTTATTACCGCCAGAATCGGATCTCGGTCTGCCAGGGCGTCTTCCAGCCGTTTTAAGAGAACGACCGCTGCGCCATGTCCGAAGACGGTCCCACATGCATCGGCGTCGAAACTCCGGCAGGTACCGTCGGCCGAGGCCAGACCTTCCTCTTGGTATCGATAGTCACGCTTTTGTGG
>Ga0126371_10004544_pt1 | contig 12230 bp, 14 predicted proteins | sample PanSoiMetaPlot_4_FD_110145 | JGI IMG/M metagenome (GOLD analysis project Ga0126371, IMG submission 110145) | Tropical forest soil microbial communities from Panama - MetaG Plot_4 | ecosystem: Environmental > Terrestrial > Soil > Tropical forest > Bulk soil | place: Panama | collected 2016-02-17
CCGGGGTTGTAGTTGTTGAGCAGGTAGTAGTGGCCGGGGTCGCAGTTTGGCTTTACCGGACGCTTGAGCGAGGCGAGATACGCGAGGATCGGGCGTACGCCGGGCTGCGATGCATCGGAGCAGTTGCTGTAGCTTCCGCCGCCATACACGCCGGTCGATGCGCCGTTGTTGCCGAAGCCGCCGTATCCATCCTGCGTCCACCAGTTATTGGATCCCGCAACCGGGTTCGGGTTCTCGACTTCATCCACCGGGCCTCCGGCCCACGTCGTCTGGTTGTGCGGCGGAGTCAGGTTGCCGTTCTGGTCTTTGAACCAGAGGGCATCGCCAAAGAACAGCATGATGCTGTCGAGGCCGGTGCCGCCCATGGCCGGCTGGTGGTAGTTGTCGCTCATTGCATAGTGATCGGCCAGGTGCTTGGTATACGGAGCATCGCCCTGCTGCATGTTGTAGAAGCCCATCGCGGTTGCGCCCTCACCCGTGGTGGCGCAGCCGGGCGCGTAGTCGGTGCAGAACGGCGTGGGCTGCGTCTTTCCATTCACGTTGGACCCAACGGTCACTTCGGTCCAGGTGAAGAAGTCAGCGAGGCAGCCGCTGGGGTTTGCTCCGGTTGCGTGCGCCGCACTGCAGTCTTCCTGCTGCCACATCTGGTAGAAGCGGTGCACGGGACTGTTTGCATAGGAGATGTAGGGAAACTCGCTCGAGTTCGTGAGTTGGAACGGACCAGCCGGGAGCGTGGAATAGGGCGCGGTGTTGCTCACGCCGGAAATTCGCGAATCGGGCACCTTTCCGGTGAGCCCGGTGCCGCCTTCGAGGAGCGAATCATAGTACTGCGACGGCGGTCCGGGCAGCCCGTCTTCGGTGGACTCGGCGTCGCTCGGTGTGCACATTCCATTATCCGCGCAGACGTTTGTGGGGCCGCCGTTCAGAGGCGCGGGCAGGGTTGCGTAGGGCGCCTTGGCGGTGCTTGGGCTCAGTTGATACGTCGCGCTGCCGGTCACGTCGGCGGAGTATTGCAGCGCTCGAGCGTAGTTCGGGCCGGGCGTGCCGTCGTTGTTCACAATTCCCTCTGAGAGCAGGTTGTTTACCTTCTCGCCATGCCGGGGAATGTAGGTGGCAAACAGGTGATCGAATGAGCGGTTCTCACCGACGATCACGATAACGTGCTTGATCGGACTTGCGGTCCTGGGTCCGTGATCGTGATGGTGATGCTCATCGGGGTTTTCTGCAATCGCTGGCGTAAGCACAGGGCCAACAGCGAGCGTCAGCATAAGCAGTGACGAAGTGATCTTCGTCACGGTGGAGAGGATTTGACTCGGCACGATTCACTCCTAAGGTTGGGGGATGGACGTTAGCGGGCTTCGTGCGAATGAGTTGTTGTTGCGGTCTCCGGAAGAACTCGACTTCCGCCAAGGCATCGTAAGGGAGCGAATGTAAATGCGAGGTGAACCAGGGATGAATTTGTAACCATCAGCCGGCCTGCGCAGCCTGATCGCATTGCGATGCGGCCTCCCGGGACGCCCGCTACGGGGACATCTCAAGCCGCCGATGACTTCCGCAAGAGCTGCAAGGAGGCGCTTGAGGGACCGCGGCCCTAGCGGACGATTGTAGGACTTTGTGCGGGAACAGGCAGAAGCGTAGTCTGGCTTTCGTGGGCGCATCCCTCCATGTTTCCAGCACAACTACGGCACGCGAAAGGGCTTCCGAATGTCAACGACACTAAGAGTTTTGGTTACGGGCGCGGCACGCGGCATTGGAACGGCAACGGCGCAGTTACTTGCCAGCCGGGGGCATTCTGTCGTCGCCACCGACGTATCCCCGTTGAGTGGATCGGAAGGCATCCAGGCGCATGTGCTCGATGTCACCAGCGACGAATCCGTGGCGCGGTGCCTTGAAGAGGTTGGTCCGCTCGATGCAATCGTCAACAACGCAGGTATAGGTGGCTGGGGGCCGGTCGAAGGCTATCCGCTTGATCGTATCCGGCACATCTTCGAGACAAACACGCTCGGCGCGTTGCGCATCATCCAGGCCGTCTTGCCCGCCTGGCGAGAGCGTGGTTCCGGCGTCATCGTGAATGTGTCGAGTGTGAGCGGCCGGGTCTCCACGCCGCTCGAAGCAGCGTACAGCGCCTCCAAGTTCGCGCTCGAAGCCTTCACGGAATCACTGCACATCGAAGTCCGACACTTTGGAATTCGCTGCGTGTTGATCGAGCCCGGAAAAATCGCTACCGGCAGCAAAGCGATCGAGCCTCACATGGGACCAGCCGACTACGCAGGACTCTGGGAGCAGTGGACCGGAGCCCATACCAAAATGACGGGCCCATCGGGTCCAATTGGACCCGAAGCTGTCGCACTGGCCATCGCCAGTGCAATCGAAGACCCCGCGACACCTTTCCGTGTACCGGTCGGCCAGGACGCCGAGATCATTTTGGGCTTGCGAAGAAGCCTCGACGATCAGGCATTCGAAGATGCCATGAGAAAGGCCATTGGGTTTACATGGTGATGAGATGCACGCATCACTGCCCTCTCCTCTGTGGGAGGGATTGGGGGGGATCTGCCGGACGGCCGGCTCACCCCGAGGCTCAACCGATACGTTGTCAATCCCGGCCTTTACGGCTGCTGCACGGATGTGATCCTCCAGCGCCGGCTTGGGCTGGTGGGAACTCTCACGTGGTCAATTGTGGAGCGAGAAAACCACGTTGATCGTTGTTTGGACTTCCGTTGGCTCGTTGTTGAGCTTGTAAGGCTTGTAGCGCCACGTCTGCACCGCGTCGACCGCCGCCTGCCGAAGCATAGGCGGTCCACTCACAACGCGTATGTCCTTGACACTTCCGGCCTTGGAAATCGTGGCCTCTATTTGTACAGTGCCGGATACATGGGCATCTCTCGCTATCGACGGATAGACGGGCGCCGTCTTCTGAATCAACAATCCAACCGCGACCCCCGCTGAAACAGTGGTGGCGGCAGCAGGTGCAATGCGAACAACGGGTCGTGACCCGGTGAATACGCTCCCAATCGTGTTGCCGCCACCGAGAGCTTCAGTCGTGCCAAGCCCTGCCGAAGGAGGAGGCTCATTTTCAACGCCTGGCTTATGAATGTCCCGCGAAATCCGTATGGGTGCAGCCAGCTGTTCGTCCATCATCTTCGATTGCACCCTCGTCGGCTGCACCGTCGGTGAGGTCTCCCCGTTCGCTGCCTCTGTCGACGGGCTGACCTGTGTCTGTCCCGTTTGGACTGGAGTCGTAGATACATTCGGGATAGATGAGGTGGAAGGCGAGGGCTTTTGCGTGTTGCTGTCCGCCCGCGTTCCCTGGGTCGCTGTAAGCCCTGGCTCAACTGATGCATTCATTTTCGATGGCGTTCCCGGCCTGAACAGCCATATCGCCAGGACCGACAGAATCAGAATTGGACCGGCGCCAATGGCCGTAACCTTCACCCACTTTCTTTTTGCTATCGGGTTGTCCGCGGCATTCTTGACGGCGGTCTGAGGCCGAAGCGACTTGCGAAGCTCTTCAATGCTGAATTCTCCCTGGGCCGGGGTCTTCGATCCATTGGTCAGGCCATCTGGCGCAGATACCTTCCGCGGCTGCGGCGAAAGCGACACCTCTTGAGGCACGTGGACAACTTCTTCTGCGCGCGAATTGGAAATGGGCGCCCCGGCCGCAAGACCGCTACTCGATCGTGATCGCCTGAGAAGGGCTGTGTCGTCCTGGCTGACCCTTGCAGGCGAGGGCCACGCCCCAGGACGCAACCCGTATGGCACCGGCGCCGGAGTAACTTCCGTTCGCGGTGTTGACGCAAGTGGTCTTGAAGAGTCTCCTAAAGCGCGGGGAGCCCCAGGGCCGCTGGACTTGTCGGGTCTGGTCACTGGCGCCGCAACCCTTTCCGGTCCCGGCGCTGAAGCAGCTGGTTTTGGAAAGCCTTCCAAACCGCGGGTAGCCTCGAAGTCGCCCGAATTAGCCGGTACAGTCGCGGAAGATGATTGGTTATCCCAATCGCTGAAGTCTTCAGGAAGCGTCTCGGGTAGTCCCTGACCTATTTCTGCTGGAGATGCCATTGGCCATCGTCTCCTTGAACGTAAACAGCGCCCTTGTACGTGCGCGTTTTGTAACGTTTCTCTTGGCTTGGGCTGGACCCCCCGGTCGCCTCGTCGGATTTCGCAGGGGCAGCGCGATTTGCGGTGACTTCGAACTCCACTGTGGCTTGTGCCGCGGTGCAGTTGGCAGGGTTCGATGGGACAAACGAAACCGAGAGGGTGTGCCTGCCCGGTGCGAGCACGACCCCTGCGGGAGGTGCGTATAGGAACGTGCCCTCATTCGAAGAAGTGGCATTCAACTGAGCAGCGTTCAGGGGGACTCCATAGGAAACGGGGGACGGCGTTTCCCAGGTGATCACGGCGGGCGGGATTTCGCTGACAAGAAGTTGCACGGCGACCTGCACCGTTGAGTGATTCAACCTGTCCGTCGGAGTGAAGGTTGCCGAGAGCCTGTGTTCTCCCGGTCCAGGAACTTCGCCGGCGGCAGGCGTGTACTCGAACAATCCAGGGACCGTGGCTGTGGCATTCAGTTGCGTCGAGCTCAGCGCGGTGCCACAGACCATCGGATTCGGCGTTGGCCACGTTACAACCGGCGTTGACTTGCGGACTACAAGGGATACCGCGGTCTTCGCACTCGCGTAGTTCGAATCATCTGTTGGATGAAAAATGACCGAGGGGGAATGTTCCCCTGCGGCAAGCACCGCTCCTGGTCCGGGAATGTATTCGAACGCTCCCGGTACCGATGCTTTAGCGTTGAGATGCTCGGCGCCGAGCGCAGTGCCGTAGGTAATCGGATCGGGCGTCGGCCACGCGACGACCGGTTTCGCCTTGATCACAATCACTGGTACGGTGGCTCGCGCTGGCGCATAGTTCGTGCTGTCGGCTGGGTTGAAGATGACTGTTGCCGTGTGCGTGCCCGCGGAGAGCACTTCGCCCGCGCCAGGAGAGTAGTTGAATGTCCCCGGGATCGACGCCGTGGCATTCAGGTGAGCGGCGCTTAACGCCGTGCCGTAGGGAATCGGATCGGGCACTGCCCATTCGATTGCTGGAATCGCCTTGCCGACCGTCGCCTCAACAGATGCATGAGCTGTTGTGTAGTCTGCGGTGTTCGCCGGGGTAAAGGTGACGGAGAGCGTATGCGTTCCCGGCGCAAGTACTTCGCCGGCCGCAGGCGTGTACTCGAATGTTCCGGGCACGATGGCTATGGCATTCAGCTCAGTAGCGCCGATGGCCGTTCCGAATGCAATGACGGGGGGTGCCGGCCAGGAGATCGCTGGCGTTGCCCTTAAAACTTGGATAATAACTGCGCCCTGCACCGGCAAGTCCTGAGAGTCTGCCGAATTGAATGTGACCCAAAGGGAGTGACTTCCAACCGGCAACACGTAGCCTGCCCCGGGAGTGTAGACAAAGGTCCCAGGGACGGACGTCGTAGCATTCAGCTGGACAGCGCTGAGAGGTTGGCCATAGGTAATTGGATCGGGCGTTGACCAGGCGATAGTCGGAGTCGGCCGCTGGAAGATCGGAGCCGCAGTCGCAATATTCGGCGACTCATTCGTGTTTGAACCGCTCTCAATATGACTCTTTCCGTAACCCCGCGAGACGGGACCATTCTGCGCTTCTCCGGGTGCGGGGGTGCCTGTAATCGACCCCGCCATCTCCAGGCTGATCCGCGAAATGGAGGATTCTACAAGGGACTGGCCGGCATCGGCGTTCTGCAACATGCGCGTGGCGCCCTGATCGTCCGGAATCTTCCACCGGAAGGGCTTCCCGAGGGCTTTGGTGATTACTTCGTCATTCACTGCTCCCAGGGGGTGAGACTCATACCGGTTAAGGACAATCTCGAGTTTTGGACCACCTTCCTTGAAGAACTGTGAAATGAGGCGATTTGAATTGCGCAGCTCGGAGATCCCCGCCTGGGTCACCAAGTAAATACAGGAGGCCTCGCTGAAGAGAGCCGTCCCCATCAAATCGGTCCTCGATCCCACATCGACAATTACGTTGTCGAATACCTGGCGCGCGAGGACCAGCAACTTGTCGATGGCCGTTTTGGGGGCCTCCACCTCGGGAACGTTGCTCGGAGCCGCGAGCACGGATATTCCTGACCGATGCTTCGCTACGAGAGATTGAAGAGAATTCGCATCCAGTTGGTCGATATTTCGCAGGGCATCTTCCGTCGAGTGATTCGCGGCGATTCCCAGGTTGAGTGCGGCATCTCCCATCGGGCGGGCAAAATCGATGATCAGCGTGCGTTGATCCGCATCCTGGGCCAGGGCGATCGCAAGATTGCAGACCAGCGTCGTGACGCCGGAGCCACCCTTGGCGCCCAGAAATACGAGCAGCCTTCCTGTCATGGGGGGGCGGCTTGCCGAACTGCGTAGGGCGATAGCCCGGTCGAGAGCTTCGACGACAGCCCCGGCCTTGAGGGGCACAGAGAGATATTCGCGGGCGCCTGCCGTCATGCAGCGAAGCACATTGTATTGATCGGTCATCCGTGAATAGGCCATGACCGCCGTTGCGCTGTAGCTGCTGATGAACCTCACCAGTTCCAATGAGAAGTCCGGCTTATCGTCTACGTCGATGAAGACGACGTCGAAATCCCGCCGCAGCAGATTCTCAAGGTTGCGTGGATCGGGCGGGTAGCAATCATACTCGACAACTCTGGCCCGGCGGCTCTCCGCAAGAGCTTTGGCCATGGCTTGGCGAAGTTCCTCTCCCGGGCCGATTAACGCAACCGACAGGACTTTGGGAACAGTGAATTCTGGATCCATTGCTCGGGGATGTGTTAATGTACCTTCCTTCATCGCGTTACGTCCTCCTTCCCGACAGCGCTCGGGCCGTTCGATGTCCCGTCAATAAGTCTGTCCGGGGAGGAACTCGGTAGGGGATCTTTCCAAGGCCCTAGCAAAGACGCAGTCCCGGCATGTTCTGGCAAGGCGCGAACCCAGTAGCGCCCACCGACAGCTCTCTATTGAGGGTGATCGATCGTAACATTCGGAGAGGATTAATAGAACTTTAGTGATGACTATTTTATGTTACTAAAGTCTTATTTGGGTGGAGGTTCGGCCGACACGGAGCCCGCGCGCTTCCGGGTATAGGTCTTGGTTTATCTATGGTCTTTTATAGCTGCGAAATCTCCGACCAGGTCGAGAGCATGATCGACGATCCAAAGCCTGTCGTCGTCGTCGAGCTCCGGCGAAGCCGATGCGCTCAGAATGGCTCGATACAGTACCCTTCGGACGCGCTCGGAGGGTTGAGCTTCAAGATGGTGGTTCTCCAAGGTGTCGGGCGTGGGCAGCATGGACACGTGGATGCGCGACGAGGGCATTGTGTTGGCTTGGTGCGGCTTGCGATCTCGAACCGTGACGTGTCCACGGCTTGCTGTCGTGGTGGAGTTCATGATCGCTGCACGGCGAATTTCCAGGTTGGCCCGACCGTGTTGATGCGCAGGCGGCTGTCCTGAGGCGGTCGGCGGAGTCTCAGTCCGGCACTCTTGGCCCTATCTGCGCGTAGTGGTCGCGCGTCGATGGTTCGCAGGCGTGGCTCTGTTCCGGCTTCTCCAGGTCCCCTTCGCAATTTGCGGTGGCGATGGTGGTGAAGCACTCCCAGCAGATTGAATCGAACGTTCCGTCACCGTTGTCGCGGTGGGTGAATTTGACGGGCGTGCGATCCATGGCCAGTCTCCGGAAAGGGCTGAATTGGACCTGGGCGACTGCAGTGCGCGAGGTGGGGAATGTCTGAGTTTGGACACCGCAGAGGTTCAAGCGTAGCAGGGGCGAGTTTCCGATTGCAACAAGGGAGTTCCCTAGGCTCGCCATCATGTGCGCGTTGATGCGTCGCTCAGGCAGGGAGTCGGCTGATTCCGCGGCGTGGCTGTTCTATTGGTCACTGTGATTGAGCTTCGACTCGCGAGCAAGGATTTCAGCAGTCGCTTCTTTTCTTAGCGACTGCAAACAGTCGAGCAGTTCCTTGGGATTGAAGCTGTCTACAGTGTGCTCGCGGTCATGCCGTACGTGCCCACCTGCGGAAACGACGATGGCATCGAGTCTCGGCACGATCGCTCGTAAATCTGAGATTAGCTTCTCAGTCTGCCCGTCGCCTTCCAGGTCCGCGTTGACGACCACTCCGTCCACATTGGGGAAACGCTTCAGGCAGGCAATGGCTTCGGCTCCATCGTAGGCGGTAATCACGTTGAACTTAGCGGTTTCAATCACCAGCTTTCGCGACGAAATACTACCCGGAAAATCCCGGTCCACAACGATGTAGCACGGCCTTTCCATTCGGACGTTGGATGCATGAGTTGAATGTATGGATGCTCGTTCCGGGCGAGTGTGCCATGGGCGGCGCAGGTGCAGGAGCTTGTCACATGGAGCATTCACGTGCGCGTGCTAGGCTTGTCTCTCGATAGGCCAATGCTTGCACTCTTCCCCCGAGGTGCGGCGCATGAATTGTCAAGGTTGTGGCAGCGAGAACGTTCGTGTTTCCCGATTTCGCATTTCGGACCTGTGGACCCTGATCGCGCTGCACTACCCCGTCCGCTGTCTTGCGTGCCTCGAGCGGTGGAGTGTGCCCGTTTGGGCGGCATGGAAGATGCGCGGGCACACGCGCGGACACTGAGCAGACTCGCGCCGGGCCGGGTGAGTGTCTAGCTTTCTTTACCGTGTTGGAGGGTCGTGAAGCGCAGACGCGACCACGGTTTGCAAACGTGCCTTTGTTCAGGCTTCTCTAGCTCTGCCTCGCGGTTCACGGTGGCCACGGTGTCGAAGCATTTCATGCAGATGGAATCGAACGTTCCGTTCCGGTTGCAGCGGTGCGCAAATGGGTGGGTCGATGAGGACTCCAAGGCAAGACTCCAATGTATGTCAGGCTATGGAGGGAATTGTATTCCAAAACCGGCGAAGGTTTCATGGAAATCTGTAGTGTGCTGTGGCGCCTTTGTTGGTTTGCCGCGCGGCGGTCGCGCTCAGCCTACTTTTCGCGCCACAATGACTTCGTAGTAACTGCGCAGCCAGGGGTCGCAGACATGGCCTTGCTCGGACTCCTTTAGTTCTTCCTCGCGGTTCGCGGTTTCTACAGTGGCGAAGCAGTCACAGCAGATGGAATCGACGGTTCCATCCGGGTTGAAACGGTGCGTGAAATGGGTTGTGGGTGCAGGTGCCAAGGCTAAACCTCCGGAGAGGAAAGGGCCCAGCGGGTGTGTCTGTTCGGTAGTGGTGCGAAGTATGAGTCCTTACGCGGTGTTTTGTTTGATGCGCGACATAAGGCAAAAAGTGGCCTGGGTACGACGTCTTGCCGCGCGGTGAAATTTAGGCCGCGGCCACTTCTGCGACAGTGGCTTCCTCAGGCTGAGGCGCGGCGTTCGCATCTGACCGAAGCACGGCGAGTTCTGCGATGAGGCGAAGGGCGAATCCGCGGATCCACAGTCTTTCGGCCTCGTCGACGTCAGGGCACGCGTCGAGGGAGAGAAAGGCTGCGTACAGGGCCTGTTGGATGGGGGAGGTCATCACACGCCTGTCGGGCCCTTTTGGAATTCTTATGTACGATGCACGACATAGTCCGGAAAGTTGCATCCCCGTTGAGAGGGCGGCGCAGCGCGGCTCAGCCCGAAATTTTTCTGCCCTGGCAGTGGTGTTCCTTCAGGTGCTTGCGGAGGGCTCCGAGCGAGCGTTCTTGCTCGCTCATGACGCGTTCTAGTTGCTTGTCGAGCCTCCTGCATGCCCCGTAGTCGCCGGATTGGAACACTTCGAGGTGGCGGGTGGTCAGGTGCACAAGGTGGCCCAGGATGACTTGTACGCAGGCGGTGAGTCGGTCGTACTCCGGGCACTTCGGTATCGCTCGTTCCGATGAAGGAAGCGGTGAGACGGTGCGCAGGCCGGCACTGAACATCAGGCGGCGCGCCTTTCCGGGATGAGACTATTCCCCTCCTCTTTGATCACTTCCAATTCGACGAGGATGCGGACGGCGACTTCCTTGGCCCGCAGACGCCCGGCCTCGTCGAGGTCCGCTGACGTCGAGAGGGTGTCCATTGCTTCGTGCAGGGCGCGTTGTGTTGTCGGTGATAACTGCATGGCTGCACCTGCGCTTGCCGCGGCTCCGGATTCTTTCCTCCGACGATTGCGATGCGCGCCAAAACTGGGCGGGTTGCAGGCCGGAATTTTCGGGTGGGTGGGCTGTGTTTTGCGGCGTCTCCTGCAGCGCTTCGGGCGTATACTCGCGGTGACGTGAGAGGTTTGCGCTGGCTTTAAACTCTCGTCGTCCGTTGTGCGGCTGGCCGCAAGCGCCTGAAACGTCGAGCATCGCGCATATGATCCGCTGCAATGAGCGAGACCGGTTGGAACGTGAGTTACAGGCCGTCGTGGTCGAGCTCTCACACGTCGCGAGAGATGCGTCGGTTTTGGCGGGGGGGGGGGGCGCCAAAGCGCTTCGCGGGTCTTCAGGAGAGTCACGTCACTCTCAGCGAAAGATTCCGGGTGCTGAAGCAATGTCTCGACCTTCACAAGGACTGTCATGGCTGCTGAACCCGATTCACCTGCCGGTGTTGAGGTGGGTGCGATGAATAGGTTCATCCACGAAGAGGTCCTTGAGCAGAGCCGCACCATTCTCAGGCGTTCGGCTGAATGCGTAGCCATCACCCGCTCCGAAGTGATCGACGGCCGTGGGGTTTTGGCAAGCACCATGGAGCGCATCATCCGGACTCAAGAGTGCATTTCTCGCACAGACGAAATCCTGCGCAGTATTCGGCATAGAGTAGGTGTCGGAGGTCCAGCAGATCGGCGAGCTTGAGGCGCGCGAGCCTGAGCCTGCGCCGTGTGGTCGGCTCGGGGAGCGCCGTGCCGGCAGCAATTTGCGAGGTGTTCAACCCGTCGCGGGTGCGGACAGGATGAAGGCCTGATCCTCCGCACGGAACCCTCGATCCTTGTATCAGGCCGCCTCTTGTGGAGCTGCGTCCGGCACAGAAGCCTTCAAACGAGGCCCCGCGCAATCCCTGTGGAAATCTGTGTGAAAAATTACCTGTCAAGTAGGGAAGGAAAAGCGAAATGGAAACAACTCGCTTAATATCACGAGGTTATCCCATGACAAATTATCCTGGAAAGTGGCCGATCCACTTTTCGACCCTGATAAACTTAATAAATAGGGTAGAAACTCTCACCCAAATGCCCGCGCATGCGCGGGCATTTCGCTTTTCAGGGCCGAGGCACACCGCCTGATCTTTCGCACGGTAACTCTGGACCCAAGCCCCAGTCTCCGCCGCCGCATCGGCCGGAAGAGGGGATATCTTTACTACATATGTGTAGGAAACTTACTACAAATGTGTACGAAATTTACTGCACATGTGTACGAAACTTACTACAAAGGCTGGTCAGCGACAGCTCCGGCCTCCGCACGATCAAGCCGAAAACTCGAAATTTTCGACCGGGAAAAGTGCTGCTCCCCCTCCCCTGCGGACGATGCCAGACGATCACCGCGCTCCGGGCATGTTAACCAGAAAATAAATACCCCCTACCCCCCCCTCCTGCAACCCCTTCGGAATGTGAGGGGCAAAAAGGATGTAAAACGGTTAATCAATTGATAATAAATAACTTGACTGAGTTTTCAAATGTGCCCTAAAACACCACTTTTTTGCCCCAAATCGCCACTTTTTTCACCCATTTTGCAGGTCTTTCTGCCGGGCTGGATTTGAAGCACATCGCCGGACGCGCGAACCAGGAAGCCGCTTTAGAACCCGATCAGTTCCGGCTCTGGCTGCAGCGCAATCCCGAACCGCTTTTCGACTCTCTCGCGGATCTGCGCCGCCAGCGCAAGGACCTCGCTCGCCGTCGCGCCTCCGCGGTTCACCAATGCCAGCGTGTGCCGCGACGAGATCCCCGCCGCGCCCATCGCATGTCCCTTCGCAAATCCTGCCTGCTCAATCAGCCACGCCGCGGGAATCTTCACGCGACCGTCAACGCCGGCCGGGAACTGCGGCGGCTTTCTTCCCGCGGCAAACCCGATCCGGTCCACCTGGTCCTCAGTAACGATCGGGTTCCTGAAGAAGCTCCCTGCGCTGCGGCAATCAGGCTCGCCCGCAACAAGCAGCATTCCCTTTCCGTGCCGCACCTCGCGCACCGCCGCGGCCACCTCCGCAAGCGCCGGCCGCCCGCCATCCGGAAACATGCGTTGCAAATCCGGGTACTGAATCAGCGGTTCGCCCGCGCGCGCAA
>Ga0126371_10004545_pt1 | contig 12229 bp, 12 predicted proteins | sample PanSoiMetaPlot_4_FD_110145 | JGI IMG/M metagenome (GOLD analysis project Ga0126371, IMG submission 110145) | Tropical forest soil microbial communities from Panama - MetaG Plot_4 | ecosystem: Environmental > Terrestrial > Soil > Tropical forest > Bulk soil | place: Panama | collected 2016-02-17
CCGATCGCATTGGCTTCTTCCTCCTCATAATTCTTACGCTGATCGTAACGACTGACAGCCATGGAAAAGCTAAACCCGATGATCAAGGCAAGCAGCGTCAGGCCGGCGTTGATCACCAGCGCGAAATCATCTCTCTCGTCCTCCGGCAACGGACGCTTTTTCCGAATGAAGGTGCCTATTTGTACAGAGAGCCACAGGATCAGCAGAGAAAGCACAAAAAATGCAAGCGGGCTGTCCAGTAGTGTCTTCACGTTTGTTCCTCCTGAATTTGTCTCTTTTGGTACGAGTTGGACTGTAAAGGATTAACGGGAGTTTCTTTGCGTGCGTGAATAATCCCACGGGAACTGCCTCGACATGGTTGGCTCCCCTGGTAATGGCGCAATCGCCCAGCGTCCCTACATTGAACCTCATTGGGGGGATTCCTACACGATCACCTTCGGATACATTCTGCAGGGATTTGCTACCGGTAATACACCGACGAGCCAATTCACTGTCGGGTTGGGCACGTTTTCAAATGTGCTGACCGCATTTCCCGCCGTACAGGATGCTCGCTCAGCTTTATGGCAAGTACTAATCAGACCGGTGTTCGACTTATCTTTGTGACCGATACCGCACCTGACAATGTGCATGGTGCAGTTCTTGATCACATTATGGTGACCCAGACATCAGGGCCTACTACCGCACCCGAACCTGGAACCCTTTCATTCCTTGCGCTTGGCGCAGGGTCGATTGCAATGCGATACCGACACAAGTTCCACGATTAGTGAAATAAAACTTAAAACCCGGGACAAGGCCCCTTGGTCCACTTACAAATGGAGGTGTGCGTCATGGATCGTCTCCCTGGTTCCGCAAAGAATGCATGCTTGTGCTGTATCCTGTGCCTTATCCTGTCCCCAACCCTGTTTGCAACCACTTACGACTTGCAGAGCGACTGGAAGACGATTAACCCGAATGGAACGTGGTCATTCCTTCAGGGCTCAACTCTTCTTCCGTACAACAGTGCGTGCGGGTTCTTTTCGCCCTCTTGCAATACTGGGAATTTTCTACCGATTTGGGCACAGATTCCCCTGAATGCCACGCCTAATCCACCCTATTCCCTGCCCGGAGACATCTGGACGCACAGTGTGGATTCATTTAACGGCAATCCGAGTCTGGGCGAATCAACCCTGCGCTGGACAGCGCCGTCTGCCGGCATCATCAGCATCAGCGGGGACACTTGGTACCTGCACGGATTATGTTGTACCAGCCGAAGCAACGATTTTTTCCTCTATCTCAATGGCACGCTCCTCGCCAGCGGGACTGTCAGCGGTTCGGGTCCAAACTACCACGATCTGAATAATCCCCTCACATTCTCCGCGAATAGTTTGACAGCCCAGTCAGGCGATATAGTTTCTATGGTATTCGTCCGGTCGGCTGGGCAAGCTGCCGGTATGGAGGAGGGTTTAAATCTAACGATCACTGAGTCAGCACCGGGCGTGCCGGAACCCTCCAGCCTTGCTCCTACTGGCCACCGGGTTGACAGGGGTTGGCGGCCTAATCGGTAGGAAACTTCGCGGCTAGATTGCGACAATCAGCAAATACCTGAGACGGCCCGGCGCAACCCTGCTTAACGAACGCATAAAGGTATCTCCTTTGCGTAGGCGCAGGCCGCCTGTAAAGATTTGCGAAAGGCAGCCCCGACCCCGAAACAAGCCGGGGCTGCTCGCACGCACGGAAGGTGCGGCCAGCTTCGGTCGGTTTTGTCGGTTCGCTCGATTCAGTTCCTCAACTTCGTCGGTAGTCTGGGTCGTCAATGTTGTGAGGCAAAAAATCCAGCACAAGAACGGGTTAGGCTGCAGTTGTGACACATTCGACGAATTACAGGCCCTTTCTTAAGTTACCCTCGCGCGCGCGTGCGCGATGGAACTAGGAATGTGTCACATGTGTCACAGATCGAGAACACGGACAGAACACGGACAGTCAATGAAAATGGCACCCGGTTGAGTGCCGTAAGTTATTGAATATTTGGTGGGCCCGGAGGATTCGAACCCTCGACCAAGGGATTATGAGTCCATTCGTGTAACGTGCATGACGATGCAACCAAGTGAATAGCGGTGCAATTTCAAAGACTTACAATTTAGCTCTGTGCACACCGATGCAGGGAAATGCGCTCGGTAGCAAAACCAAGTGCCACCAGAAGTGCCACCAGAATGCAGCGCTTCGTCGAGCGCGACCAGAACAAGCAAGCCAAAACGCGCAGGTGCACCCGTGGCCGCGAAAGACGCCGATTGCAATGGGTCAATCCCAAGGCGACAGACGCAGTAAAAAGAAGGGCCTCCAAATGGGCTGGAGGCCCGAGAATCGACGTTGAAATTCTATTACGCTCTAAACTTCTGACGCAGTGTCGCGAGACCGACGAGAGCACCGCCTAACAGCATGACCGTAATACCACTGTCGGGAACAGAAGCAGTAGCTTCCGCCGCGAAGCCAGTATTGATAGCACCGTTAGCCGCATTAGCTGGAAACGAAGTTACAAAGATGTGAGCAGCGGCATCGAAGCCGGACCCATTGGGGGTGAGCACGCTCGCGGCGTTTGCCCAAGTACCGCCACTCGTGTTAGTCAAGGTGAAGCTTATTGTGTCCGATGAGTGCGTCAACCCATTGAAGCTATCGATTCGCTGATTAAAGATGCCGAAACCGTTCACATTCCCGGACCCGGCGTCGCTCCATGGTCCCGGCGAAAAGCCAGTGCCAGCGTTCGACCCGGTGATCCCCGACAGAGTCCACGACGTGGCGTTTACGTTCACATCAACCGATCCGCCATCACCTAACAGGTAGATGTTGCCCGAATTTACAAGCGATGTGAACGTGATCGTAGCCATGGTCGAAGAAGTGAGGTTTACCTTTACCTGCGCGTACGGTCCTGGGAACCCTGCAATGGCCGTATCCGGAGTGTTGATGTTGGAAGTGAATATGTCCGCTGGAGCGGGCGGAGCACCCAAGGTTAGCAGAAAAAGCAAAGCGACCACAGCCGTGGTAGCCAGCGTCATACGGTTTCGTTTCATGTTGTCCTCCGCCCTTGACGCACTTCATTTCAGTCGCACTTGAGGGAATTTCAGTCGCACTTGAGGGACCACTGATTCCGCATAGCGCGGAGCCGACTAACCCTAATCTTTCCATCCGCTTACAGTAACGGGTCCGCGGGCGCTAATCCCCGCTGCGGAATCTGCCATTGTTTTTGTAAAGGATTCTGACACGGGCCATGCTCGGTTTTGGCGACAAGCCGTTTTGCCAGTGTGGCTTACAGATTCGCGGTGGTCTGTAAGGAGAATCGACAGAATGAATGCTCTAGACGGGACAAGTTGTGACAATTCCTGGACTATCGGGCAAGTTGTGAAACTATCGGAGAAACTATCAGGGACAGTCGTGAAACTATCAGTGACACTATCGGGGAAAGTCGTGAAACTATCGTGATCCTATCAGGGACACGACTTAGTGCGCGTGGGAAGTATCGACGCGAGGGACTGATCCGCAGCACTTTATCCCGCGAGCGAGGGCGATTGCTCAGAGCGAACGCAGAAAGTCCAGGATGGTTTGCTTATCGCTGGCCGAGAGCGCGTTGAAGTTGCGAATCACGCTGTTGGCCTCCGACGGGCCGTAACAGCGCGAAGTCCCTCCATGACTGCTAACCGGAGTGAAGCAGTTGGTCGCCGGTGATTCGTGGGCCGCGATCGCTTGCAGCAGGTCGTCGGTACGCCCGTCGTGCAGGAAGAAGATGCGTTGGCCGAGTCCCCACAACGGAGTTGTGCGAAACATATCGCCGTTGGCAGCGCCTTGCGTGATGTCGTCGGCCAAACCGCTTCCCATGTGGTGGATCAGCAGATCGGTGTAGGCGTGTGCGGTTACGTTCTGCAGAGACTTAGTTTCACTTCTGGCGGGAGTGACCATGGTTGCAGTGTGACAGAGGACGCAGCCAACGCCCGGATTGGAAGCGTCAGTCCCAAAGAGTTGCTGCCCGCGCTTTGCACTGTCAGTGAAAGGCACAGGCGCGGGGGCATCGAGAAAGCGCATGAACAGCCCGAACATGACCCAGTCGGCGACCTCATGCAGCGGATTGAAGAAACTCTGGTTTCGCGAATCATCGCCATCCAGGCGAGTGATGTCGTTAGGCTCGCTTTTTACGGCAGTACAAGCGGGAGTTTCGTCGACAGCTTGCGGAAATAGATCGGTGGTTACACCCATCTCGACGTTGTAGGCTTCGCCGGCGAACATGGTGATGGACTTGTTCTGCGCCTTCCACCCGAAGCGGGCAATCGTGCCGTCGTTGCCGCTGCGGTTAGGAACCCCGCTGATACCGAGTGCGCGGCGAAGGGCGGCGGTTTCCCGGTGGCGTTGGAGGATTTCACGGTCTTGGATGCCGTCGAGGATTCCCAAGCCGAAGAGTTGCAAAGGAATGCGGAACCGCAGATTGCCCCGGCTGTATTGTGTCTCGAAATCGGTTGGCGGCAGTGCCTGAATGGTGCAGGTATTGTCCTGGCCTTGGGGAAAGACATCGGAGCGGCCAACGACGGTGAAAAGTTGGTGCACGCCACCGTCGGGGCTGCCGTCTGGCTTGCTGGCAAAACGGACTTCGCGAATAGAACCGTACTGCGTGATAAACGAGGGCACCTTGTTTGTCGCACCTTTGCGATGCGGAATCAGGTCGAACATCGGGTTTTCCGGTGCACGCTGGCGGCTGGGAGGATCTTGCGGGTTGGGAACCATGAATCCGCCCGAGCCGCCCAGTACCGGCTGGTTATGGCAGCCAAGACACTGATCGCCGTTAAAACGCGTACCCAGTCCGGCGGAGTTTGTTTGATAGACCAATTTGCCCTTTTCTGGCTCAACAGGTGAACCAAGAGTAAGGTCGGCGCAGTCATCGCAAACGGCCTCGAGTTGAATTGCGCGCTGCAGACCTTCGTTGAACATCGACAGCTCGATTGGCGTCAGGCCAGGCAGCGGCTTGCCTGCGTTGGCAGGCCCCTTCCGTACACCAGGATCTTTCTGCGCGAGACAAGGCACGACGATCATGCAGAACGTGAGAGCGATCCTTAAGCCATTGCGAACCACAGACCGACTATTAGCAGACAACATACTGCCCCCTTCGCCCCGTCAGCCTTGGGTGTGCGGACGGAGTCTAAGACACTTGACTTGCTTCAGGCGGAACGCTTAGTCGAACGGTTTGGTGCCCGAGTGTAGGTGCACTTTGCCTTTAAACTCGCACAGAGTTCCTCGATAAGTACCAACCAAGGAAAATCAGTACTAAGAGTTCGATCGCAACGATCGCCAAGTCGCGCGCTAGATCGATAATGAAGTGCATGGGCTTCATCTCGCTTCAGTTACCGTTAAGTCGTGCCCGCCCACTCTCATGAAGTTTTCAACGCCCAGGATCGACGAGCATCCTGGTTTCTGCTCTCAAATCACGTAAGGTATCCAGCGCGCTCGCACTTGTTGCATGTAGTCGGCGTACTGTGGATCGGCGCCCAGGAAGCTCTCCTCGACTAGACTCTTGATGGGTATGAACCAGAGAATGCGAAGACCCATGAGCAACGCATTTTGTGGACTGTACGCACGCAGCAGGAGTGCGAGAGTCGTCAACAGTCCTCCGGTGTACACAGGGTGTCGCATATAGGCGTAAGCGCCGTTGTGGACAAGTTCACGCTGCGCAGGCACAAAGCCAATATTGCGTCCCAAACTCAGGCGCGCCCAGATGAGAATCGCCAGACCTGCTACCGCGATGGAGTCTGTAGCCCAGCTATTTACCAGAGGTCGGCCTTGCTGCAGCAAGCTGAGTACGAGGACGTCCCAGTAGGTCGCGACGAAGGCCAATAGCCAATACCAGGGATTGGGTGTCACGCGTTTGGGTGGCCGTCGGATGACCATCGTTACGACCAGAATCAGAACGTTGAGTGTCCATGCGATCAATGGGAATCCGTGATGCCAGTGCTCGTAGCGGTAATAAGCCAGATAGACCAGTGGGATGCAGGCAATTGCTGCAATACTTCGATCCAGCCACGGCATGGACAGTACGCGAATGAGATTGGAGGAAAGATTTGGCACTGTTGCGGGGCGAGTGCCTTCTAGGTGACCGCGGCTAGCGAGTGCTGGATTTCGATTGAGGAGCGTTCTCGTACTCATCTCGCTTAGATCTCCCTTCCAGGAGGGAAAGCTTTGTGCGCTGGTTTCCGCACCCGAATGTGGTTGCAATTTGTGCCAGAACTTGACGAGAGTCAAGGAATCGCGGTTTACTTCTCAATAACTTCTCAATAACCACGCAACTTCCTAATACGGAGCCACTTCGAATCGGGTAAGTCACAAGAGAGCGGGTTGAGACTCGCACGGTGCCGCCATGGCTCGGGTTGGGAGCGATCAAAGGTGGGTTCAGTTCGGCCCCTATTGCGCTGACTTGCGGGCTCGCGAGCTCACCAAGCATGGAATCCGGCTCAAGCTGCAGTCGCGGCCGTTCGAGATACTCGTCATGCTCCTGGAGCGGCCCGGAGATGTGGTCACTCGCGAAGAGATCCGCGTAAAGCTCTGGCCGGATGGCACATTCGTCGATTTCGATAGCAATATCAGCTCCGCCGTAAGGAAGCTAAGGGATACTCTGTGCGACTCGGCAGCCGAGCCACGCTACATCGAAACCGTCGGACGCGTTGGATACCGATTTATCGCTCAGGCGGAGCTTGCCGGCGAAAGCGTTGGGCCAACGCTGAACAGCGCGGTTACAAAGCCCGAGTCATCGCGGAAGGTGACAGAAGCGCGCTCAATGAGTGATGCAGCTTTGGCCCAGGCATCGGCAGTAGCGGGGCCAGCACTGTCCGGGCCCGTACCTTCAGTTTCCCCAACTGAAGAGAGGCCCGAAAACAACCCTCGGCCCTACTCGACTGGCTTTGTCCTGATCTGCATGGTTTGCGTGGCGGTTGCTGTCCTCCTGGTCAATTTCTCACGGAAGCGGCTCACGGACGTCTCCCCGGCGAAACGAGATATTCCGACCTCGCAGGCCGCGCGAGATGCATCTGCCGAGTACGCCGCCGGACGCGAGTTGTGGGCGCGGCGCGGCGAAGATCCGCTAAAGGCGGCTCTCGAGCATTTCAACCGCGCGATTGAAATGCAGCCAAATTACGGACTGGCCTATAGCGGTCTTGCCGATGCTTATGTGCTGTTGCCTTTCTATTCGCGACTTACTCCTTCGGAAGCCTATCCAAAAGCCAAAGCCGCGGCGCTCAAAGCAGTTGAACTGGCTTCGCGATCTGCCGAGGCGCATACTTCCCTCGCCTACACAAGGTTTTACGCGGATTGGGACTTCAGAGGCGCAGAAGAGGAGTTTCGAATCGCTCTCCAGCAGAATCCGAACTACTTCACGGCGGTGCAATGGCATGCGGAATATCTTTCCCTCATTGGTCGCTACGACGATGCAATCCGGGAGATAACGCGGGCGTTAGAGATGGCGCCGGACTCGGCAGTGATGCACCACAATGCTGGGCAGATTTATCAGGCTGCCCGCCGTTATGATGAAGCAATCAATCAGTACAGCTTTGCGCTTCGCCTCGATCCGACATTCGGTTCATCGAACGTGTTCATGGCGTTGGCCTACATGCGCAAAGGAATGCATGAAAGGGCAGTGGAACTGCAGCTCGACTACGCGGAGCAGATGGGCGACGTAACCCGCATAGCAATCGCTCGGAGGCTTGCGGACAGTTACCGCACAGGTGGTTTGGGAGGTTATTTGCGAGAACTTTTATCCATTGAACTGGAAGAGAACCCCGACCGCGACTCTTATCGCATCGCTCAGTGTTACGCTCTTCTGGGCGACAAAGATTCGGCGTTCAAGTACTTGGATCACGCCTACCAATTGCACCACCCCGACTTGCTTAGTCTGAATGAAGATCCGGAACTGGATTCTCTTCGCTCCGACCCCAGATTTCTTGCTTTGCGAAGGCGCGTCGGCTTACCTGTGAAGGCTCTCGAGTTTTTCTGAATTCAGAAAGATTACAGCTTGAGGTCTGTGCGCTGCCGATAGCACTTCGACTTGATCCCATCACTCTGAGAGAATCTTTCGCAGGTTCATATAAAGTGGCGATCGTGTTAACCGACGGTCGCCGATCGGCTTGATGGATGAAGAAGTCCGGCTTCTTCACGAAAGCCAGTCAGCGGACGCCGTTGGTCGAGACGAAGTCTGCGAGTCCGACCCCAAAGTAATCACTGAACGTACCCCGCTTGCTGCCGCTTAAATACCCATCCACCTCCCAGAGGAAATGTTGAAGCAAAGAGCCGCGCCAGAGGCGAATTGGAAGGACAGTATAAAGGAGCACGGTGGAGAACAAAGGGGCATCGTATCAATCCATTTGCTCAGCGATTCGCTATTTGGATCCAAACCATCACCACAATGAGAGCGGCTCAGCTCTTACAGTTGCCGTAGTTGCGGCTGTCTTGATATCGGAAATTCTGCTCTTCATTCTGCTAGGGATGCAGTGGGCTTAATGACAAGGATTGTGAACTGAAGGGTTAGAACGGTCGCCGCCGAAAGAAAATAGATCAGCACAGGGTAGGGTGAGGTGTGCCCGAAATCTGGGCATCTTACTGGACCGATGAGGGCCGCGATGGTCCTCATCTCTGCATTGAACGCACCAAATCAGCACACAGTCAGTGGTGGGAGAGGTCCAAGGTACTTCGATTTCTCCCCCTTGCCAATCCGACCAATGTAGAACGGCCCGAAAACGAACACCGCGAGAATCAGGAAAACCAGAAAGTCCTTGAAGTCGTGAATGGCCTTGGCGCAGTACAACCCGAACACGAAGAACAGTAGCGGTAACAGAAGCAGGTCTCTCATTGCAGCCCCACTTTCAGCTTCATGCGTTCTGGATTCTCGTCAAGGTCCCGCTCGTTTTCTGGCAATGATCGGTGATCGGCGGGAGTCACCTCGTCGCCGTCATCGTAGATCATATCGGCGTACTCGCATATCCACAGGGCGACGCGCAACCGTGCCGAACTGCCAATGCTTTATCCCTCGTAGCGATCCTGGCTGTCAGAACGCTTACGAGCGCTTGGCAATCTCCGGTGTGTGCGCACCTGTAACAATGTCTCCGAGCAGGAACTACCTTCGGCGCCGGCACATGCGCGCGGACAGCCGCCCGTTGGTAAACGCTGCCCCGTTAGCGAGGACTTATCCGCAAAGAGCCGCCCTGTCCAAAATTTCCCAGAAGTCTTAGACTAAGGCACCACGCTACTCTTACGAGGCGTGCGCGATGATGAAGTGTGGCTCATGCGGTGCCGATCTGAACGAAACAGTACGATTTTGCTCGAACTGTGGAACAGTTGTCCCTTCCGACAGTGCACCGACCATGGTGTCGTCCAGCCCTGTCGCTCGACCAGCGACCAGCAAGGGCGCGGCTGCGGTGCGCTCTCCTCGGCCTGTCTCTCCCTCCGGTCCCAGTAACTCAACGTCTGGAGTGTCGAGCGAGGGTCGATTTCTACCGGGTACGATTTTGTCCGAGCGCTACCGGGTCATTGCACTTCTTGGCAGGGGCGGAATGGGCGAAGTTTACCGTGCCGACGATCTCACTCTGGGACAGCCAGTCGCTCTCAAGTTTCTGCCCGAGGAAGCCTCGCACAACGAGGAGTTGTTGCAGCGCTTTCGCAGCGAAGTCCGCATTGCCAGAAAGGTCTCCCATCCCAATGTCTGCCGTGTCTATGACGTTGGAGCAGCGGAAGGAACAACCTTCTTCACCATGGAGTACGTGGATGGCGAAGACCTGGGCTCGCTGCTTCGGCGAATCGGCCGTCTGCCACAGGACAAAGCGCTGCAGATTTCCCGCCAGCTATGCGCAGGGTTAGCTGCCGCCCACGCGAAAGGAATCGTTCATCGCGACCTGAAGCCAGCCAACATCATGCTCGACGGCCGCGGACAAGCTGTTATCACAGACTTCGGCCTGGCAGCGATCGCCGAGCAGGTTGAGGGCGGCGAGATTCGCAGCGGAACCCCCGCTTACATGGCGCCCGAGCAACTCGCAGGCAAAGAGGTCACCGCGCAGAGCGATATCTACTCGCTCGGCTTGGTGCTCTACGAGATCTTCACCGGCAAGCGCGCGTTCAGCGCTGAAAACATCGGAGAGTTGGTTCGCGCCCGTGCGGAGTGGAAAATAAGCCGCCCATCAACCCTGGTGAAGGACCTCGATCCTCTCATTGAGCGCGTGATCTTGCGCTGCCTCCAACCTGAACCTTGCGACCGTCCCAGCGACGGGCTAGCCGTCTCCGCGGCACTACCTGGCGGCGATCCTCTGGCTGCAGCGCTGGCGGCCGGCGAGACTCCCTCTCCTGCGATGGTTGCCGCCGCGGGCGAAACCGAAGGGCTGAACCCCAAGGTGGCCATGGCGTGCTTCGCGGCGGCTTTGCTTGCTCTGCTGCTGGGAAGTTGGCTTGGGTCTCGACTGACCGGCGTTGAGAGAATGCCCCTTGAGCAATCGCCCGAAGTGTTGCGCCAGCGAGCGCGCGACATTATTGCGCATCTTGGCTACGATGCCCATCCTGTCGACAACGCGCAAGACCTTTACTATGACGACGAGATGGTGCGCTACGCCGAGAAGAACGACAAGCCGCGTCCAGCCTGGCAATCGATTTTGCAGCAGCGGCCCACCGTCCTGCTCTACAGCTACCGGCAGAGTCCACATTACATGGCGCCTAACGGCTTCAACGGCGGTGTTTTCTCGCCCGGTATTGTGAGCTACGACGATCCCCCGCCGATCGAGACGGGCATGATCAATCTGGTCCTCGACCCCGGTGGGCGCCTGGTTGAATTTCACGCGATGCCGCCGGAGGTGGACACCAACTCGGCCAGCCCTAATCCGCCGGACTGGAGCACGTTGTTTGCAGCCGCCGGACTTGACCCCGCACGGTTTCAACCCGCGACGTCGACTTGGAACTCTCTCTCCGCCTCCGACGCTCACGCCGCATGGACCAGCACGTGGCCGGATAGCGGGCGTCCTTTGCACATTGAGGCTGCCGGGTGGCACGGCAAAGTGGTGTTCTTCCGCCTCGTCAGTCCCTGGACGCGACCGGCGCGCATGCAGCCCTTTCAATTTAGGCCGGGCGAAAGGATTGCCGAAGCGCTGATCATCGGCCTCCTGCTCATTCTGTTCGTAACGGCTGCCTTCACCGCAAATCGTAACTATCGCCGCGGTCGCGGCGACCCCCGCGGTGCCTTGCGTCTGGCGATCGCAGTTTTTGTGGCCGACATGCTTGCATGGCTTTGTTTCAGCCACTTCGTGCCGACCGACGACATGATTTCCATCGTGATTCTGGCCATGAGCACCGCACTGTTTTTCAGCGGTTTGACTTGGATGACATACATGGCACTGGAGCCCTGGGTCCGGCGGCAATGGCCCCACTCCATCATTGCCTGGACGCGCCTGTTGTCCGGCAAGGTAAGAGACCCGCGCGTAGGAATCGACATACTTTTTGGTATCCTGCTCGGCCTCGCTTGGGTGTTGATCTACGACGTTCTCTTCTGGGCCAATATCCGGCTGGGAGCTGCACCCGCGCTTTTCGGCACGACCTATCTGCTGGGGGTTCGCCCGGCGTTGGGCACCCTGTTGACGAATCTGCCCGGCGCCGTCCTGGGTGCCTTTTTCTTCTTTGGATTGCTTCTCTTCCTCCGGTTCGTTCTGCGCAACCAGTGGCTGGCGGCAGCGGGTTTTGTTGCCCTGTGGACGGCACTCAAAGTACTTGCTAGTCCTCACCCGTTGATCGAACTGCCTGCACAGGTCCTGATATACAGCATCGCGGCATTCGCCTGCATGCGCTTCGGCCTGCTGTCACTGGTGGCAGCCGTTTTCGTAGCCAACACGATGCTAAACACGCCCATCAGTTTCGACTTGTCGCGCTGGTATGCTTCGACGACGCTCTTTGTTCCCATTGTGCTCGCAGCCCTGGCGGCGTGGAGCTTTCATTGCGCTCTGGGCGGCCAGAAGTTATGGAGTTCAGACCTGGAAGTAAATGTCTAGTTGGGCATGATCTGACCGGAGCACTAATGTACCGAGACGCTAGGTAAACACTAGTCGCCCAGCGTTTACGAATGCTTTCCTTTCATCTACAGTCGCCGTTCACCGCATTCCCCGGTCTCGGTACTTACAAACGCAATTTGCTACGCTGGGGTGATAGTCCACACCTATAATCCACATATCGGCTCCTTCCTGCCGAGCCTTGGGTCGTCGAC